>Ga0265306_10000500_pt1 | contig 18676 bp, 18 predicted proteins | sample Helome_3_FD_192493 | JGI IMG/M metagenome (GOLD analysis project Ga0265306, IMG submission 192493) | Marine sediment microbial communities from subtidal zone of North Sea - Hel_20160420 (Illumina Assembly) | ecosystem: Environmental > Aquatic > Marine > Subtidal zone > Sediment ... | reverse complement strand
CACTTTGGGTTTTAATTTTTGAATACTCTTAAAATCTAAATGGTCATAATGATCATGAGAAAGCAAGAGGAGGTCAATTTCAGGAAATCCATCAATCAAATTCAGGGTGTTATCACTAAAGCGTTTTACTGGAAACGGGGCAATTGGCGCTGCATTAGGACCCAACATGGGATCTATGAATATTGTGAGACCATTCATTCTTAGTAATACAGCCGAATGACCATACCAAATAAACCTCGTTTGTTCGGATGGTTTTAAAAAAACATCTTTATCAAATCCTGTGATGGGTAATTTACTTAGGGGTGCCCTCCCCTCCTTTTCGCAAAACTGTTTATAAAGTAATTTGGGTAAGGTTTGAAAATTTAAATCCATTTTGGTTATTTCCAAATTGTCAAATTTTGTACCGTCCCAGTGTTTAGACGAAGCATATTTTTGTAAATCTACTTTGGAGGCTCTTGCACCAAATTGTTTTCTCATGCTTAAATTAATTAAGGAATATTAATTTCTGTTTTGCTTTACTGAATGTGAAATTATAAAAACAAATTTTAGGGCAGTTAGATGGCAACATTGAATTTTTTAATATATTTGTTAACCATATGGTTTAACTAATTAGTTGAAAATGGCAAATACAAAAGACACTAACACGGAGCATATCATATTAGATGCCGCCAAAAGGGTGTTTCAAAATAAAGGTATGGACGGAGCACGAATGCAGGAAATAGCAGACGAAGCAAAGATCAATAAGGCCATGCTTCATTATTACTACCGAAGTAAACAACTGCTTTTTGAAGCGGTTTTTAATAATGCTTTCGCACTCCTGGCCCCTCAACTAAACGCCATATTAAATGACGAATCATCTGTTGAGGAGAAGATTAGAAACTTTACGGCAAATTATATTTCATTTATAAGCAAACACCCTTATCTACCAACTTTTATTATTCAGGAACTCAATAGGAATCCGGACTTTATCTTAAAAATGAAAAGCAATAAGGGCTTTCCCAATATTGAAAAATTTAAAAAACAAATCACTGTTGAAGTTGAAAAAGGTATACTCAAGCCCATAAAAGGAGAACAATTATTTATAAATATCATGGCTTTAAATATATTTCCATTTATAGCTTCCCCTTTAATAAAGGCCTTTGTAAATATAGATGACACGGCTTTTAAACAACTTGTAGAAGACAGAAAAACAGAAGTCGCCGACTTCATTATTAATTCCATTAAAGCTTAGCTAATGAAACAATTAAGTAACTATCTGATAGTACTAATGTCGTTGGGTGCTTTTTCGCAACAACAACACCAACTGACATTAAATGATTGTTATGATTTGGTGGATCTCAACTATCCATTAGTACAACAAACTGACCTATTGGAAAAGCAAAATGCAATAGACATAGAAACTATTGAAACAGAAAAACTACCACAATTAAGTTTAAAGGCTCTGGCTACCTACCAGTCAGAAGTTATTGAAATCCCTCTGCCGGATACAGGGATCGTACCACCCAATAAAGATCAATACCTCGCTACACTTACTGTCAACCAATTAATTTATGGCGGTGGATTGATTAATTCGTCAATTGAGGCGCAATCTGCAGACTCAAGGACAAAACTAAAGCAGGTTGAAGTTAATTTATATCAATTAAAAAAACAGCTTAATCAATTGTATTTTTCCATCTTATTGCTACAGGAAAACAGGGCGCTGTTAGAAATAAAAAGGGAACAACTTGAAGCAAAGCTAAAAGAGGTGCAGTCTGGTATTAATAATGGCACACTCCTTCCCTCATCGGATAAAGTACTGGAAGCAGAACTATTAAAAAATAATCAGGGTTTTATAGAATTAAATTTAAACAGGGCTAGTTTGCTTCAAACTTTGGCTTCATTAATAGGTAAAGAAATCAGCAGCACTACCCTACTGCAAAACCCGGAAATATCAACTAATTTGAAGCTTGAAATCTATCGTCCTGAATTGGAATTATTTCAACTTAAAAAAGAGCAGATAGAAACTTCGGAACAATTATTATCCAGGCAAAACGTACCCAAATTATATGGTTTTGCGGATGGTGGTTTTGGGAATCCGGGAATAAACCCTCTCAATAATTCGTTTCAGGCTTTTTATATAGCCGGTTTAAAATTGAATTGGAATGTATTTGATTGGAATGCCAATAAAAAAAAGCGCGAGTCCTTATCTATAAATAAAGACATTATTGATACGGAAACTAATGTTTTTAACCTAAACACCAGCATAGAACTCCAGCAACAACAATCAGAGATTGATAAAATTTCAAGCTTTATTACTACAGATATTGAGATCATTAAATTACGTAAAGAAGTGCTCGATGCAGCAGATTCACAACTAAGAAACGGGGTGATTACCTCTTCGGCTTATATCACAGAACTAACAAATCTATATACAGACGAAAACACTCTAATCAAGCATAAGATTCAATTAGAACTTGCAAAGGCAAACTATAATATAATTCAGGGACAAAAATGAAAAATAAATCAGCTTATATTTTAGGATTAGTCGTGCTTTCATTAAGTCTGTTATCATGCAGCAATGACAATGGGAAAGCCGATGGTTATGGCAATTTTGAAGCCACTGAAATCACCATTTCTGCGGAAAATAGCGGAAAATTGATGCAGTTTAATGTAAAAGAAGGTGACCTTCTTGATAAAGGGACTTTTTTGGGATATATTGATACCATTCCACTAGCCTTAAAACTAGAGCAATTATTGGTATCCAAAGCGGTAGTTTCATCTAAATCAAAAGGCGTATTATCTCAAATTTCAGTTTTAAATGCAAGACTTAAAACAGCCAACGCAAACAAAGTACGTGCTGAAAATCTAATTGCGGATAATGCAGGAACGCAAAAGCAATTAGATGATATTAATGGTGAAATAGATGTAATTAAACAGCAAATAATCAGTATTGAAATCCAGAACGCTCCTGTGGTTAACGAACTGAAAAGTATTGATGTGCAACTAAAGCAGATTGATGATCAGATTGAAAAAAGCAAAATAATTAACCCGGTTAATGGAACCGTTTTAACTAAATACGCGGAGCCTTATGAGATTACGGCCTTTGGTAAACCGCTTTACAAAATTGCAGATTTGAGTACCATGAAATTACGGGTCTATATTAGTGAGACCCAATTGGCCGGGATCAAAATAGGACAGGAAGTAACGGTTAAAATTGATGATGCAGATGCTATGCAATCTCATATTGGGAAAATTAGCTGGGTAGCTTCGGAAGCAGAGTTTACTCCAAAAATCATTCAAACCAAAGAGGAACGCGTGGCCCTGGTCTATGCGGTAAAGGTAGATGTGCATAACGATGGTAGCTTAAAAATCGGAATGCCTGCGGAATTATGGATCAATACTAAAAGCAACCAATGAGTATTGTTGTTGATGCCATATCTAAATCCTACAAAAGTCTAAAAGCTTTAAACAACATCTCATTTGATGTAAAAGAAAGTGAACTCTTTGGTTTAATTGGTCCGGATGGAGCCGGCAAAACTACTTTGTTCAGAGTATTGGTTACACTTTTATTTGCTGATGAAGGCAAAGCCACTGTTGCCGGTTTTGACCTGGTAAAGGATTATAAAACCATAAGAGAGAGTGTGGGTTATATGCCCGGGAAATTCTCTTTATATCAAGATTTAACGGTTGAAGAGAATCTGAAGTTCTTCGCCACAATTTTTGGGACAACCATAGAGGAAAACTACGAGTTAATCGAGGATATTTATGTGCAGATTGAACCCTTTAAGAACCGAAGAGCCGGCAAACTTTCCGGGGGAATGAAACAAAAATTGGCTTTGTGTTGTGCACTCATTCATAAACCAACAGTACTTTTTTTAGATGAGCCAACCACTGGAGTAGATCCTGTGTCCAGAAAGGAATTCTGGGATATGATTAAACGCTTACAACTAAAAGGGATAACTATTTTAGTGTCCACACCATATATGGATGAGGCGGCCTTATGTGATCGGATTGCTTTGATTCAGGATGGGAATATACTGCAAATAGATACCCCCGCAGCGATTATAAAAAAGTATCCAAAATTAATTTATAACGTGCGCGCGGATAATATGTATCAATTAATTCAAAGTTTAAAGTTATACGAACATAGCCATAGCGTTTATCCTTTTGGCGAATTTGTGCATTATACAGATAAAAGAACCAACTTTAATCCGGACCATTTGAAGCTTTATTTAACGGAAAAATTGTTGTCCAATATCACAGTGGAAATCACAGAACCAACCATAGAAGATGCTTTTATGGAATTAGCCAAATAATGGAAGATAATAAGGTTATAGAAGTTAAAGGTTTGACCAAAATGTTTGGAGATTTTACAGCTGTAAATGCCATTACTTTTGATGTAAAAAAAGGTGAAATATTCGGTTTTCTTGGGGCCAATGGTGCGGGCAAAACCACTGCTATGAAGATGTTGATTGGAATTTCCAAACCAACAGCAGGTGAGGCAAAAGTTGCAGGGTTTGATGTGGCATCAGAAGCAGAAGACATTAAGAAGAACATTGGCTATATGAGTCAGAAGTTTGCCTTGTACGACGATTTAACGGTTAAAGAAAACATTACGTTTTTTGGGGGTATTTATGGTCTTACGAGAGCAAGAATCAAAGAAAAGACCAATGAACTTATTGAAGAATTAGGATTACAGCATCATACCGATAAATTAGTGGGTTCACTACCATTGGGTTGGAAACAAAAAATAGCCTTTTCTGTATCTCTGTTACACGAACCAAAGATCGTATTCTTAGACGAGCCAACGGGTGGAGTAGATCCCATTACCAGAAGGCAGTTTTGGGAAATGATCTACAAATCAGCAAATAAGGGAACGACCATTTTTGTGACAACACATTATATGGACGAAGCTGAGTATTGCGATAGGGTTTCAATTATGGTAAATGGTAAAGTTGAGGCTTTAGACACGCCAAAAAGGCTTAAAGAACAGTTCAATGCCGAAACAATGAATGATGTGTTTTTAAAATTAGCAAGAGGATAAGAACGGCAATGATATGAAACGATTCAGAGGATTCATCATTAAAGAGTTTTATCACATTTTTAGGGATAAGCGATCACTGTTTATTCTCTTTGGAATGCCTATAGCCCAGATTTTGTTGTTTGGTTTCGCCATTACCAATGAGATAAATAACGTGGATATTGCTGTTTTAGACCATTCAAAGGATGCTACCTCGGAAGAGATAATTAATAAAATTTCGGCATCCTCATATTTTAGTATTGATCAGTTTATTGAGAGAGAATTTGATATCGAAACAGTTTTTAAACAAGGAAAAATTAAGGCTGTTTTAAACATTGAAAAGGATTTCAGCAAAAAATTAATCAAAGAAAGTAAAGCAGAGTTACTAATTATTACTGACGCAACCGACCCTAATACAGCAAATACGATCTATAATTATGTGACAGCAATTCTTCAAAATTATCAACAGAGTAAAAATAGAAATATTACAACTCCCTATCAGATTACTCCTCAAACACGAATGGTTTACAACCCTGAACTGAAAAGCGTTTTTATGTTTGTTCCCGGGGTTATGACCATTATTTTAATGCTCGTCTCTGCAATGATGACCTCAATTTCAATAACCAGGGAAAAAGAATTAGGTACCATGGAAATTCTTTTAGTTTCTCCTTTAAAACCTTTCCAGGTAATTGTGGGCAAGGTGGTGCCCTATATTTTTCTATCGGTAATAAATGCCATTGTCATTGTTGTTTTAAGCATTTTTATTTTCAAAATGCCTGTTGAAGGGAGTCTATTTTTATTGGGATTGGAAAGTGTTTTGTTTATAATTACTGCATTGGCACTTGGTATTTTAATCTCCACAATAGCTACGACACAACAAACAGCCATGATGATTTCTTTAATGGGGTTAATGCTTCCGGTGATCTTACTATCAGGTTTTATTTTCCCTATAGCCAGCATGCCGCTCATCTTGCAAATCATCAGCAATATAGTACCTGCGAAGTGGTTTATCATTATTATAAAAGGGATCATGCTTAAAGGTGTCGGGCTTCAGTTTATTTGGAAGGAAACCTTGATTTTGCTTGGAATGACGGTGTTTTTTATTGGGTTGAGTGTTAAGAAATATAAAATCCGATTAGAATAATGAAGACCATTGGATATATCATACAAAAGGAGTTTAAGCAGATTTTTCGAAATAAAGGGATGCTTCCTATTATCTTCATCTTACCCCTGGTACAACTCTTAATATTAGCAAATGCGGCTACTTTTGAAATTAAAAACATCAAATTTGCATATATAGATAATGACCATTCGACAACTTCAAGGGAGTTAATTGAAAAGTTTGATGCATCGACCTTTTTTAATGTCCTGGCCAACTATTCTTCCGTAAAACAATCGAATTCCGCAATGTTAAATGGAGATGTGGATGTGGTTCTGGAGATACCATCTTATTTTGAGCGTGATTTGCTAAAAAAGAAACATAACAATTTAGGACTTACCATAAATGCAATAGACGGAGCAACAGCGGGTGTAGAAAGTGTTTACGTGAATCAGATTATACAAAGTTTCAATAAAAACCTGAGAATTGAACTAATGGCGGCTCCGGATGAATTGGCTAAACCAATAAACATTACATCCATTCCTTCCTTTTGGTACAATGAAACTTTAAATTATAAAACCTTTATGGTACCAGGAATATTGGTATTGCTGGTAACAATGATTACTCTGTTTCTTTCAGGGATGAATATTGTGCGGGAAAAGGAAATTGGTACATTGGAGCAAATTAACGTAACACCAATAAAAAAAAGTGAGTTTATTATAGGAAAACTATTCCCATTTTGGGTAATAGGTATGGGATTGTTAACCATTGGACTAATCATCGCAAAACTCATTTTTGATATTCCCATAGTGGGTAGTTTAGCCTTAATGTATGCGTATACTTCTATTTATATTTTTGTGGTTTTGGGGATAGGATTATTTATTTCTAATTACACAGACACCCAACAACAAGCCATGTTTATTGCATGGTTCTTTATGGTGATTTTTATACTAATGAGTGGCTTATTCACGCCAATAGAGAGCATGCCACAATGGGCACAGATAATTACTGAGTTTAATCCTATAAAATATTTTGTTGAAGTCATGCGAATGGTAATGCTAAAAGGCTCGTCTTTTAAAGATATATTACCTCAATTCTTAAAGACCGTGCTTTATGCTATGGTCATGAATGCACTGGCTGTCTGGAGTTATAAAAAAACCAATTGACAAGGAGTTTATCGAAGTAAGGCAAACCATTAACTCCAAATTGGAATACCCACCGACCTCATTACATATTTTTAAGTTCACTTACTAATTTGGTCAAAGCTGCTTTTGCATCCCCAAAAAGCATAACCGTTTTAGGATTGTAAAATAATTCATTTTCAATACCTGCATAACCCGCATTCATAGTTCGTTTATTAACGATGATATGTTTTGCGTTTTCAACATCAAGGATAGGCATGCCATAGATGGGACTTGAAGGATCGTTATGTGCAGCAGGATTCACCACATCATTTGCCCCAACTACAAGAACAACATCGGTATTTTTAAATTGAGGATTAATATCATCCATTTCTAACAGCAGGGAATAATCCACATTGCTTTCTGCCAGCAGTACATTCATATGGCCAGGCATACGACCTGCTACGGGGTGAATGGCATATTGAACATTAACTCCTTTCTTAGTCAGTAATTCTTCTAATTCATGAATGACGTGTTGTGCCTGTGCAACCGCTAACCCATAGCCCGGAACTATAATTACGTTTGTAGCATAGTTTAGCATTATTGCCGAATCACTGGGGTTTGTTTTTTTTATGTTCCCTAAAGTTTTGTTTGCTCCGGGTACTGAATCTGTTGCGCCAAAAGTTCCAAAAATAACAGCGGCCAGGGTTCTATTCATTCCCTTACACATGGCAATTGTCAGGATAATACCTGCCGAACCGACAAGGATACCCCCTATCAACATGACCATACTAGATAATAAAACTCCTGTAATAGCAGCCGCAATACCTGTTAATGAATTCAATAATGATATTACCACGGGCATATCTGCACCACCAATGGGAAGTACAAATAAGATCCCGTAAATTAACCCGGCAGCTAATAAAGCGAATGCCAAAACCTCGCTGTTAGCACCGGCAGTTACCATAAAGAAAGCAAAAGCCACTATCCCAGCTAAAAATAAATTGTTTACTGCATTGTGGTAAGGAATCTTTACTACACTTTTTATGGATCCGTTTAATTTCCCCCAGGCTATCATACTTCCGGAAAAAGTTATTGCGCCTATAATAATTCCGGAGACAATAGTAGTAGTTATCATCTTATCCCCTCCATCTTTGCTGAATTCTACAAGCCCAATTAAAGCTGCACTTGCTCCCCCAAAACCATTAAACAGGGAAACCAACTCGGGCATTTTGGTCATCTTCACTTTGATGGCCATCCAGCCGCCAATTACAGACCCTATAAGTATTGCCAGTCCAATAAGAATATATATAGTTGTTGGAACCTGTATATCATGGATAAAAATAGTTCCTGCAATGGCAAGGCCCATTCCTGAGGCAGCGATTAAATTTCCATTTTTAGCTGTTGCAGGGTGTCCCAGCTTTTTTAATCCAATAATAAAAGCTATCGTAGATACCAGATAGATAAGACTCAATGAAATACTCATTAACTTTTCTTTTTAAACATTTTAAGCATCCTGCCGGTAACGGCAAAACCACCGACAACATTTAAGATTCCTAATACCACCGCAATAAACCCAAGAGCAAGCGCAAAATAATTATCCGGGTCCGCATTTAACATCACTAATATTGCCCCTACAACTACCACACCACTTAAGGCATTTGCTCCTGACATTAAAGGCGTATGTAAAACAGCCGGGATATGTTTGATCACTTCTACACCTACAAATATCGAAAGGATGATGATATAAGTGATTTCAAGGTTACTGCTGATAAATTCTATCCATTCATTCATTTTTTTTCGCTTTTATTTTCGAATAACTCCCTTATGAACAATCAAAGTTTCATCTGTAATTTGTTCTTCCAGATCCCATTTTAAATTGGTCTTTTCTGTAAGATGCTTAATAAAATTGTACATGTTTTTTGCGTACAATTCACTTGCATTTGTTGAAACACTTTCCGGAGCGATACTGGTACCAATTACCTTTACACCATTTCTCGTTACCGTTTTATTCAGCATACTTATTTCACAATTTCCTCCCTGAGCTGCTGCTAAATCTATAATTACCGCGCCGTTTTTCATATTTAGAACTTGCTCTTCAGTGATTAAAATTGGTGATTTTTTACCCGGGATACCGGCAGTTGTAATTACTAAATCTGCCTTATAAAGAGACTTATTCACCGCTTCTTTTTGTCTTTGGATATAATCTTCTGAAGCTTCTTTGGCGTAACCACTTTCAGATTCTCCATTAGCTCCTTCAACCATAATAAACTTTGCACCCAAGGATTCTACCTGCTCTTTGGTTTCTAATCTAATATCGGTAGCCTTAACCATAGCGCCTAAACGTTTAGCCGTGGCTATAGCCTGCAGACCTGCAACACCTACGCCATAAATCAATACACGCGCTGGTTTAATTGTCCCGGCTGCAGTCATCATCAATGGAAATATTTTTTTCATTTCATAGGCCCCAAGAATAACTGATTTATATCCGGCCAAATTGCTCTGTGAACTCAACACATCCATGTCCTGAGCTCGGGAAATACGGGGTATGGCATCCATCGAAAAAGCGGATGCACCTTTCGCTGCAATTTTTTGAATCAATTCCGGTTTGGATTTGTGATACAAGTGACTTATCAAAACCTGGTCCTTGTTTACTAATTTTAAATCTTCTTCATTAAAGGGATTAATTTTTATGAGCATTTGAGAGTCTTTAAAGACAACACCTCTCTCTTCTAGCCTTGCTCCGGCTTCTATATAATCTGAATTCTTATAGGAAGAATAGGCACCTGCATCTTTTTCCACAATTAATTCGAAACCCTTATCAATCAATTTATTTGCAATCCCAGGAGAGATCGAAACACGCTTTTCACCTTTTTGAGTTTCCTTCAATATGCCTATTTTCATATTAGCTTTTGATTTATTCGCGAACTGTAATTTTTAGTATTGGCCTGTAAATTTAAGGGATTATTAAAAACTAAACTATCTATTTCATAATTCGTGTTATCCGGACAAACAGTTTAACAGAATTAAGTTCTTAATAATCCTTGAAAATATGCTATTTTTTTTAATTCTGCATATATCAAATCAAAGTGTGACAATTATTTTTTATATATAAACTATTAGAGATAGCAGTATTTAACTCGCTATTAAGTACAATTAGAGCAATTGGGCTTGTCTACAAGGAATATTATTTGATTTTCACAACCATATAGGTCTGTTTGGCAACAAAAATGATATCTACTTTAAAGAAGCTTCTAGTTTTGGCGTTGTATAATGAAAAGTCAGTAAAAATGAAAAATACAATTTTGGCATTATCTTTTGCATTTTTAGGAATGGGATTGTATGCGCAAGAAGGACTAAAGGTAGGAATACACGCAGGTTTGCCTATTGATGATTTTAATGATGAAATAAGCCTGATGGCAGGTTTGGACCTCGGGTATATGTGGGCTTTGGGAGAAGTAGTGGACCTGGGGATAAGTACGGGACTTATTTATGGATTTAAGGAATCTTTTCAGTCAGACATCGTTTCTAATAGTCTAACTGACGTGCAATTTGTTCCGCTTGCTGCCTCGTTAAGAATATGGCCTTCCAATTCCTTCTCCTTCGGTGTTGATGGCGGATATGGCTTAGGATTAAATAAAGGCAACGATGGCGGAATTTATTACAGACCCATAATCGGGTACTTAATGGGGCCTATGACCGAAATCAATCTTTCCTATACCGGAATACAGTTAGATAACAGAACCTGGAATACGGTTTCCCTTGGATTCTTGCACACTTTCGAATTTAATAACGACTAATCCTGTAATATTTCTTCTATTATTTTTAATTCCTCAGAAGAAAATTCCAATTTATCAAGAATCTCAACCGCATCTTCTATTTGTGATACCTTGCTGGCACCAATAATTACTGATGTTACCCTCTTATCCCTTAAAACCCAGGAAAGCGCTAATTGTGCCATTTTTTGACCTCTTGATTCCGCAATTTCATCGAGCCTTTTTACTTTATCAATCTTTTCAGGAGTAATGTCTGAAGATTGCAGATAGCTTTCTGCTTTTGAAGCTCGTGAACCCTGGGGAATACCGCTGAGATACTTATTGGTCAACAACCCTTGAAATAATGGGCTGAATACTACGGAACCAACGCCATTTTTTTCGAGTACATCCAATAAGCCCTCCTCTACCCATCTGTTGAACATACTATAAGCGGGTTGGTGCACCAGACAAGGTGTACCGAGTTCTTTCAAAATATCTATGGCTTTCTGCGATTGTTCCGGGTCGTATGAGGAAATACCTGCATACAACGCTTTTCCGGATCGTACAATCTGATCCAGGGCCATCATGGTTTCTTCGAGAGGAGTATTCGGGTCGGGACGATGGCTATAAAAAATATCCACATAGTCCAGTCTCATGCGTTTCAAACTTTGATTACAACTGGCAATAAGATATTTTCTGGAACCCCATTCACCATATGGTCCGGCCCACATATCATAACCGGCTTTTGAAGTAATGACCATTTCATCCCGATAAGAATGCAGATCGGTCTTTAGAATTTTACCTAAGGTTTCTTCCGCAGATCCATAGGGCGGTCCGTAATTATTTGCTAGATCAAAATGTGTTATCCCAAGATCAAATGCCCTTAGTACCATTTTCCTGCCATTTTCATAAATGTCTACTCCCCCAAAGTTATGCCATAACCCCAGAGATATTGCCGGGAGCAGTAAACCGCTGTTTCCACAACGATTATATTTCATTTTATCATATCTTTCGTTTTTCGCTGTAAATTTCATTTTCATTTAGTTTTTATGTATTCAGTAACTGAAATAGTTCCTGTTTTCATTGTCTGCCATTGTAGATGAAAAACAGTGAATAAAACCAATATCTATATGAGATGTTATGCAATAGCCTGAACTTTTTGCATTGGTCTATTAAAGATTCGATAGTACTTTTTGTACTGCCTTCTGAACAATATTGATATCATTAAATCCCCTAAAACCACTAAAACCAACAGATAATTGTGAATCCTCAATTTTGATGGGCTGACCTCCCATCCATCCAATAAGGTCCGGGAGTTCTATGGGAGAATCTTCCGGGTCCATTTCCCCTCCAAAAACTATTTTTTCGTAGTCGCCTGTTCTTTGTCCGGTAATCCAAACCTGGCTTGCCTTTTTATAGGCGACACTAAAAAATTGCCGTTTTTTTATCTTATCGGTTCCAAATAGTTTCCCGTAAACCCGGCCATCTTCGGTTAATATACAGATAGCCACATTACCATCTGATATATTCCAGTCTTCGGGGCTGTTTTGGTAGTTGAGTATTTCTTCTTCTAAAATCTCAAATATGGAATTTATTATCTTTTCAAGCACGGTATGGTTCATCTATATTAACTGAGTTGATTGTTCAAATCCCAATAAATATAGTATAAAAAGCTTAAAGTTTAAATTATGCAAATAAGAGTTGTGACATATTTGATATAGCCACTTCAATAATAAGAAGTTGCTTCAAAAAAAAGTAAGTAGTGATAATAAGTTTAATAATTAATCTATAAAATAAACCGTTTTACCCTATTAGAATCTTGCTTTAAAAACACCTCTCCCTCAACCAGATCAATTGCATAATTTGGCTTCCTGTTTTTTCCAAGAGGAATACTGCTTTCACTTTCACCGGTATCTTTATTAATTTTTAAAAGTTCAATTCCATTTTCATTTTTAGTAAGGACCATGCAATAGTTTCTTGCCTCTTTTGTGGCTTTGAATCTTTTATTGGCAGCTTTAAAAGCTAATCCGGCTGCACTTCCTGCGGATTTACCCATTTCGTTATAGGCAGTTCCCAATTGTGCAAATGTTTGTCCCTCAACGGTATCAAGACCTTGTTGAGACCCTGCTTCCTGTAATACTCCGGAAGCCATTGTACTTACTGCGGAAACATAACCAGCATAAACGGTTCCGGCAAATAGCAATGCTCTTTTCCACCCTTCTTCTCTTGGCGAGGCATAATATTTTTGAAATAATAATGCACCGTTATAATCATACATCGCAAAATTTTGATCAGAACTTAAGAGGATCCCTTTTTCCCTTAACTCTAAAATATTGGGGGATTCATTTTCATTAAATTTCACTGGTTCTGAACCTACCATATCAATTGCCCCGCTATCCAAATTAACACTTGTTACGGCCCCGGATTTATAATCATAAGTGTATACATGATTCCCATTTTGATTCACCAATTTATAATGAGTTTTTAGGTCTTTATCCCATAAAAGATCTCCGGTAGCGGTATTTACTATATTCATTTCTTCAGCTGTAGCATATAATATACCCAGGTCTGTGGTAAGCGTATAGCCAACATGACCTTTCACTTTAATGGTTTTGTCAAATGTGAAAAGTCCATTTTTAGTATCTAGGAAATTTAAAAAATGTTTGTCATTTCTACTGGTAATTACCAACATTCCGTCTCTGGTTGAAGTGTAATCATAAATTCCTCCTTTTATACTTATGCCTTTTCCTTTTTTACCCCATAATCCTGAACCATCTTCCATAGAATATAGATTTACTCTGGAATTTTGCTTTCCATAGGGCAAAACCAATAGATTGTCCCTTATCCAAGCTGTAAGCCCCAACTCACCCTTAACCTGAATCGGATCTTTCCAAAATAGTTCTCCATTCGTAACATCATATGCTCTATAGGAAGAGGTATAGGTTATAAGGGCATTACCATTGGAGGTCATGGATTGACTTTCGTTTCTTTGTTCTGTGCCTATAATAAAATACTTTCCTGATGGATGCATCTTAAAATCAAGTTTAATCTCGATGCCTTCTGCGGCAACTTCGGCTACTTCCTTCAACAGATTGCCAAAGGCCCCCATTTTACTAAGTTGTTTGGCCTCACTCGAATTTTCATTACTCCAGATAACATCACCCGTTTTAGATTTAATTTTTACATTTTTCAGCAAAGTTATACCCAATAATTCATGCTCATTTAGCTCTACTAAATTTACTAATTTACCAAAACTACCTTCTTTACTCCAGAGTACTTTACCGGATGTAATGTCCATTGAAAGTGCCATATCTTCACCGGATACAGATTTCCCTGCTACAACTATTGCATTAGACTGGTACAGCACAAAGTGCTGTTTCACATTTTTAATACCATGTTCAAAAGAGTTAAATACTTTAGTGCCATCAAACAGATTAATTATAAACAATCCTTTTTCTGTCTCAATTTTGGCAAAGGGTGTATTCTCCAGTTCTGAGAATGAACTTTCATCTAAACGACCAAAAGTTTCGTCGCTCCAGATCACCTCACCACTCTTACTATTAATTCCGAACAAACCAGAATTGGTTTGCACTATATAATTTCCAAGCGCACTTACAGTTTGCCAATTAACTTCATTATCAAAAGTTGATGTCCATGTTTCTTCAGATTGAGCAAACAGGGAAAAGCTAATTAATACGAATGAGTATCCAATAATTTTTTTAAGCATTTTAGCAGGTATTTGGGTTTGCGATATAGAGGTTATATTATTAATCAAGTTTTCCAGTTACTCTGGAAACACATTCAATAGGCATTAAGGTCTATAAACCAGTTAAAGAATTCTGGTTATAGTCATCAATCATTTTTACAAAGGAGGCTGCGAACTTCTTATTAACCAGTTTTCCTTCTTTCTGGCTTTCTGTAAATTGGTTTCTTAGACCGTAGTAATTATTATCATAATTATCTTTTATATCATGCTTGTCACCTATAAAATTTAAAAGGTTAATATGCATAATATTTCTTGGGTTTTTTGAGTCCTTCTGAATGAGCAGTTGGAAGTTATCCTGGATATAATCTATAAGTTCCTGACCACCTTCCCTAACATAATCTGCCAGTTCATATGAAATAGTGCCTGTGGTTCTGGTGTACAATCTATAAAGGTCAATTTCTCCGCTGGCGAGCTGTTCCAGGCATAATTTTTTAGGCATCATTTTTATGGCTTTCCCGGTAATGTCGGCGTATGACACTGTTTTAAATATCTGTCCGTTATCTAAATGAAAACCTTCTATCTCTTTAGGCTTTAGCTTGATTTTTTTACTGCCTTTAATTTTACCTTTCTTCAGGTATTTGGCATATGTTGAAGGCGTAATATAAGTTATGGAGTTTTGGAAACGTTGTGGATATTTATAATCCATTTGTACATAGGCTTCGTTAGATTTACCATTTTTAAAGGTAACAGATCCTTTTTGATAGAGCCCCTGAGCTTGAAGGTTCATACATATCAAAAATAGAAGACTGCTAAATAAGGAGATAAGGAGTTTCATAAGATTGTAGGATTTGGGTTGATTTAACTCGTGGAATAAAAACGTTTCGATTTACAATTTATTGTCGGTCAGAATGCCGAGTTTAAAAGTGAAAAATGGGGAAGATGAAGTGGCGCGCACTTCATCTTCCCCAATAGTTAAAGATTATTGGATTAAAATTTCAAATATGGAAATTACTCTAACGGAAGAAGACCCGCCTGCGGCAGTGCTTTCACATGTGCATAGACCTCATGTCCGTTTATTTTCTGCTCTAAAGGTATTTTCATGATCTTAATGCCTTTAACATCATTTAGCTCCCCATCAGGAGAAATTGCTTTTATACCATAGAATGAGCCGTCTTTTGCGATCACTTTAATATGGACAATATTCCCGGACCTTCGAACACCTTTAATATCAAGTTTATCGCCGCCTGGCGTAATGGCATTAATATCGAGCAATGAGCCGTCTGATGTAATAGCCTTTAAGGGTGAATACTCATCCTCGCTTAGCAATATTTTAACCGGAATTCCTTTTCCGCCCACCAGAGCCATAACATTTAAAAGACTACGTTGATAGTTATCCTGAATGGCTTTAACATCATATATATTATCTTCTGCATCTATTGCTTTTACATCTATAAAGGTTCCCTCCGGGTGAATTGCTTTAACATGCCAATTGCGATCATTGCTAATACTTCCTGCCTGCGGAAGTGCTTTTACATGAGCATAAACCGCGTGATCCATTATCAGCATTTCAGTTTGTTCTTCAGACAATTTTACTCCTTTTACATCATTAAGTTCACCAGCAGGTGAAATAGCTTTGATACCGTAAAATTTACCTTTTTTGTCAATGGCTTTTATATGAATAATATTTTGAGACCTGCTCACTCCTTTAATATCCAGGGTATCGCCTTCAGGGCTCAGGGCCTTAATATCCAAAACACTGCCATCGTCTTTAATGGCTTTTACACGGGTGTATTTATCACCACTTACCAGAATTTTAACCGCAAAAGTTTTATCGCCAGACAAGGCCTTAATATCCATAAAACTTCTTTGATCTGAATCCTGGATGGCTTTAACATCATAAAGTTTACCATCTTTATCTAGTGCTTTGACGTCTAATAGCTTCCCTTCCGGGTGTACCGCTTTAATATGCCAGAGAACTTCTTCAGGACTGCTTACCTCAATGCTGGTTACCACTTCTTTATTTTCAGGCAATTCATTTTTACAGCCGAAAAAACCTGTTAAAAGAATAAAACCCGCCGCAATTGGCAGGGTCCTTAATATCTGAGTAAAGCCTTTTAATTTCTTCATGTTTATCTGATTAAAAATTGTTCAAATTTAGCCATTGATCATTTGCTAAATGCTGATAAATATCAGCTTATCAATTTAATTAACAACAAACTATAAATCCTTTTGAATAGAGTTAATAAGACCATTACATTAACCCATAAGAAGATTGAAATATTGAACGGCGAATCCTTACCAAACATACCAGGCCTACGAACCGCATAGTTGGCTACAGAGAGGCCTGGAAGTATTGATTTTCTATTATAGAATTGGAGGCAAGCTACTTGTTTTTAATAATAGTCTACCTTTTAGAACAGCGCATACTTTTTTGCTATGCTTTAGGTTTAATATTTTGATTAACTCTAAAGAAATTGTTTGGATCGTATTCTTTTTTAATTTCAGATAAGCGATTGTAGTTATGCCTATAACTAGCCTGCACTCTTTCCTGGCCCTCGTCCATCATAAAATTGGAATAAGCTCCCCCGGAAGAATATGGATGCAATGCTTCCCAGTAGTCCTTACACCATTTGGTAATCTTCGTAGCGTCTTCCGGTGCCGGTGAAACCCCAACAATGACTCCGGCGTATTTGGCATCTCTATAGGCCCAGGGTGTTTCCTCTTTACCAACCCTGCTGGCTGCTCCGCTAATGGGATATAAATGCATTTGCGACAATGGGGTTGGAATACTGGATCCAAATTTTAAATGAGCTGCCCTTACTTCTTCACTAAAATCATTAAAGAAATCTGCTCTCCAATACCATTGCAAGCCACTAGGAAATAATCCGTCAAAAAGAGTTTGAATGGCTGGGTATGGCATCTCCCCTACATGCTCAAATATGGGATTTTTATCCCTTACCTCTTGAAATAGTTTATCAAACTCTGAAGGCTCTCCGGTATAACACCATACAATACCACAAAACATTTTATTGTGTAGTTCTTCAGGGAAAGGCGGTCCCGGGATAACCATGGTAGCAATAAAACCATTCAAGTCATCCGGTGCATTTAATATAAACTCATGATACCATGACATAATTTCTTCTGTTTTTTCTATAGGCCATAAAGTGGGGCCACCAATAACCGTTCTCACAGGATGTGCCTGGAATTTAAAGGAAGTTACAACACCAAAATTACCTCCACCTCCTCGTATCGCCCAGAAAAGATCTTTATTCTGATCTTTGTTAACCGTTACAAAAGAACCATCTGCCAAAACCATATCGGCTTCTAATAAATTATCAATGGTCAGTCCATATTTTTTGGATAGATGTCCTACTCCACCGCCCAGTGTTAATCCACCAACCCCTGTGGATGAAATAATACCAGCCGGAACTGCCAATCCGAAGGGATGTGTTGCATGGTCTACTTCACCCCAGAGGTTTCCACCTCCAACTCGTACTGTTTGATCTGCTATGTTGACCCTTACATTCTTTATCCCTGATAAATCAATAACCAAACCTTCCTCGCATAAGCCAAGACCTCCGCCGTTATGTCCACCACCTCTGACAGCGACTAGAAGATTATTTTCCCTGCCAAAATTAACACAGGCTATAACGTCTGCAACATCTACACAGTAAACAATCATTCCGGGGTGCTTATTAATCATTCCATTGTAAACTTTTCTGGCTTCGTTATATTCTGGATCCGAAGCCTTTACTATATCTCCTCTAAGTTGCGACATAAAGCCTTCGATAGCTGAAGTATTTAAATCTTTAATAGTTTGTTTGTTTTCTTTTGTATTTAACATTGTTATAGGTATTAATTGGTTGTTAGAAATTATTTGGATAGGATCATTTCCTTTAAGGACCAGAGAATGTAGAGTACATCCTTTTTAGCATCCTCATTTATGGTATTTTTATCCAGGGACACAAAAATATCATCAATTACGTGCATATATTC
>Ga0265306_10000495_pt1 | contig 18708 bp, 14 predicted proteins | sample Helome_3_FD_192493 | JGI IMG/M metagenome (GOLD analysis project Ga0265306, IMG submission 192493) | Marine sediment microbial communities from subtidal zone of North Sea - Hel_20160420 (Illumina Assembly) | ecosystem: Environmental > Aquatic > Marine > Subtidal zone > Sediment ... | reverse complement strand
CCATGCCCGAGACCAGGCCGGCCAGCCAGCCTGTTACGTTTTCCGCCGGGTCCGCCTGGGACCGGACGATGACCGGTTTGAGTAACATCAGGCCGGCCGGGAAAAGCGTGAAGGCGAGGACGAAGGCGAGTGCCAGTCCCATGACCATCATCCAGCCAAAGTCGATCACCGGCCCGATACGGCTGACGAGTAGCGAACCGAACGCGACCATCGTTGTCAGCGTCGTGTACAGCGACGGCACCGCCTTGCTGTGCAGTGTCTCGCGCACGAGTGCGAACTGATCGGCCTCCGGTTTCTGCAGGTGCAGCTCCCGGTAACGCACGATCAGGTGCAGACCCAGCGACAGCGTCAGGATCAGTAGCAGTGAGATAAAGTTGGACGACACCACCGTCACGGGCCATTCGACCAGTCCGAGGAAACCGACCATGGCCAGACCGGCCGCGAAACAGGTGGCCAGCGACAGCACCACCCAGCGCAGACGCCGGAAGGCGAATGCAAGCAGCACGATAACGAACAGGATGACACCGGTGCCGAACGTGACGAGATCATTGCGGACGAAGTCGATCGAATCGGTGATGATCATCGGCACACCACCGAGGTAGAGCGTGGCATCGTCCCGGTACCGATCGAGGATGGTACGCACATCGCGGATCACGTGTGTCTGCTGGTCCTTAAGCCGCTGCAGGTTCAGTTCGAATGCCGCATCCAGGCGTTGGAACTCCGCCTGCTCCTCCTCGGACCAGGGCGCTTCCTTGCGCTTGTCCAGTAGTCGCTGCCGGTCACGGAACAGCCTCTGGTAGGTATTCTCCTCGCGCAGATCGACGCGCACCGCGGTCGTGCGCGCATCGGGGCTGATGATGAGGTTTCGGTACAGGGGGCTGGTCGTGAGCTCGCGGCGGGCGAGGTCGCGGTCAACCGATGGGTCGCTGAGCAGGCGGACACCATCGGGAAGGTCGTCCAGATCGATCGGTGGACTCTGCAGGAGGGGGACGTCCAGTATCGTCGTGACGCTGGACACGCCTTCGACGGCTCGTAGTTCATCGCGCAGACGGCCCAGCCTCTCCAGCACGGCCTCGCTGAACAGATCGGCCGCCGGTGAATAGGTCACGATCAGGAAATCGTCGGAACCATAGCGGGCACGCAGTGTGCGATTGTAGTCGAGGTCCTCGTCGTCCTCCAGCATCAGGGAGTCGGCAGATGCATTGAGTTCCATACGCGGTGCGAAGACCCCGAGTGCGGCTACCAGCAGCGTCACGACGATCAGCGTCACCAGCGGATGGCCGAGCACCATGTCCTCGTAGAGACGGACCAGGCGACTCGATCTTGGGGCGTGAATGGTCAAGTTGTTCGATCGGCTCAGTGTCGCGTCAGGCTGGTGCCGGTCATAGCGTTATAGCTTGTTTTGATTCCTGAGTCTGTGTGTGAGTCTGTGCATCGCGCGCGACAACGTAGGCTGGGCTCGACCAAAGCGTGGCGCTGCGCGATAAAAACCACCGGGGACATGGATCCGAGGTTTCCGCGACACTTCCGGCCTCCGATGCGTAACGGTGGATATACAGCCACCAAGGCTAGAGGCTACAGAAGCGCATCCCGACATTGAACCCGAATATTTTTTCCAAAAAGCTATAAAGCTATGACCGGCACCAGAATCCTCTCCTGATGCGTCGCAATCATGATCCGCAGCGCCTGCAAGCTGGCATGAAAACAAAACGAGAAGCGTAAGTAACAGAAGTTTTAAATCAGCCGTTTCGAAAACGGATTGTTCCATTAGATTCACTTCGTAAGTTAGCTTTAGCGAACGACAGTCTACCGGGGGCGGCGTTCATTTTGGGTCATAAGCGGCCTGTCACTACTATACAACCCGACCTTACTGTACAACCCGACCTTCTGCGGTCGATGAGCAGCGGCCGATCGACCGATTACGAGTCGTGTTGTTCGTTACCGCTGTTTAACTGACGTTGGTATTCGACATCATCCAGGTGGCCAAGGGATTCCTGGATCAGACCACTGCTGTCAAGGATCCATTGCTCGTATCCTCTTAGGTCCACTGCGTTCCCCGTGCCATCCGGGCCGGTGTTCGTCCCAGTCCAGTGCCAGTAAAAAGTTATTTGGCCGCCTTCTTGCCGCACCTCAACCAATCTAACCACCATGTCAGGAAACGCGGTCATGAATCCCCGGGCCGTTTGTTCAACTGCTTCGCGCCCCACGGAACGTTCACCATCATTAATGCGCAACGATCCGTTCTCGGCATAGAACGATGCAAAAGCTGCCGGATCCTGGCCGCTCCAGGCTGCCGCATAGTTTGTTGCGAAATTTGTCAACTCGGACATGTCCATCGGTTGCTCCTTCGGCTGGCAAGCGGCAAGAGAAACTAACGAATGCAAAAACAAGGTAAGGGTCAAAGGTGTCAGGTTCATTGTCTTGCCGGCCGACGGGTGTCAGCACCACGACAACGGCGGCCGCGCAGACCCAAATGAGCGGAAGACATAACTGATATCTCTGACCCGCTACAATACGTCGACGAGAAAAGACTTCCGGCGTATGTGTGCGGCGTTAATCAAGCCCCCTTCCCCATAGCCCGGATCCAGCACCCCTGAACGCGAGCGCGCGATTTCCATCTCGACGCGACAGGCGCTTCCCGGTGGCAGATCATCCGCCGCGCTGCCGATTATCGATTCGATGGTGGGGTTGAACGAACCCGTGTCGGCAGCGGACCGGTTGGAGATCCGGGTCGTCGTCGGCGCACCCGCCGGACATTTTGCGGTGAAATTGAACTTCATCGCCGATGAGTATCCGGACGGAGCCCAGCCAATCGTCAACTGATCGCTGATGGCGAATCGCTGGTTGTCCACGGGCAGGGTAATCTCGAACTTCTCCGGCAGACGCACCCATGAATCGGGCGCGCTGGCGTCATTGGGTCGAACGAGAGAAATTGTGAACAGCGTGTCCGCATCATCGAAGCCGAAGCCGGTTTCGTAGTGAATGCCACCGAGGGCGTCTGTTTCCTTCCGCAAGGTCTTGCGGACACCATTGGCACTCGCCGCGGCGCTGTCACCGGACTTGAGCTTGAGATGGGTGGCCCCGAGGCCGCCTGAGCCGACCGTGAAGGTGGCAGTAACGTCTGTCGTGCCATTGCCCTTGGCTTCAACGACCAGGTCCGCGCGGATTCCCCCGGTTCTGACGTTGTTCGAGTCTGTCGCGCCGCACCCGCTCAATACCATGCCGGCAGCAATGATCGAGCCGCAGATAGTCAAAGGTCTCATTGAATAATCGCGCTTTGCCATATCTGTGCCGCCACCCAGGCGAGGTCAATTCCACTTCACGCGAATCTAGCAAAATGTCCAAGCTCGAACAAAGTCGTATGCGAAAAACAAACCCGATGTGTCGGAACTGTGTCGGGGTCGGACCACGTTGACCCTCTGTATTGGTTTGCAATGCCAATTGATTTAGCCGGTCCTCGGCTCTTAAGCCCGCGTTTTGAAACGAATAGGGGTCGAACCGAGGTTTTTCTGAGCAAGAATCTCGGTTCGACCCCAGTTATCCGCACTCAGGCCGGGCGCGGAAAGGTCTCTCGTCTGCTACGAAGTCGCGTCGGTCATGGCCTCGGCGAGTGCACGCCTTCGCGCGACGTGATGCGCGCGGGCGTCTGGGAAAGGCTGGCGGTTGATATTCCAGGACAGGGTGATCCGCGGCCGCTCCCCTTCGTAGGGGCACACGAGATGAATCAACTCGCCGGGGAATATCAGCATGTCGCCCGGATCGAACTCCGGGAACTGCGGGGAAGTCACATGCCCCGGCTCTTCCGGGCAGCAGACTTCCAGACGCGGGTCGGCAAACCCCAGGCGACCGTTGCCCTTCCAATGAGGGTTTTCAATACCGGCGTCCAACATGTAGACGATACTGGCTTCGGCGCGCAGATGGCTGTGCGGCAGGCAAAAATCCCCGGACTCATAAATGGTGGCCCAACTGTTGTCCACGTCCGCGGTGGGACTGTTCGTGATCCTGCGGAACAGGGCTATGTCACGTGCGCTGATCAGTTCGGCTTCCGGGCAGTTCCAGCATTCCGGATCATGAATCTTGCGGCCGCACACAAATTTCCCGGTACCTATGGGTGGCGCCGGCTCGGCCGCGAGTTCCAGGATCCGTTTCATCAGACCGGGATGATAGACATCAATGTCCGCAAACGACGTCTTGATCAACTTCGGGCTGCCAAGGGAATACAAGAGCTGTTGCTTTGGCCAGACCTCCATGGATCGGCCGCCAATCTCTATCGGCTTGTCCATCGTCGGAGAAATCCATATGGGCCTGGAGGCACAGGGTATCTGAAAAAAGTGGGCCGCGCCTTATTCACGCTGATCACCGCGCCGACAATACCCAGCGTGTCCCCAGCGGAATTGCGCCCAAGTAATTAACGACGGCTGCCTCCGCCAGCCGCGCAAGCCGGCCTCGACGCATAGGCAATTCAAACGCCCTGTCCGAATCCGCTTACGGCCGACGAAAGGCGCGTGAGACGGACCTCGGCGAGGATGCTTCGGCGATTAAGGCTGGGGAACCGATTCGCCAAGGTCTTGGCCAAATAGCTCACCACAGGTTCGGTGGGGCCGTCAGACGGCAAGTCGATCAGAAAACCCCTTGGAAGTCCTGGAGTTTCAGACCCCAAGACAGACTGTGCCCGCTACTCATAATCCCTTGGTCCCAGGTTCGGGTCAGGGTGCCGGAGGTAACAATATAACCAACCTGCTAGGTGCCGGCCTGGATAGCTTAGCGCCATTGCAGCGTAGTCAACCCTCCTTGTCCCGGGCCATTAGCCGACTTCGGGATCGACAGCCCGACCGATAAGCATAGGGTTACCTCCGGCACGGTTTTCCACAGCGAACAGATTCATGTACGCGACGTAGTCAGCATCCTGAAAAAAGGTCCGTTGCCTGCGATTCCACCGCTGTGTTACGTGGTGAGGATATCCAGGCATTACAAGTCTGGCCATCCGTGGCATTGCACAATCCGCTTCGTCATCCTCAAGAACAACGGCACAAATTCGCAGGCGCATCGGCATGCGTGCAGCCACAATTTTCGGGCAGCCCTGGTAAATATGGTGACTGTCCCCCGATCTCCCGCTACCAGTTAGTGAGCTGGCTAACTGCTAACAGCGGACCGGCGAACGCAGCAAGCGCGTCACCATTGAGGTTTTCTTCAAGCAACTACGTTGCAATTGGAACTTGACGGTGCATATTTACTTGTTCTTCTTTTCTTTTTTCAATCTTCGTTTTTCCTTTGGAGTATGCTGAGCTTTCTTTTGATGTTCCTTTTTGGCTTTGTCTTTACTTCCCTTGTCGCCCATACCTGCTTCTCCGTGATTGAAAACGAACGTTCAGCCTTGCGCTATTTGGTGTTCAAGCAGGGTACTCCCCGGCCCAGTCCTAGCCAAGTCCCGGAAGCTAAGGTATGTCGTCGAACGCCTGCTCTGGGTTGCCATTTCAACCGATCGAAGCAACACACTGGCTAAATCGTACAGCCGGCCAGAAACGGACATCGCGGATCAATTGGGGGAATTCATCGAGAGATATGGGGACAGTCACCATAATTGCCGGGGCCGAAACCGAAAAGATAAGGTCACTGTCCCTATAATTGCACAACAGCGGAATAGCCCCGCAATTCTTGCTATCCGCCGCGTCTATTTTTCTTATACTCTCGATCGCACCTTCAGAATGCATGTCCCGAAGGGATACGCCGATGTCACACGTCTTCATCTCCTACGCCCGCTCAACCGCCAAACAGGCGCAGCAGGTCGCCGCAGTCCTGCGCGGCCTTGGCCACCAGGTGTGGCTTGATGATGCGATTCCGGCGCACCGCGCCTACGGCGATGTAATCGAAGAGCGCCTGCGCGAGGCCAAGGCCGTCGTCGTCATCTGGTCGGCCGAAGCGGCGAAGTCCGAGTGGGTGCGTTCCGAGGCCGATCGGGCGCGCGCGGAGCGCAAGCTCGTCCAGCTGACCGTCGACGGAGCCGCGCTGCCCATGCCCTTCGATCAGATCCAGTGCGCCGACCTCGCCGGCTGGCAGGGCGATCCGGCGGCTGCCGGGTGGCAGAAGGTGGCCGCGAGCGTGGCCGAGCTGCTGGGAGGTCAGGCCCCGGCCCGAGAGGCCGACCAGCCGCGCTCCACCCCGCCGCCGACCGCCACGCCCGACACGTTCTCAGTCGCACTCGCGACTTTCGCCGATCCAACCGGCGCCGCCGCAGGCGACGACTTCACCGACGGGCTTGTCGCCGAGATCGCCACGGCGCTCGCCCGCTTTCAAGTCCTGCGGGTCGTGGACACCAGTCCAGATTCCGTGGCGCGCTATCTGCTCGAGGGGAGCGTCCGGCGCTCCGGGTCGCGCGTGCGGATCAACGTACAGTTGCGCGACGCCACGCAGGGCGAGCGGGTGTGGGCCGAGCGGTTCGACAGTGCGCTCGATGACCCCTTCGCCCTCCAGGACGACGTGGCGAACGCGGTGGCGGGCCGCGTCGAGGCAGCCATCCTGACGCACGAGACCCGCCGCATCGCCTCCCGTCCCGTCGAGAGCCTGTCGGCGCACGAGCTGTATTTGCGCGCCCGGGAGACGATCCGCCGGGCAGGGCTCGAACAGGTGGACGAGATCGAGGCGCTGGGCGAGCGCGCCGACGCCGTTGATCCTGGCTATGGGCCTGCGCTCGCGCTTCTGGCGACCGCATTGGGGTTCCGCATGGCCTATGCCGGCACGGGCGCCGATGTGGCGCAGCTCAGAACTCGGTTCAATGACATTGTAAATCGCGCCATGTTGGCCGGGACGGACGATCCGGAGGTGCTGGTCTGGGTAGCTGAAGCGCTGCTGCTGGCGGAGGGGGACATGGTGGTCGCCCGTGCGCTCGTGGACCGGGCGCTGAAAATGAATCCGGCCCTTGCCCTCGGCTGGGATATCGCCGGCAACGTGCGTATGCAGGGCGGCGAGTACGAGGAGGCGCTCGCTCTCTACGAGCGCTGCCTGCATCTGGACCCGAAGTCGCCGTGGCGGACCTATGTGTGGCCGAGCATGGCCGGGTGCCTGGTCGCCATGGGACAGTTCGACGAGGCGATCCCGCTGGTCAAGGAGGGATTGCAGATCAGCCCAAACAACCCCTGGGCCACCGCCATTCTGATCGCGGCGCTGGCCCATTCCGGTCACATCGTCGAGGCCCGCGCCGCCCTCGCCCAGTTCGATCCACGGCAGGCCGGGGTCTTCAAGACCAGCCACTTCGGGCCCAAGCTGGCTGGTCTCATCGACGGGGCGCTGAAGCTCGCGGATTTGGGCAATTCGGGAACTGACGGCCAACTGCGACCAGAAGCGGACGGTTGATCAGGAGAAAAATAAACAGGCTGCGCGAACACCAAAAAGACAAATATCAGTCAATTTGTTTCAATGAGCGATAGCCGATGCGGTCTCCCCCAAAGGTTCCTATCCACAGCTCACCGCCCACTGGCAGCGCCATCGTTATATTGCTGAAATGTTCGTTCGCCGGTCCGGTTGCGAGAATTTTTCCTTGCATCGATTGTGGGTCGATAGCCCAAACAGTAAAGGGACGGGGACAACTCGCAAACTCCTCAAGGCTAAACTCATCTGACTGTGGAACGGCACCACATACCGGGTCGACGACATTCAGGCCGGCGGTAAGCAGGTTTCCATCACTTCCCATATGCAGATTATCGGGCACGAACGCCAGGGGCTTGCCGCTGCGCAACAGCCGTGCGGGATTGCTGTTCGAGTAAGCTGCAACCGTAAACAACCCAGACGATGCAACATAGAACTCTTGTCCATCGGCAGACACCTCGATGCCATTGGCATAAGGCAGTTCAGTTCCCTGAACCATGCTGAAGCCAGTATCACCCGGGGACCATGCGTAGACCCCGCCGGTCAATTTTCCAGCGAGCGCGTCACTTATGGGAATGCCGGTATGCAACGGAATAGTCGCAAGCAGTGAGCCGTCACCAAAAGACGCGACGCTGTTGGCCTCCATGCCGTCCGGCGTCATGATGCACCCGGTCCACGTCAGTGCCAGCATCTCACCGTTTGCGTCTATATCAAATACTTCAATGGCCTCGCGCCCCCCATGACCTACGACATACAGCGTCGAGTGTCCGTCAGCGCCAGGCCGAATATTCAAGCCATGCGTGACAAAATTATTCGGGTCCGGTGAGCCGGGACAGGCGCCAAAATTTTTCATGTCTTGTTGAGCACGTGGCGCGTCACCCGGATAGATTTCAGCCCAGGTTTTCTGTTCTGAGTCGATAAGATAGATGGCCGCATCCGGGGCCATACCGCTCGATATGATCCACTTCGTATCAGGCACTAGAACGAGGTCTTCAGCGTTCTTCGGACCGCAAACAAAGGCATACTCCCCTGATGCGTCGCATCCATCATCTGCAGCGCCAGCAAGCGGGCTTGAAAGTAACAAAAGGAGGGTAAGCGACAGAAATTGGGAATCGGCGATCTCGAAATTGGACTTCGTCATTAGATTCAACTTCGTGGATTGGCTATAGGGACGATAGGGTACAGGGGAGATGGCCGCTTCGGGTCAGAAGCAGCCCCACAAATCAGTCTATCTCAGCGGATTCGTAATGTCCGCTTCGGGTCGGAAGCGGACCCCAGCTGAGCTGGAAAACCCCGTCGTCCCGCCGCCGGTGAAAAAAGGTGTTCCTGCTACTCATAACCCCTTGGTCCCAGGTTCGAGTCCTGGCGGGCCCATCACATTTTCCTGGTCCATTCCGGGCATATGGGTAACACCTTAGTCTGAGGACATAGGTAACAGTTTTGGAGCGAAGGGTTTTTTTCCACAGGCCCCATCCGCTGATGAGAGCAGCCTGACTAGAGTGTACTTAGAGGCGCCGGTGTTTTATTTCGAGCAAGACTCACTCCGATTCTCGCCTGGGTTTTGTTCGTATCTTCCCTGACTGTCTGAGCCGTTGAAATAGACGCGGCAACTTGTCCGGTTCCGGGACGCCCGCATCTTCACCGATGGCTATCACAAATTCTCCAAAGTCTGTCGGCGGATCGGCCGCATAGGTAGGCGACTGTCCCGTCTCTTTCTCATAGTAGGCGGCCGCATTGCGCACTACTGTTTCGAGGGCCCGGGTCCTGGACTGTTGGATATGCCTGGGTCCGGCAACGTTGACAGGCTCCTGCAAGATTCTTTCGGCGGCTGCTCGAAGTTTGGGTAGCGGATTCTCCGTGAACTCGAATAGCCTTCCGTAGGCCCCGACGAATCCCTTGTCTAATCCTTCCAAGGTCTTCAAGACAGTCTCGGATAGGGCCTGGAGTTGCTCAACGCCCTGCTCCAGTTCTCCGCGGGAGGGGCTATCCGGAGCCTGACTCGCCTTTGGAAAAAAGGACCGCAGAGGGGCTATCAACGTTAGCTCTAAGGCTGCTCGGTTCAAGCCGAGTTTGTCATAAATATGCAACGCCGCGTCCTCTCCACGTGCCCTAACAGGAAGTCCCCGCCAGCCCGTAGGGTTCAGGTTTTCGGGTGGCTGCCCTCGGCGGGAGCAGGCTTAGTTTATGGCTTTTTGAGCTTGACCACCTTTCCTTTCACGGCATGGGTCGCTTAGAGGTCAAGCGCGTCATCTTCAAACAATGGTCGATTCGGGTCGTAGCTACTCACAGGTTGAATCATAGCAACTGGTCGGTGTTTCGAGTCCGCCGCCGGGCGCCAAATTCCAGAGCCCTGCCATGGGCTGACGAGCGTCCGTCTGAAGGCAGGCTTTTCGGTCTCCGAATATACCGCAATTAATCCGGTACTCTAGGCCGGGTTTTTTGCCCGGATGGAATAGCGGAAATCCCTTGTCGACTGATACTCAAGCGCTGCCTCATCAGGAACACGTCGTCCGCGGCATGCTGGCGGCGATGGCGGCGTTTTTCATGTTCACGGTGATGAACGTGTTTGCAAAATTGCTGAGCGTCAGACACTCGGTGATCGAGATTGCGTTCTACCGCAACCTGATCGCCTGCATGCCGTTTCTGATCATGGTCTTCGTGCTCGGCAAGAGGGACATCCTCGTCATACGCAGCAAGCCGTCGCTGATCGGTCTCCGTGCCGTCCTCGGCGCGATCTCTCTGGTGACGACCTTTGCCGCGTTCTCACTGATGCCAATGGCCGAGACGACGGTGCTGCTGTTTACGTCATCGCTATTCATCCCGGTTCTCGGCGTGATCTTTCTGCGCGAGAGCGTCGGACCCTACCGATGGGCCGCAGTCGTGATCGGCTTTACAGGCGTCGTGATCATGGCGAGCCCGGCCGGCCAGGTGAGCGCGCTCGGCATCACGGTGGCGATTGCCGCGGCGCTGATGCACGCCACGCTGCAGATCGTGCTGCGTTATCTGGGCCGCCATGAGAGCCCGGAGACCGTCACCTTTTACTTCCTGGTGATCGGCGCACTGATCACGGCACTGCCGCTACCGCTGGTTGCGGTGACACCGACCATGGCCGAGGTGCCGTTGCTGTTCGGCGTCGGGCTGTCCGGTGCGCTTGCTCAATGGCTGATCTCCACCGCCTTCCGCAACGCGCAGGCGGCCATCGTCACGGTGTTCAATTATAGCGGCATCGTATGGGCTACATTGTTCGGCTGGCTGATCTGGAATGACTGGCCGTTACCGACCGTACTGATCGGCGCCAGCGTCGTCATCGCTTCGAACGGCTTGATTATCTGGCGCGAAAGCCGGGCCAGACAAATCACCGGGGCGCGTATCCGCGCGAAATTCTGATCTGACGCGGGCCTGAGGCCGCCGATTACCTGATCGATGGTTCGAGCCCACGCCAGAGGGCCAATTATCAAAGCATGCACCGGGGCTCTCAACAGGTCGCGGCGACGCGGCTGTTTATCTGACATAAACACCTGCCGTGTCCAGGCACCAGACCGATAAGGCCGAAGAGCCCGGTTCTGGAATGCCGCATTGACACAGAAGCCTGCGGCCGCGCCTCCTCGAAACATATAACCAACCGTTAGTTCGGCATGCGGAAGGAGTATTTCAAACCCCTCCCGACCGAATGCTACGGTCTGCCGTCCAGCATCTCACGGACGCCCTGATCGTGCCCGATACGGCCCTGACACTCCGCTCCCGCGCCTGGACGCCAGCCCGTTCGCTGCTCGGCGGTCTTGGCCCGCGGCTCCCCCTGCTGATGGTCGCCAGCCTGCTCACGGCCGGCGCCTGGATCGCGGCTCAGGAAGCCGGGCTCAGACACGTGTCGCTGCTGCTCGTGGGCGCCGGCCTGGGCTTTGCGCTCAACCGCTCCGGATTCGGCTTCGCGGGTGCGTGGCGGTCGGTCCTCGCGGAACGACGCGGTGCGGGTCTGCGCGCCCAGCTCGCGCTGCTTGCGTTACTGACGCTGGCGTTTTTCCCGCTGTTCGCGCTTGGCGAGGCATTCGGTCGCCCCTTGTTCGATGTCGTGCGTCCGGTCGGCGTTGCGCTGCTGGCCGGTGCCTTTTTGTTCGGCATCGGCGCCCAGCTTGCCTCCGCCTGCTCATCCGGCTCTTTGGCCGGTCTGGGCAACGGCAAGCTCCGTTACATCCTGGTCGTCGCGTTCATGGTCGTCGGTGCGACACTGGGCAGCGCCCATATCGGCTGGTGGGAATCCCGTCCGAGCTGGTTCTCATTCTCGATGCTGCGGGAATGGGGTCCGGCGGGCGGCATCGCCGGCAACCTGGCGCTCATCGGCGCCCTGACCGGGGTGAGTATCTGGTCAGAGCGGGCCCGCCACGGCCGCCCGCACCGGCACCCGTCCAGCAACTACAACTGGCTGCGCGGACCCTGGCCCATGTCGCGGGGCGTGGCGGTGCTGGCGCTGCTATGTCTCGCCACTCTGCTGTTATCGGGTCGCCCCTGGGTCATCATGTCGGCGCTGCCACTATGGGGCGCGAAGCTGATCGGCGCCTCGGGTATGCCCTGGGATGTCGCATTCTGGGATTACTGGGGCACAGACACGAGGATCGATGCGCTGGAAGCCAGCCTGTGGACGGACGTGACCACGCTGATGATCGGGGGGCTGATCCTGGGTACCGCGTTGGCGGTCGCGCTGGCGGGCAGCCTGCGGTTGCACTGGAAGATCTCCACAGCAGACGGACTCAGCGCCGCGGTGGGTGGACTGCTGCTCGGTTATGGCGGCGTCGTTGGCCTGGGCTGCAATATCGGCGCGTTCCTGGCCGGCGTGTCCAGCGGCAGCCTGCATGGCTGGGTTTGGCTGTCGGCGGCATTTGCGGGGACCGCCACCGTGGTGGCGCTCAGGTCTGTCGGTGCCAGGCTACGCAGATCATCCTGAGCAGATGCGTGTTGAATAGGTAATCAGATCCCCGCTTCGGCGGGGTTTTGTTTTTCCCGGGACAAGCAGGCCGACAATACGGTTATCGGGCAGCCTGCGACCACGAGCAAATGGCCGCGCCGCATCACCGCCGATTAATCCCTTGGTGGAATTGACACACACCGACTCGCTCTGCAGCCTGTCGGCATGTATTCGGACTTCGCCAGCGAAGACCCGCCATTCTCCCTGTTGAGCGACGCGGAACGGCGGCGCGCGATCCGCTCGATGGACATCAATTTCTATGCCGCCGGTGATGCGCTGATCGAAGCCGGGCGGGAGTCGGGTTTCGTGTTCGTCGTCGACAAGGGTCTGGTCGAGGAGCGCGATCCGGCGGCCACGGACACCGACCATGCGGTGGCCCATTACCGCGATGGCGAGGTCTTTGGTTCGCTGGCGGTGTTGCGCGGGCGGGCGCGACACCACTATGTCGCCACGGAGGACACACTGTGCCATCAGCTGCGCGGCGATGTGTTCCGCGAACTCGTGTACAGCAACCCGGATTTCGGACAATTCTTCCTGCAGGACCTGGCCACCAAGACCAAGCTCGTGGCGCAAAGCGGCGCCTACCGGGATCTGGTCAGCTTCAACATGGCCCGTGTAGACGAGAGCTGTATGCGCCTCGCGGTGCTGGTGGAGTCCGGCGACAGTATCCGCTCGGTGGTCGAGACCCTGCGCGCCAGCCAGTCCGACTGCGCGCTGGCCAGACGCGACGGTCAGTACGGCATCCTCACCCGGACCAATCTGCTCGAGGCGCTGGCACTCTCCGGCCGCTCGCTGGATGACAACGTGGACGATGTCGCGACCTGGGATCTGATCACCATCAACCAGGGTGAATTCCTGTTCGAAGCGCTGATCCGGATGACCCGTTACGGTATCGAGCGGCTGGTGGTGATGGACGGCGAGACGCCTGTCGGACTGGTCGAGATGAGCGACATCCTCGGCTTCCTCTCCAGCCACAGCCACGTGATCGCGCTCCGGGTCGAGGGGGCGAAAGATTTTTCTACGCTTCTGGATGCCTCGACCGGGATCGTCGAGCTGGCGCGCTCTTTGTTCGCGCAGCGGGTCAAGGTCCGCTTCATCATGGATCTGCTGGCGGAGCTGCACCGGCGCATCATGGCAAGGAACTACCGGTTGTTGGTGGCAGACGAGGTGTTGCAACACACCTGTCTGCTCGTGCTGGGCAGCGAAGGACGTGGCGAGCAGGTGATGCGCACTGATCAGAGTAACGCGTTGGTGATCGCGCCGGAGCTACGTTGGTCCGAGCGCCAGACGCAGCTGGAGGAATTTACCCACCGTACCCAAAAGCTCGGTTATCCGCCCTCACCGCGCGAGATGGTGGTGAGCAACCCGGACTGGAGCCTGACCACGGAACAATGGCAGGAGCGCCTTCACCTTTGGGCCCGAGCCGACACCGCCGATGCGATCCTCGGCATCTCTGCCCTCCTCGACGCCACCCCGGTGACTGGGAACCTGGGGCTGTTCGAGCCGCTGGACGTGCTGCTCGGTCAGGCGCTGCCGCGGGAGCCGGACTTCTGGAACCGATTCGTCAAACCAGCACTGGAACCGGGCCGGCCACCACCATTTTTCGGCAGCGGCAGCCGCAGCGGTCGCGACATCGACGTCAAACACTTCGGTCTGTTTCCGATCATCCACGGCGCGCGCACGCTGGCCCTCGAGTTGGGGCTCTCGGCGTCGAATACGTTCCGCCGGCTGGAGGGTTTCAAAGAAGCGGGTGTGATGCAGGACGGCCTGGCGGACGACCTGGTAGAGGCGTTCCAGGTGCTCAACCAGCTCAGACTGGGGCAGCAGCTGAGACGTCTGGAGGAAAAGGAAGCCACCCGCGTATCGGCCGATCTGGCCAACATGGTCCATACCGGCTCGCTGGCTTCCGGAGACGCCGCGCTGCTGCGGGAGGCCTTCAGGGCAGTCCGCAGTTTTGTCGAGTTTCTCGGCCAGCGTTACCGGGGCAGCTGAATCCGGGACAACAGCTGCCGCCTGAGGGCGCGCAGATTGGTCAGGAACAGGCGTCGCGCTATCTGGCGGATCTCTGGCGACACGGCTGCCGGGCCAAAGCGTTGCTCCGGATTGAGCAGCTGCCAGATCTCCGGCAGGCGCGCGGCCATATGCACCACGCCGCCGGGCGGGTCCGGCACCAGATAGCGAACGTGTCCAAGACCGGCGAGCTTGAGCCGGGTGTAACACATGGGACAGGGCTCGAGACCGACGACCAGGGTCAGCTCGCCGGGCGCGAGCTCCGGATAACGGCGCTCCAGCTCGTCCACGGCCGCCATCTCCGCGTGCCCGGCACTGGTAAACGCCGGCTCAAAGACCCGGTTGCTGGCCTCGATCAGTGGCTCACCTGCCGCATCGAGGATCAACGCGCCGATGCCGTAGTTACCGGCGCGCAGCGCATTGACGGCCAGCTTGCAAACTGTCAGACCCGCCGCATCGTCCGGGTACGCTTCCGGCTGCGCTCGGTAGCGCGACAATCTGCCCGCGAGACGGTCCAGACGGAACCTCTGCAACGCGTTCAACGCCCGCAATCGCCGTGCATCAGACGCACATAGAGGGTGGCGACGAACAGCGCATCGAGATACGCCGCGTGGCGCCCCTTGGGCACCGGCATATCGAGCTTCCTGGCGATGGTCTCCAGCCGCAGGTCCCCCTCGATCCCGTCGCCCGGCCGGCCGCAGCGCTTGACGAAGGTGTCGGCCAGCTCGACCGCCCGGTTGGGCAGACCAAAACCGTGCAGGTTGCGCAGCTGGCGATCAAGCACCGCAATATCAAAGCGGATGTGATAGCCGAGGATCGGACGGTTGCCGATAAAGCCGAGGGTGCGATCGATGGCCTCGTCGACACCGAGCCCGCCGTGCAGGTCCTGCCGTCGCAGACGATGGATCAGCAGCGATGCCTCGTCCAACTCCTCCGGCGGCGCCAGCTTCAGGTCCAGCGCCTCGCTGGTCAGGATGCGACGACCCTGGATGCGGACGGCGCCGATCGACAGGATGTCCGCGCGCCGCGGGTCGGCACAGGAAGTCTCGCAGTCCAGCGACACCAGCTCTTCGCCCTGGTAGTCCTCAAACAGCGCCGCCCACGGCCCGTGCCGATGACGGCGGTGATCCAGGCGGATTCTCAACCCTCGTGGCAGCATGGATGGCGCCTCCGGATGGATACTGCCTGACTGCGATAGATGACTGCTCTCCCCATCGGTCGCGCCCGGCTTGCTACAGCTCCAGATGATAGCGGCGTGCAATGGTGCCCTGGAACGACTTCACGATGCGCAGACCGCGACGCAGCTGGTCACGCTCCATCCGCGGCAGACCAGCGGGGCGGACCACATTGTCGGCGGGCAGCCCGCTGGCGATAGCCTCCAGCTGCTGGCGCAGCCGCAGCAGCATAAATGTTTCCAGCGCCGCAGCCAGATCCTCACCGGTCGCCGGATCGAGCGCCCGGCGCGCGACGAGCTGGCGCAGCCGGCGAAAGGTATTGGTGGCGTGGATACGGTTACCCAGCGCGAGGCTCCTCACGCCGTGGACCAGTGGGAACACCGCCCCTTTTTTGATATCGATGCCCTCGTCCGGGTTCTTGATCCCGCCGAACAGATTCAGCGGCACCGCAAAGCGGATCACCGGGTGGGCAAAGGTCGAGATAAAGCCGGCCGTGCCCTGGAACCGCTCCAGCATCCAGCCCTTTACGTCCTGGAACAGCTCGGCGTTGCCGGTCACCGGTCTGGCATCGGAAAACACCGTCAGATCCAGCATGGCGTCGCCATCGGCGCGGCGGATCCAGCCGTCGATGCGCTGGCGCCACTGGCTGACGGTCATCACCCAGGCCGGATTGCTCACCATATAATTGCCCGGACAGGGCGGATAGCCCAGACGGCTGAGCAGCGACGAAAATTTCTCCAGATCCCGTTGCTGGTCCGGCCACTCGAGATCATCGGCCAGCACGATCGCGTTGTCCTGGTCCGTCTTCAAAATCTGCTCACCCCGGCCCTCGCTGCCCATCACGATCAGGCAGGCCCCCTTGAGCACTGCTTCCGGGACACACATCCGGAACAGCTGTGACATGGTGCGTCCGTTGAGCGCCGACAGCAGATCCACCACCCGGGCCACCGTGACGCCACGGTCCACCAGGCTGCGCGTCAGGTCCAGTGTTGCCGCGGAGGCCGTCTCGAGTTCCTCGAGCGTCTCGGCACGTTGAATCCGGATGCCGAGCGAGTGGGACTCGGTGGAGAACAGACCGAGCACGTCGTTGAGCTCGAGGATGCCAGCCAGCTTGTCGTGCTCCATGACCACCAGGCGCTCGACCTGATGTTGGGTCATCAGCACCAGCGCGTCGAACAAATATTCATCGGAGGCGATGGTGAGCAATTCCCAGCTGGCCACATCGCCCAGCGGCGTGTCGATGCCGGACGCAGAGCTCGCCGCCTCCAACAGATCGGTGCCGGTCACCATGCCGTACTCCTCACCGCGCCGGACCAGCAGACAATCGGCCTTACGCTCGCGCAGCACCTTGACGCCTTCCCGGGCCGGTGATTCGAATGGCAGCACCACCGCCTTGCGGACACCGGCGTCCTCGACCCGGGCCAGCGTAAAGCTGTCATCCTCACTTCGCGCATGCACCTCGGGCCGGGCCTGGCCCTCGGCGCCGAGCGCCATACGGAACGCGGTATTTTTGTGACACAACCAGTCCACCACGTCCCGCGGGATGGACAGACACACGGTCGGCAGCGCGGCCACGAGTTTGCGGCTCTTGTCGCCGCGCAGCAGGTCGCGCGCCCCAACCAGATCATCGACACCGAACTGACGTACGCGGTTGTCGTCATCGTCGAACGCATCGATGCGGCCGCGCAGGACGATCAACAGGCGGCGCCAGCGCTTGCCCGGCTCCTTGACCACGTCGCCGGTGTCAAAGGCCGCCACATCGATGCTGTCACTCACGCGCTGGCGCTCGGTGGCGGCGAGACCGGCGAACGGGGGTTCGCGGAAATTGAGAAAACTGCTCATGGGTTCACGATAGCCGGGTCAGACGCCGACGCCAACAATATGTCTGCCTGGCAATTATGGCGGGCAGTAGCGTCCGCCAGGATGTTCGGGTCAGTGTCAACCAGAGCGGCGGCGGAACCGGGCTGAGCGCGGGCGCTCAACGTCAGTACCGCCAGAGCAGCGGGCAAGATCATGGAACGCCCGGCGTTTCTCAGTTTCATCGTCCGATCTTCTGTGTTCGGAAGCAAAAAAGCTCGCGATCATGACCAGAGATATCGTCAGAGGGTATTAGTCAAAGGTCTAACACGTCTGCGTGGGGTGTCAGACAAAAGTCTAATGTACCCCCCTGTCCTATCGGGCAAGACTGCCCTAATCTCCCTGATGTCTCGCTACAAACCCGTTTTGAGGGTGAAAAAATGAGTGAAATAAAAGTTTATCCCGTGACCTCGGCCGCTGCGGCCGGCACCCACTGCAACACCGCCAGGTACCAGGACATGTATACGCAGTCCATGGAGGATCCAGAGGCGTTCTGGGGTGAACAGGGCAAACGGATCGACTGGATAAAGCCATATGACAAGGTCAAGGACGTCTCGTTTACACGACCGGACGTACACATCCGCTGGTACTACGACGGTACGCTGAATGCGTCGGCCAACTGCCTGGATCGGCATCTGGCCAGCCGCGGCGACCAGACCGCCATCATCTGGGAGGGCGACGACCCGGCGGACGACCGCCACATCAGCTATCGCGAGCTGTACGAAGAAGTCTGCCGCTTTGCCAACGGGCTGAAGAGCCTCGGCGTCAAGCGTGGCGATGTGGTGACGATCTACATGCCGATGGTGCCCGAGGCGGCCATCGCGATGCTTGCCTGCGCCCGTATCGGCGCGCCCCATTCGGTGGTGTTTGGCGGATTCTCGCCGGAAGCCCTGGCGGGACGCATCGAAGGCTGTGATTCAAAGTTCGTGATTACCGCGGATCAGGGGCTGCGCGGCGGCCGCACCGTCCCGCTGAAGACCAATGTGGACACCAGTCTGTCGCAGAACAATCTCGAGCAGGTCAAGAACGTGGTGGTGGTGCGTCGGACCGGCAACGACATTCCGTGGAGCAAAGGCCGCGACGTCTGGTACCACGAGCTGATCGCCGATCAGCCGAACGAATGCGAGCCCGAAGAGATGGGCGCCGAGGATCCGTTGTTCCTGCTCTATACCTCCGGCTCCACCGGACAACCCAAGGGCGTGCTGCACACCACCGGCGGGTACATGGTCTATGCCGCCATGACCCATGAGTACGTGTTCGACTACAAGGACGGCGACATCTACTGGTGCACCGCCGACGTGGGCTGGATCACCGGCCACAGCTATATCGTATACGGACCATTGG
>Ga0265306_10000494_pt1 | contig 18713 bp, 20 predicted proteins | sample Helome_3_FD_192493 | JGI IMG/M metagenome (GOLD analysis project Ga0265306, IMG submission 192493) | Marine sediment microbial communities from subtidal zone of North Sea - Hel_20160420 (Illumina Assembly) | ecosystem: Environmental > Aquatic > Marine > Subtidal zone > Sediment ... | reverse complement strand
TGAAGAACAGGCAAAGCGCGATCGGTATGGAAACGACGGGCGCGCCGTTGACCATTATTGCCATGCCGTCGAGCGTCTGCGCCACGTCGGGCGCAAACTTGCCCAGCGCAATGCCGGCAACGATGCAAAGGAGAACCCATACGGTCAGGTAGCGCTCGAAGAAGCTCATTTTTCTTGCCTTTATTTCAGCCGCCGCTCGAGAGACTGATTTTGCGCTCTTTCGCCCGCCGTTCCTAGGCCCGCCGCGCCGCGGTAAGCCCACAGAAATGTTCAGAAATCGGGGATTCTGCCGACAAAGAGGTATGGAGTACCGCCCGGTGCCGGTCGCGGCTGGGAGGACATTATGTAAAAAATGATCCGGATTCGCCTGCATGGTTGCAAGGGCTCAGCACATCAGCACACATCGCGCGCTCGTCGTCGAGGACAACGAGCACGTCTGCTATATGCTCGAGTTCATCCTCAAGCGCGCCGGCTATGACGTCAACGCCGTCAATAACGGCCGCGACGCGCAGGCCGCCATCGAGAACCTCGAACCCGTCGATGTCATCGTCCTCGACCTGATGCTGCCCTATATCTCGGGATACCAGCTGATCACCGAATTACGCGATAACCCCGACTGGCAGCATGTCCCGATCGTCGTCTTGTCTGGCAAGGTCATGGAGCATGACATCGTCAAGGCGCTCGATCTCGGCGCCAATGACTACATCACCAAGCCGTTTCGTCCCGAAGAACTGCTCGCGAGGCTGAGGCGCATCGTCGCCGATCACGAGAGGCTGGGAGCGCACTCATGAACGCTCGAAGCCTCCTGGTCCTGGTGATCCTGGCGATCTGCTGGCAGCCAACCGCTGTCGCGGAATCATCACAAGACCCGGCGAAGCGCTTTGAAAGGGCCGAGAACCTGCGCCGCAACGGGGAGTCCGAGGCAGCCTTGCGGGAAATCACTCGCCTGAGGGAAGACTACCCCGACAACGTGGATTACGCGCTTGCGCGGGCCCTGGTCCTGTCACAACTGCAACGCGATGACGAAGCGCTCGCCGAGTTCGACGCGGCTATCGAGCTCGCCCCGGACTACAAGGATGTGTACACCCTGCGCGCGAGGCTGCTGGCGCGTCAGCCAGCCGATCCGCGCTCGTGGACACTGCTCCTGGGCGCGGGGTACGAGGATCTCAGCAATGGTCTGCCGAGCTGGGACAACCAGTTCGCTGAGCTGCATTTCGAAAAAGACGAGAACAGTCTCTACCTGTTTCGCATCGCCCGTGACGCGCGCTACTCCGACGCGGACCTGTCCCTCGGGCTCGGTGCCGAGCGCAAGTGGGAACCGGGCTGGTTCGCCGGCGTCGACCTGGGCTTTTCGGATAGTCCCCGATACCAGCCTGAACTTGCTTACAGCGGCCACGTCGGTAAGGCACTGGCCGACGGCTGGGTCGCGGACCTGCGATACCGTCGCAAGGAGTATGAAACCGCTACCGTCGGTTCATTCATAGGGACGATCGAAAAATACTATGGCCCTTATCGTTTCGCGTACGGCCTCAACTGGTCGCGCCTGCACGGCACATCGAATTTCACGAGTCACGTGTTTACCGCGAACTGGTACTTCAACGACCGGGCCAGCATCGGCGTCACATTGAACGACGGCAACGAGGCTGAATCGCTGGGCAACGGCCAGGTCCTCGAGACCGATGTTCGCGGCATCACCCTGAGTGGCCGCCGCGCCATCAACGAGCGTGTCGCCATTCAATGGTGGCTCGGAGTACACGAGCAAGGCGACTACTACAGGAGGCGGTTCCTTGGAATGGCTGTTTCGATCGGAATTTGACGCCATCACCACAGCGGCCCTGTGGTCGATCGCGGCAGTCCTCGTGACGACGATCATCCTGTTCGTCTACACGATGGGCCTGCGCGTCGCGACGATCGCGGCCGGGCGACGGCGCGCACGCTTCATTCAAATATGGCGTGACGTGTTTGCCGAAGCGATGCTCTCCGAAACCGCGGCACGCAATTTCAAGTTGCCGAGCGTATGGCGCCGGGACCGCACCGACCTGCTCGAAGAATGGAACCGCGCCCGCAGCATCGTCGACGGCAGCGCTGCGGACAACCTGATTACCCTCGCCCGCCGCGCCGGGGTGCCGGACCTTGCGCTCAGGCTGCTCCATAAACGGCGCATACGTCCGCGCATCCTGGCCGCGCAGACTTTCGGCCACCTGCGCGACAAGCAAAGGCGCGATGAAATTCGGACCCTCGTCAATGAAGAGAATACGGCGCTATCGATCACGGCGGCCGTCGCGCTCGTGGAAATCGACCCGGACTTTGCCGTGCCGAACATCGTTCCGATGATCGAGAAACGCCGCGACTGGCCGAAAAACCGTGTCGCCATCCTGTTGCGCGAGGCCGGCAGCGCACGCATCAGCGAACCCATGTATCGGGCGATTCGCTCCGCGAGCAATGCGGGCAAGACCTACCTGATGCAATTCGCAACGCTGGTCGAACCCGAGGTCCTCGACGCGCTCGTGGACGAGCTGATTCGCGACAGCAACGACGCCGGGGTGCTAAACGCTGCGCTCAAACTCGTGAGCGGGTTTAAGGGCGTGCCGCGTATTGCCGCACTCACACAGCACGATGCGTGGTTCGTGCGCATGCAATCGGCAAAGGTCCTGGGTCGCGTCGGCCAGGAAGAGCACCTGTCACTGCTCGAGTCACTGCTCGACGACAAGGAATGGTGGGTGCGTTACCGGGCCGCCCAGGCTATCGCCTCACTGCCATTCCTGGGACCGAACCAGTTACGCCAGATACGTGACAGGCAGACCGACCGCTACGCCGGGGACATGCTGCAACAGTCGTTCGCCGAGGTGGGCATCGCATGACCGGCCGGGATATCGTGCTCTCCGGCCAGTGGGTGTTTCTCGCCTATTTCGTGGGCATCAACCTCGGCTACCTGATGCAGAACGTCATTGCGGCGTTTGGTATTCGGAAGTATCTGCAAACCGCCGAGCAATTTGAGGCCGAGAGCGTGTTCTCTTCGCTCGACATTCCGATCAGCGTGGTTGTGCCCGCATTCAACGAATCCGCGTCGATCATCACATCCGTCAAGGCCATGCTGCAGCTCGAGTATCCGCAATACGAACTGATCGTGGTCAATGACGGGTCCACGGACGACACCCTCGAAAAACTGGTTGACGAATTCGGCATGCGCGAATTCCCCGAAGCCTATCGCGCGAGAGTCCCCTGCGAACCTGTCCGTGGCATTTACAAGTCGACGCGCCAGGGCAACCTGCGCGTCGTCGACAAGGAAAACGGTGGCAGCAAGGCTGATGCCTCGAATGCCGGGATCAACATGGCGCGTTACCCGCTCGTCTGTGTCGTGGACGCCGACTCGGTATTGCAGCCGGACGCTTTGCGCCGCGTCGTGCGGCCATTCCTCGAGGATTCCACGACGGTTGCCGTCGGCGGCACGGTGCGCATCTCCAACGGCTGCACGGTGCGACAGGGCTTCCTCGAGAAGGTCGGCTTGCCGACGAATTTCCTGGCGCTCGTTCAGGTCGTCGAGTACCTGCGCGCATTTCTGTTCGGCCGCATGGGCTGGTCGCCGATCAACGGCCTCCTGATCATCTCCGGTGCGTTCGGCCTGTTTCACAAGGAAACGCTCGTCGAAGCCGGCGGTTACAACCCCAAGGCCGTCGGCGAAGACATGGAGCTCGTGCTGCGCCTGCATCGGCTCATGAAAAAGAAACGAAAGCCTTATCGCATTACGTTCGTACCCGATCCCGTCTGCTGGACGGACGCACCGGCAAACCTGCACGATCTCAAGAGCCAGCGCGTGCGCTGGCAACACGGGCTCGGACAGGCCCTGATGCTCAACAAGTCACTGATCACCAACAGTCGTGGCGGAGCCGTCTCCTGGGTTGCCATTCCTTTCTACATAATCTTCGAGTTGTTCGGGCCCATCGTCGAGGTCGCCGGCTACCTGTTCATCATCATCTGCGCAATCATGGGCTGGATCGCGTGGCCACAGGCGATGATCTTCCTTGGGCTGGCTATCGGCCTGGGCGTATTGCTGTCGACGAGCGCCATCATGCTCGAGGAGCTGTCGTTTCACATGTACCCGCGTTTCAAGCAGCTTGCTGTCCTGTACCTGATCGCCATCGTCGAGAATTTCGGCTTTCGCCAGCTCACGGCCATATGGCGCTTCCAGGGACTCATGCGCTGGTTCGGCGGCAGGGAGCACAAATGGGAAACGCTGACCCGCAGCGCGAATCTCGCCGACGAAGCCTGAGGCATCAGTCCTGGTATGGCTTATACGGCCGCCGGAAGTGTGCGAACAGGCCGAAGATCAACACGGCCAGCGACAACCACATCGATATACGCCAGTAGCTCGTCGCGGCCTGCACGATCTCGAACTTGTCGACGTAGATGGTTTCGCAGGCGCCGTCTCCCGTGTCGGTTCGCGTCGTGCTCGTGCCGCGCGTGCCACCGTTCGGGCCCGTATAGCTCGACAGGAACCCCCTGACACGGATCTGGTCGCCGACGCGTATATCCCGAACCTGGTCACGAATGAAGTCGTCGTCCGAAATCAGGTGGTTATTCGAGAGCTCGTTCATGTTGAATGCCGCCCAGGCGACGCCATCCCGCGTGCGCACATTGCACGTGAAAATACCGTTCCAGAAACTGATCTTGTCCAGGCGTTTGCCCCTGGCGGTGTCGCCCCAAAGGACGCATACGTCGAGCATGTTGAGATGGTCGTTGGCCAGGAAATGCATGCGACTGTTGCCGTCGTGATGCCGAAAAGACACGACCATGCCGTGAAGATCGTATTCGTACTCGGGCTCGACGAGGTATTTGACGCCCTTGTAGGTGGCCTCGAACGGCTTCTCGCGCGTCTTCGTCTGGCTGGGTTCTTCGGCCAGTTCGGGCACGAACTCGATGTCACCGGGCAGGTCGTTGCGATTCCAGAACGAAACGAGCAGCCAGACAAAGCTCGTGACGACCACGATATTGCTGATTTTCATCGTAACTCGGCCTGAAGATCGCTTCCGGATCGTCGATATTACTTGAGGTATTCGACCTTGTGGAAGATCAGCAAGGCTCAGACAGCAAGAACCTCAACGACGAAAGGGAGCTGTTCTACGGTCCGCCTTAACTTTACATAAGCCCCTGAAAGATCAAAGGTAAATTCGGAACGCTTCCTGGTCTATACTTGGTCAAATACGGACAAGAACAGTACAAGAGTCCGCAATAACAACAAGAACAAGTCAGGGGGCCGCAATGCAGAGTTCGCCCGTACGTGTATTTTCCGCCGGCGCTTTCGCGCTTACCGTCCTCTTATTGTTGCTGGCCGGGACTCCCAATCTCACGCATGGCAATCCGGGAGCCGACGTGAGCGTTGTTGGTGAGGAGAACCGGCGGGACCCGCGGCGCCGGTTGATTCCATTACACGAGCGTCCCGAGAGGCCGATGCTGGCTTAAACGATCGGGAAGTCTGGCACGCAAAATCGGCGCTTCGAGCCCGTTTTTCGCAAACTGCGGCTACCAGTTGCGACGCACGCTGAGGGACAGATTCCGGCCCGGCGCATCGAGTCCCGAGCCGTGCACGCGATAGCGTTCGTCGAACACATTGTCGAGTCCCAGCGACAGCAGCCACTTCTCATCGGGCTGCCAGTCGACGCGTGCGCCAAGCACGATCCAGCCGTCGGTTCCATCAGGATCGATGCGTGTGTCCCTGACGTCCCTGGCACTCAGTCGGTCCTGCTCATCGGCAAAGTTTATCCAGCTTTGCAGGCGATAATTCCCACCAGTGTCATAGGTGAGCGTAACGCTGCCGTTCAACGGCGGAATGCGATCGGCCGGTTCATCGTCGCCACCCTGGATTTCCTGCTCGCCCCAGGTGTAGTTGAGCACGCCGCGCAGATCGAGATTGTCGCTCAACTCGTAATCGATACCTGCCTCGACACCGCGAATCGACGATTCGGCCGCGTTGACGGCTTGAACGATATCGCGGCCGTCCGGTGTCGTGTCACCCGTGCCGACAGAGGTGATGCGGTCGTCGTACTGCAGTGCGTACAGCATTATGTCGAAGCTGGCGCGGTCGCCGCGATGCCGAACTCCGATGTCGAGCTGCGTCACGCGCTCGGAATCGAGCGACGTGTTCGGGATGTTGAAGCGATTACCCGGCCGGTTGCCAAGCGTGCCCAGGTCGAACACGTTTGGCGCCCGGTAGCCAAGGCCGAGGTTCGCGACGACTTGCCATTGCTCAGTCGCTTCAAAGACGTAACCGAGATCGCCGCTAACGTCGAAGTCGTCGATATCGGCCTCTTCTGAGACGGCCGTCGCGGCCAGTGAAATATCGTCATAGCTGACGCGTATTCCCGCGGCCAGGTTGTGGCGGTCGGCGACGAATTGCTGCACGTTGCCATAGAGAGCTGCCTGCCTGACTTCCGAGCCGTCAGGAAAGCGGGATTGCCGTGGCTGCACCGTTCCCGTAAGCAGGTCGACTTCAAATCTGCTGCTCGACACGTCGTCGTAATAGTACTCGGCGCCTATGATCCACGAACCGTTATTTGTCGTGCGCGACCCGCTCAGGGTAACGCCGTAAAGATCGCTGCGATTTTCCTCGCGTCGCTGGTCCGTCGAGCCGAGATCCGTTGACCTGCGATCGTCGTCGATACGCTGCCACGAGAAGTCGGCATCCCAGTCGAGCCCGCCCGTGCCATCTGCCAGCGAGTACTCGCCGTGCACGAAGGCCCGCCGGTTCGGTGCAAAGAAATATTCGGAAGACGATGGCTCCGTCTGCCCGAAGCCCGCCACGAGCTCATCGACGCGCGGCGTTTCGGGCTGCTCGAGGTATTGCACATCGAACAGCCACGAACGTCTTTCATCGGGGGTGCCCGATACTACGAATCGAGCCGCCTTCGAGTCATAGCCGCTCGGCCCTATCCGATCGCCGCTTCCCGTCTTTCGATCGCCCGTCTTCATGTACTCGGCGCTGAATGACGACGCGAGCGACTGGTTGCCAACGTCCATGGTCGCACGCACGGTTTTCTCGAGCTCGGCCGTATCGAAGGCAACGAAGGCCTCGCCCGCGACGCCGGTCTCTTCGGAGTCGAACTGCGGCACACGTGTTACGAGCTGCACGACGCCGCCGACTGCGTCGTTGCCGTACAGCGACGTGGGAGTACCGCGTACGATCTCGACGCGCTCGACAGCCGAAACGGGCACCAGCGAGAAGTACTGCGTTGGCGCGCTACGGAATATCGCATTGTTGAGGCGCATGCCGTCGACGAGGTGCAGTACCGACGAACCCTTGAGTCCGCGGATGATGGCCGCGCCCTGGCCCGGCGTGGTTTGCTGAAGGAACACGCCGACATTGCCGGCCAGTGCGTCCGATATGAGTTTCTGCCTTTCAGCCTGGTCCTGGTCCACGATCGTCAGCGCAGCGGAGATGTCCTCGCTACTCGCCGGGCGGCGCGTAGCGGTCACGAACACCTCGTCGATTGCGCCATCATTGGCCACAACGAGGCTCGGCGCGACCAGGGTCGCACATGGAAACAGGACTCTCAGCATGCGCGAGAGATTACAGCATTTACCCTCAATACCGAAGCAAAAAAGGGCGCCTGAATCAGGCGCCCTCGTCTCCGTGGATCGAACCCTTTTTACTTAATTACGTGACTGCAATGCGTCCCGAATTTCGGTAAGCAGTACTTCCTCCGCCGACGGTTTGGGTGGCTCGACGGGCTTCTCTTCCTCTTTTTTCTTCATGGAGTTCATGCCCTTTATGAACATGAAGATCGCGAACGCGACGATCAGGAAGTCGAGCACAGTGTTGATGAAAACGCCATAGTTTATGGATGCGGCGCCTTCGCCATCGCCAAGGACAAACGCGAGATCGCTGAAGTCGACACCCCCCATAAGCATGCCGATTGGCGGCATAATGACGTCTGCGACAAGCGACGAAATAATCTTGCCAAACGCCCCGCCGATGATAATGCCGACAGCCATGTCGACGACATTTCCGCGCATCGCGAAATCTTTGAATTCCTGCAACATATTGGTTCCCCTGTGAATTCGGGAGGCTCCGGGCCTCAACGTTTATTTAATCGCAGGAGATGTTAGCGGCAAAAACCGTCGATAACGCGGTCTGCAACAATCGTTAACAATTGCGCCACGCTCAATGCGTCAGGCGCTTGATCTCGTTCAGTAGTTCCTGCATGGGGGCTGGCTTGCGGAAGAACCGCGTGAATGCCGATTTTTCTTCGTCATCGAGCCTGGATGCTGTCAACGCGACAATAGGTTTTTCGAATCCGCGTTCGCGTAATACTCGAGCCGCCACGACACCGCCGACACCGGGCACATTGCAATCCATCAGCACGAGGTCCGGATCGAACCTGAGCGCTTTGTCGATTGCTTCCGCGCTATCGGAACATGTTGTCAGGCTGTATCCCGAGCGGTGAAGATAGTGCTCGATCAGGGCGACCATATCGACGTCATCGTCACAGATGAGAATACTCAATGGCTTTGTGGCGATTGCTTCCTCGCTCGGCGCCGGCAAAACTGACACGGGCCCGGACACATCTGCCTCCCCGGTCTTTACAGGCAAATGCACGCTGACCGTACAACCTTCGCCCGGCATCGAGTCGAGTGAAACCTCGCCGCGCATAAGTTCAACCAGGCGAAGGGTGATCGTCAAGCCCAGGCCGGCACCCGTTGCGCCCTGGCCACTGCCACGCTCGAATGCCTCGAACACTCTTTCCTGGTCCTCGACACTTATCCCCGGGCCCGTATCACTGACCGTGACCATCATTCTCTCATCATTGTAGGTGACGGTGAGCTTGACACCGCCATCGACCGTGAACTTCACGGCATTGCCAAGCAGGTTAATTAGTACCTGTCGCAAACGAATGCCGTCGGCTCGTATGAACTCCGGTAAGTCGAGATCAACAAATGTCGCGAACGATAATCCTTTTTCGGCCGCCAGTGGCGCCATCATTGCCGCAACGTCGTCCAAAAGCGTGCGCATGTCGAAGTTTCGCTCCTGCAACTCCATCTGACCCGCATCCAGGCTGGCGTCGTCGAGTACTGCCTCCACGAGCGATGTGAGGTGGCGGGCCGATCGGGAAATTGTCTCTATGCTCTTGCAGACATCATTTTCTGAGGCGCCCTCCTCAGCAGCCAGGTCAGCGTAGTTCACAATAGAGGCCAGCGGAGTACGAAACTCGTGCGACATCATGGCAATGAAACGGCCCTTGTTGGCGCTGCTGCGTTCGGCTTCGCGTCGCAGGTGATCGAGTTCGGAGCGCGTCTCCACCAATTCACTGATGAGTTCCCGCTGACGCTCGATCAGCTTGTGCTGGCGCGCATGCAGCAGACGCAACTCGTTGACGGACTGTTGTTTTTCCCGCAACGCGGCATGCTCGTGGCTCGCGTCCAGGAGGATCACATAGCATTGTCCCGCGTCGGGCAACAGGTGCATATGGACGATCGCCTGGCCTGGCGTCTGGATGAATTCGAAGGACTGTTGTGAGGTGATGTCCATGCCCACCAGGTACGGCGCCAGCTGCCGAGCGTCAAAGCCCGGCTCACTGTCGCCGAAACTACACCACGTGCCGTCGCCCCATTCCGCGACCAGGCGATAATTCTCATCAATCAGGAAACAATACGGTCGTCTCTGAGCGAAATACTCGGCCTGCAGGAACTCCGCGACACGCTCCGGTAACGGCATCACGTGTCCTGGAGGTCGTTCTCAATGATCATCTCAGCCAGCCTGAGCATCGCATCCTCAACCTCGTCGCCGCTCTTGGCGCTGGTTTCATAGACCTTGCCGTACTCCGCTCGCAGCGACTCGAGTCGTTGCTCACTGATCGCCCATTCGGTAACCAGGTCGCGCTTGTTCAGAAGCACGACGGCCGGAGCGAGTCCGTAGTTTTCCGTAATCTGCTCGTGAATCGTGGCAATCGCCGAAAGCGTCGCAGGGCGAGTGCCATCGGCGACGAAAATGTAGCCGTTTGCGCCGCGCAGGTACGCCATTTCCTTGTGGCCAAACCTGTCTGCACCGGCGACATCCCATATGACGAGTTTCTGCGCGACTCCCAGTCGCGGGAATTCGATCTCCTTTGTGTCGATCTTCACGCCGACGGTCGTCAAATACTTCTCTGAAAAATGACTGTTGACGAAGCGCTCGACGACGCTCGTCTTGCCAACGGCGAAATCACCGACGACGCAGACCTTGCTCGTTACCGCGATCACTTCGAATCCGCAGCTGTGCGTAACTGCAGATCGATGCGCACGAAGCGTTTCTCCGCCTCTCTTCTCGGCTGACCACCGACCGGTGGCGCGGCCAGTCGCGCATTGATCTTCGCCTCGACACCATGGTCCGCAAGAACGCTGGCTGCGGCTCTTGCACGACGCTCACCCAGGCGCGCATTGACCTCTTCTTTACCAGTGGCGTCGGTGGCACCGGTTACTATCACAACGAACTCTTGCCCAAGCTCGCCGGCCTCATTTACAAGCGTGCCCAGCTCTTGCGCATACACAATGAGTTCGGCCTCTTCGCCGTCGGCGAACGCCGCGCCATCATCGAAGAAGAGCTTTTTGCCGTCCAGGTTGTCTACTCGCTCCTCAAAGGCCCGCAGGTCGCTCGCCTCGAGACCGGATAGATCGAGGCGATCGACGCCGGCCAGGCTGGCAGCCCGGGACTGCAGTTCATGTCGCCAGCTCAGCGGCGCATCCCCACTGACGACGAGGGTTCTTCCCACTAATTCGAGGCGAACTGATTCTGGCCGGCCAAACAGGCGCTCGACACGCGCGAGGACAATGTCAGGCTCAAGCGACTGGAAAGGCTGCATTGACGACGTCAATCGATCTGCTTCGATGTTGATGCTCTCGGCGATCGAGGCAACGGTCGGGGCGAGAGGATCTCGTAGTCCGCGAACTCGGAATGAATCTCCCGCACGCTCCACTTCCGTGACATGTATGCCCGGGGCTTCATCGAGCGAGTTCGAAAGTTCCGTAAGCTGCTGCGAGAAGAGCCAGGATCTTACGCCCAGGAACAAAGCGCCTGCGGCGAGCGCCAGTAGCAACAGAATCATCACGACCGACGGGCCGCCTCGACCTCCGGATTTCTCTTGTCGTGCCTCGAATCGGAGACACCGCTCGAGCTCGAGCTCGACATCGGGTACCGTCGACGTATCGCCCCGGTACTCTCGAATCGCTTCTCCGTAGCGGAAATGTATGCGCTCGAGTATGGCACTCAGATCGGCGCGCAAGCTCTTCGGAGGTACTCCACGTATGACGCAGACGAGCAGCGCATGCGGCCCGTGAACGGCCCACAACGTAAACTCACCCATATCGGCGGACTCGAGCCGTCCGGTGCGATCTGGCGAAAACGATTCCTTCACAAAGTCCTGAATGGCAGTGAACATCGCCGAGACGGCATCGCTGTCCTTGATCTTCGATGCTTCATGGTGAACGTGGCCCATCAAGAGCCCGTTTTCCCGACTGATCAGGTAAGCCTGTTCAATGCGATACTGCAGCGTCTTCTGCAGCACGTATTCGCCAAACGGTATCCCGGCGCGCGATGCTTGCCAGCGCCACTTCAGACCCTTTGGGCTGACGCTGTGCTCGACGGCTTCGTTGATCTGCTGCGCGAACGTGCGCAGTGCATGCATGATCGACTTGCGGATAGCCGGACCCATAACCGGGTATAGCGCATCACCGTAAGTCTGCGGATCTTCCCGAAACGCCTGCTGCAAACACTCGCCAACAGGCTCACCCAGGGAGTCGACGAGATCCCGGTTTCGCTTGTGGCTCTGGTGGATCGCCTCGGGAAGGACGTCCGCGACATCGGCTGTGCGCACGTCCCTGCGCTCGACGCGTTCTGCAATCGAGTCCAGCGCTTCCTTTTCAGCGCCGAACAGCAATTCCTTCAGTTGATCAAGATCGTTCATCGACTGCCCACCGTCGCGAACACTCAGGCGTCGGGAAGCTTGAAGTCTTTCTTGAGACGCAGCGCCACTTCTGTGAGCAAGGCGGCCATATCATCTCTGGCGAGTTTCTCGTCCGCCAGGTTGCGCGTTTCGGAGGCCAGGTTCTTACTCAACTGTTCATGCGTCTCCTGGATGACCGATGCAAGCTCTTCGCCCTGTTCCTGAAGCGAGCTTCTGAGTTCCTGCGTCTCGCTTCCCAGCTGTTCCTCGAGCTCGGCACACCAAGATTCAACCTGCTGCGCCAGGTCTTTCATTTCCCTGGCCCCCTGTTTGCCGTCATCCCGCCGCGCTTTGCGCTCTTCCTTGATCTGCCCTGAGAGCTTGTCAATCTCGCGTTTGGCATAGTTGTTGAGCCGCTCGATGCGCTTCTCCATATTGCTCGACAGCAACTCGACATTTTTCGTGAGCCTGTTCTCGAGATCGGCGAAGCGCTGCTCATAATCCCGCATCTGGCCGCCGAACAGAATCTCGCGAATCTTGTCGACGTTACCTTCCGCGTGGTCTACCGATAAGCCTGACTGAGTTTGTTTTTTTGCCATGAAACCGAACCCCTGGTTATTGCATCCGCTGTCTTACGTGTCCGCAGCGACTTTTTCCAATCTGTATCCGTGTTGATAGATAGATGAGAGAACCCAGCCGCGCTCTTCGCAGAGCTCCAGCTTTTTTCTCAACCTGCTTACATGAGTATCGACGGTTCGCGTCGAGACTGCCTTGTTTTCTATACCCCAGACCGCTTCGAGCAGGTGTCCGCGCGAGAGCATCTTCCCGGCATTGCGAAACAAGAACAGTGCCAGATCGAACTCGCGGTTCGTAAGATCTATCGTCTCGCCGTCGAGGCTGACCTTTTTTTTCGTGATGTTCAGTAAGTACGGTGACGCGTCGAGACTGTCCTGTTCCGGTGCACCGCCCGCGCGCCTCATTATCGCCCCTACACGCGCAATCAGTTCGGCTCGCCTGATCGGTTTTACCAGGTAATCATCGGCACCGGTTTCGAGGCTGCGGACGATACTCGGTTCGTCGTCCTTCGCCGTTGCGATAACAACGGGAGTGTAGTCGTCCATCTCCCCGCGCAGTTTTTCGAGCACCTCTATACCACTGAGGTCAGGCAATACCCAATCGAGCAGGTACAGATCGAAACTGTCGCGCCTGACGGAGCGCAGAAAGCTCGCGGCGTCCGCGCTGCTATCAACCTTGTGCTCGGCCTGGGTCAGCCAGAGGCTGATCAACGCGGCCTGGTCAGGGTCGTCCTCAAGTATTGCGATTCGCAACTCGGCTCCACTACGACATAAAAATGGCCCCGGCGTCGGGATGCGTCGGGCGCCTTCTAATTCTGTAAGTTGTGGCACCCTGACCCGTCATTATAGCCAAATGCCGAATAACTGCCGGATTTTGCACAATATTATTTCAAATCAAAGACATCCGGGCGTGACGCTTATAGCACCTTGAGGCGCCTGAGCAGGTCACCCAGCTCACCGATAAGCCGTTCGACTCTATCGGTGTCGGCGGCATCTGCCGCATTCTCGATACTTGCGCCTATCAACGAGATGTCGTCAATTCCGTACGCGGCGCCCGAGCCGTAGAGATTGTGGCCGGTCGTCCGAATAGTCTCGAAATCTGCTTTTGAGAGCGCGTCAGACAGCTTGTCAATATCGCCTTTTCGGTTCTTGAGATACTGACCGACAAGCTGTCGGGCAAAGGGATCGGCAATTTCTATCGGCCATTTGTCGTTTCCCGTCATGACGCCACCCTTCTGTGCCGGATTGTCCTGCCTATTGCCTGGCTGTGTTACCGAGGCTCCACATTATCTTTTCTGTACTCGTCGCGTCTACTTGCCATCGTTTCGCAACTGCGACAGCCAGTGCTCCATTTGTTTGCCAGCCGCCTCACGCCCGCCAAGTCCGAAGGACAGCGCGAACGCGACTGCGACTGCTCCGAGAACCAGGCCAAAAGCGAGATTGACGATGTCGTCGGCGATACCCATGGCACGTAATCCCATCGCCAGGACAAGCCCGAGAATTGCAGCTCGCAGTATGCCCGCCAACGCAGAAGCAGACTCGCCACTGATCCGGATTACAGCCGCATGTGCGAGACCCGCAATCCAGAAACCGGCTGTCAGTATGACGCCACCGAGAAGTACCTGGCCCGCAAACTCGATGAGCGTGGAGACGATCCCGGACACCTGTGCGAAGCCGAGTTGATTGGCAGCTTCCACACTCGCAAACAGCATGATGAACACGCTGACAATCTTGCCGACAAGGCTGGAAAGGTAAAAGCCGTCATCGGGCCCGGTCGCCAGTCCAAATTTCTGCGGCAGGGCATTCGCTCCGAGACCATCGAGCATTTGCGAAACAAGCCCCGATACGAATCGGGCCAATACGAAGGCGATGGAGAGGATAACAACTGCTGCGAAGATGTCCGGAATTGCCGCCATGAACGCACCCAGCATTTCCGTCGCCGGAGCGGATATCGCCTCTATTCGCAGCGTATTTAGTGCGGCGACCAGCGCCGGCACGAATACAAAAATAAACACGAGCAGGCCGCTGAGCTGCGACAGGCTCACATTGCCTGTCAGACCCGCTTTTTCGCCAAGCTTGTCAAACCCGACGACCTGCAACAGGTTTTGCACAAGATCTCGAAGGATGCGGGCAACGAACCAGCCAACTATTCCGATCACCGTTGCGGCCAGGATATTAGGAAGCATGGCAAGGATCTTGTCGACCATGCCCTGCACCGGCACCAGCAAGCCCTCCATTTTCAGAGTACCGAGAATGGCGGGCAGGAACATCAGCATGATTAGCCAGTACAAAACATCACCGATGCTATCGCTGACAGGCTTCATTTCTGCTGCTGCGCTGACCTTTTCATCCAGGCTCGTCTTCGACAGAGCGCCTGTCGCCAGCGAACGAACGAGGCTTGCAAGGACCCAAGCGACAAGTGCCAATACGGCGCCGGCGAACAAGCTTGGGCCATATTCAAACACTTTCGTAACCAACGCCTGCAGAGGTTCGGAGACGATTTCGAGGTCGAGTACATTGAAGAACGCGATCAGGACGAGGAACATCACGATCCAGAAGACACCCTTAGCGCCCCAGGACTCAGCATCCACGTCGCTATCGGTACTGCTGGCGATTCGCTCATTGAGATTCGCCATGTTGAGTACGCGACGGGTGCCCGCACGCAAAATCACTGCGACGAGCCAGCCCACCACGAGGATTCCCACAGCGGCCAACAAGCTTGGCAGCGTGCTGCTTAGCGTCCCCTGCAGAGGCTCAATGATCGATTCAAAATCCACGATGTTCCCCTTTTCAATCCTGACCTGCTAGTACGACACCTTGGCTGGCAGCTTTTTCGCCTGTGCTACCCAGTCGCTTACGATGGTGCTGGACGGCGGACGACGCACGAGATTCTTTTTTTCGTTCACCTCGGCCATCTTTACAGCCAGGTTTTCGGCATTACGATGCTGCAATTCATTCACCGTATCGACGCCTGCGCATTCCAGTAACTCAGCATACTGGCTGGCAACGCCATTGATGCGGAACAGGTCGGCCATGTTGACGCACTTGAGAATGCGCGATTCGCTGATTCCCGTCTTGATCGAGAGAGCTGCGCGCGATTTCTTGGCGGCACCAGCCTCGAGCAGTGCGCTCACAGTTCGTATACCGGCTTTGCGTAGTGCCTCACCGAGCTTGGGACCGATTCCCTCGATTGATTCAATACTTTTTGACATCTTGCTTTTTTTCCTGTGTTGCGTTGTTAAGTTAGGTTGCGGAGTCTATGTCACGAAATCCTTGCAAGATCTCCCTGTGACATTTGTTAACAAAGCGGGTGACCTGACCGCGTTAACGGAACAGGCCACCAAGCGACTTCGAGCCGCGCGCCAGAAGGTCAGATAGATCCGTATCGCCGTCTCCATCGGCGTCAAGAACGCTGGTCAGTGCCGACATCATTCCAGGCGCCTTTTCTTCGAGCGACTGCGTCTCACCCTCGAGAACGCGGGTTATGTCCTGGTCGGCCAACCCACCATCACGTTTGGCCTTGCCAAGAGCGCCAAGGACGACGGGAGCCAGCGTTGCAAGCAGTGACGACGCCTGATTCTTGTCGACGCCCGACGCCATTTGCAGGGTTGAAGCCGCGACGTCCCGGTTCGACCCCAGGACGTGCTTCAGAATGCTGGTGCCATCACTTTGATCATTTGTCGACAGGTAGCCGGAAATATTTTCAAGGACACTGCCGTCGTGCCTGGTGTTAAGTGCGTTGGCAAGCCCGGCGCCATTGTCCGCTTTGGTACTTTTCTGCAGTGCACCCAGCAACATCGGCAGCGCGGAGCTGATGGCATTCTGCGTTGTGCTCTTGTCCTGGCCCAACTGCTCACTGATCTGCGCTACGGAGCGGCTATCCAGGGATGAAGTAATCAGATCGAAAACGGATGACATAGTGGTTTTCCTGTAATTGGATCAGCTTTCAGTCAATTAAGAACGAAGGTGACCTTCATGTTGACGCGATATTCTGCGACTTTTCCTTTCTTAACGACTACCTTCATATCCTTGACCCACGCTCCTTCAATGTGGTCAAGCGTCTCATTGGCGCGTCTCAGTCCCCTGTTGACTGCATCCTCAAAACTCTTTGGGGAGCCCGCTGTAATTTCCGTAACTCTTGCAACTGCCATGATTTCCTCCTGACAAAAATTGACCTGCCGTCTTGGATGCGACGTTCGTTCTTGGTGTACAGACATTCTGGGTGCCATCGTTGTGTTCGACAATGGCATCTCGATGGATGTCACAGTTGTTAACAATTGGGTGGATTCGCAGCCCTGGCCGGACTGGATGTGAGAGCTCGGTCACACTTCGGTGCGCGATGCGCCTGATAGTCTGGATACAAGCGGGTGAGCAGGTAAGAAACCGGCAATGAACAGGGGTTGGCCCTGAATCGTTCAGGGCTTCTATTGATAAAGGAGCGGACTATGAAATACCTGTCCATCGCGACCCCGCTAGCCATTGCACTCTGTATCGGGGCATGCAGCCAGCAAGCTCCGATATCCGGGAACGTCGATACGAGCACCGAGATCCAGGCTTCCGCGGAGCCCCATGAAACCATACTGCTGGTCAGTCTCGAAGATGGCTCGATCATCAAACAGACAATCGACTCCAGTGCAGACTTCTGCTTCAAAATGAACTCGGAAAGCACCACTACGTGCCTGACGCAGGGTGCGCCTGTCGTCGACCCCGTAACGAACGCAATTGTTGGTTTCAAGATGATCGAAGACCAGATTGACCTGGTCGCCAAATCGGACTGAGGCCGTTCTTCACAATTGTGAACGATTGTTACAGCGCCAAGTTGCGTTGATTCGAAACCCTATACTCCGGCCACCCAAAATTAAGGCTTATTACAGGAGTTAGGGGAATGAATAAAATTTGGCTAAGAACACTGGCGATGCTGGCAGGTGCTGCTATCGCCGGCGGCTGTTCCACGATGGCTGCGGAATCGTCGCAAATGGACTCGGGCAGCAGCTCGATTACTACGGCTGATCTAGCCGCATCGCAACAGCGAATCAACGAATTGGAATCCGCGCTCGCGGCGAAAAACCAGGACCTTGCAGATGCAGAGGCACGAATCGCCAGTGCCTCGGACACGTCCTCCATGGGCGCTGACGCAAGTCTGTTCCCACCGAATCCCAAGACCGGACAGTGTTACGCGCGCGTCCTTATTCCGGCGAAATACAAGACGGTCTCGGAACAGGTGTTGAAGCGCGACGCAGCCGAGAAGATCGAAATCATTCCGGCCCGATACGAAACCGTCAACGAAACTGTCCTGGTCAAGGAAGCATCCACGACGCTCGAAGTAGTGCCCGCGGTTTATGGCAAGGTTGAGGAACGCGTTCTGTTAAAGCCCGCCTCAAAGAAGATCGCAGAGGTCCCGGCTGTCTATGAAACGGTCGTCGAGAAGGTGTTGGACAAGCCAGCGCATACTGCCTGGAAAAAAGGTCCGGCAGCCGTCCAGGCGGCGAACGTCCTGTCGCAGTCCACGACTGACACTGGCGAGATTATGTGCCTAATCGAGGTACCTGCAACGTACAGGAATGTCGAGAAAAGAGTACTGGTTTCACCTGCCCGCACTGAGGAGATCGAAATACCGGCCGAGTACACGACGGTGACCAAGACTGTCGTGAACGAGCCGGCAAGCACTCGCGAAGTTACGATTCCAGCGCAATATGAAACTGTTTCGGTCACGAAACTCGTTTCTCCGGCGAGCGAGAATAGGATCTCGATTCCCGCGGAGTACCAGACCGTAACGAAGACCACCAAGTCTACGGACGAGCGTATGGAGTGGCGTCAGGTCATGTGTGAAGTCAATATGACGCGTGACAATGTACTGGCACTGCAGAAAGCGCTTGCCGACGAGGGTTATTACAAAGCTGGTCTCGACGGAATTATCGGCAACCAGACCCTGAGCGCCGCGCGCAAATATGCCATTGCAAACAACCTGCCAGCCGGCAGCAGCTATGTTCCGGTGGAAGTCGTCGAGGATTTGAACCTCAATCTCTGATTATCGGGTTCAGCTCACTCGCCTGAGAAGCCGCGCACCCTGTGCGCGGCTTTTTTTATGCCGCGCTGACCAGTTCCTCGGCCATCATCTCGGACATCCTGAACTTCTGGATCTTGCCCGTGACCGTCATCGGGTATTCGTCGACGAAGCGCACGTATTTCGGGATCTTGAAGTGCGTGATCTGGCCCTTGCAGTATT
>Ga0265306_10000493_pt1 | contig 18735 bp, 16 predicted proteins | sample Helome_3_FD_192493 | JGI IMG/M metagenome (GOLD analysis project Ga0265306, IMG submission 192493) | Marine sediment microbial communities from subtidal zone of North Sea - Hel_20160420 (Illumina Assembly) | ecosystem: Environmental > Aquatic > Marine > Subtidal zone > Sediment ... | reverse complement strand
TTCGCCGGTTATGAATCGATCGAGATCGTCAGTCCTGAGGCCGACGGGACGGTGCAACACAATAGCGGAAACGTCCCGGTTTCCGTCAAACTCGATCCCGGGCTGCAGCAAAGCCACTTTATCACCGCCTACCTGGACGGAAAGGCGTTCCGCGGGCGCTACGGTAGCAGCCAGGTCTCGCTCACGAGGGTCGACCGGGGTACTCACAAGATGTACGTAAAGGTGTCTGACAGCAAAGGCAAGACCCTGATCAAGTCGGACACCATCTCGTTTACCGTGCGGCAGACCCATCCGAAGCTCATCGTGAATCCGATCACCGGCGACGATTACGTCGATAACTATGATGACCCCCGTGGGGTGCGCATCATGGGGTGCTATGAATGTGAGATCAGAAAGAGCTACGACGATCCCAGTACAGTACTGAAACCCCCTCCCGCGCATGAAGCCCTTCCCGCATGGGTCACTTTGTGGTTCCCGGCCAGCGATTGGAAGTCTGACACCGTCAGAGTGCTGATAAATCCCGAAACCGTCGAATACGTGATAAATACGAAAGACGGACCCAAAACGGTGGTCGAAACCTACAATTGGTTCGTTAAAGTACCCAGAGAACTTCTTGCCACGGAAGCGTCTTTTGAGGCGAGGGTGCGGGTTTATGCCCGCGAAGACGAAGGCCTCGCGCCCCCTGAAGATGACGCGGTGTATCTGGTGGAATTCAAAACAACCTCGACGCACAGCGTAGACCCAAGTGTCTCCAAGGCGTTCTACAGTCCTGCACCAGGCGCCGATTATGGATCCGAGTTTGGCGGCATTTCCACCACCCCTGGCCAGACGAACCCGGCCCTCAAACCGAATTACGCGCCCGGTTACACACCCAAGTACACGCCCTAGCCGGCTGCACTAAAATGGTGCATATGGGCGCGTTTGGTGCACCCGTGTGGCTGCCTTTGCGCTTGGGGAATGGGTAAGCCATTGATTTGACCCCCAAAACGGTGAGGGATAGCGCGCTTTCGGGGCATTGCCGGCTGGCCCGAACCTTGCTTCCCTGCTTGTATGCAGGCCGCCATGAAACCATTGTCACCGCTCAGCAACAGCGTACTGGACAATCTCGCCTCGGGCGTGATCGTTTTCGACCTCGGGCTGCGCGTGAATTATGTCAACCAGACCGCCGAGATGTTGCTCGGCGTGAGCGCGAAACACGTGCTCGGAGAACTCCCGACCACATGGATGGCCTGCCAGGGTGAGGCGGTCATCGACCTGATCCGGGCTTCGGCTATCGGCTCGCCGATCACCAAGCGCGGTGTCGTCCTCGCTACCGATCGCGACGAGGTCACCGTCGACTGCACGGTGACCCCCATCCTGGACGAAGATGGCACCCGGTTCACGATTGTGGAACTGCAGCAGGTCGACCGGCGCATGCGGATCAGCCGTGAGGAACGCCTGATCACGCAGCAGGTACTGACGCGTGACGTGGTCCGTGGACTGGCGCATGAGATCAAGAACCCGCTCGGCGGTCTGCGTGGCGCGGCCCAGCTGCTGGAGGGTGAACTCGAGAGTGCGGAACTCAAGGAATACACGCACATTATAATCCAGGAGTCCGACCGCCTGCAGGAACTGCTCAACCGCATGCTTGGCCCCAACCGGCGCCCCAGCTATGCGCCGGTCAATATCCATCACGTGCTCGAACGCGTGCGCTCCCTGGTCCTGGCGGAGACCCGCGAAAAGATAAAGATCGTACGTGACTACGATCCGAGTATCCCGGAACTGATCGGCGACAGCGACCAGCTCATCCAGGCGATCCTGAATATCGTGCGCAACGCCAGCCGCGTACTGGATGACGCCGGTACCGTGACCCTGCAGACACGTATCCAGCGCCAGTTGACTATCGGCAATGCGCGTTACCGGCTCGCGGCGCAGATCGACATTATCGATGACGGTCCCGGGATCCCGACGGAGATCGCCGACACACTGTTTTTCCCCATGGTTACCGCCGGTTCCGGCGGTATGGGGCTGGGCCTGTCGATCGCTCAATCGCTGATCAATCAGCACAAGGGCCTGATCGAGTGCACCAGCTGCAAGGGCAAGACCATTTTCACCATATTTCTACCGCTCGGTGACGACATCAGCACCGCGAGGGATAAGGAGAACAATCCCAGTGACTGAAGCTAACCAGGTGTGGGTCATCGATGATGACCGTTCCATCCGTTGGGTACTCGAGAAGGCCCTGACCAAGGCGGGCATGCAGGTCACCAGTTTTTCCAGTGCGAACGGGGTCATGGAGGCCCTGGAGCGGGGCCAGCCGGAGGTCGTGATTTCGGACGTTCGCATGCCGGGTACGGACGGTTTCGCGCTGATGGAAAAGATCAAGGCGACCTATCCCGAGTTGCCGGTGATCATCATGACGGCGCATTCGGATCTCGACAGCGCGGTCTCGGCCTACCACAGCGGCGCATTCGAATACCTGCCGAAACCCTTTGATATCAAGGAGGCGGTGGATCAGGTGCAGCGTGCCTGCAAACTGCGGCGCGAGACACGCGCCAGCGCAGAACACGAGGTCGTGGCAGGAACTGAAATCATCGGTGCGGCACCCGCGATGCAGGAGGTGTTCCGGGCGATCGGGCGCCTGGCACGCTCGAACATAACCGTGCTGATCAATGGCGAGTCCGGTACCGGCAAGGAGCTGGTGGCCGACGCCCTGCACAAGCACAGTCCGCGCGCCGATGGACCGTTCATCGCCCTGAACATGGCGGCCATCCCCCATGATCTGTTGGAGTCTGAGCTGTTTGGGCACGAGAAAGGGGCCTTCACCGGCGCCCAGTCGCGACGGACAGGGCGTTTCGAACAGGCCGATGGCGGCACGCTTTTTCTCGACGAGATCGGCGACATGCCGGCCGAGTTGCAGACCCGGCTGTTGCGGGTGCTTGCCGATGGCGAGTTCTACCGGGTCGGAGGTCACGAGGCCGTGAGGGCGGATGTGCGCATCATCGCGGCAACGCATCAGGACCTCGAGCAACTGGTGCGCGATGGGCGCTTCCGCGAGGACCTTTTCCATCGTCTCAACGTGATTCGTGTGCACCTGCCGGCGTTGCGCGAACGGCGTGAGGATATCCCGCTGCTGATGGAGCACTTCCTCAAGCGTGCGGCAACGGAGCTGGGGGTGGAAACCAAGACCCTGCTGCCGGATACGGTGGCTGAACTCAAATCACTGGAATGGCGAGGCAATGTGCGCCAGCTGGAAAACACTGCGCGCTGGCTCACGGTCATGGCCTCCGGGCGCGAGATCCATTGCGAAGACCTGCCTCCCGAACTGCACCGTGAACACGACCCGCAGGCTGCGGATGGAGACTGGCGTTCAGCCCTGCGCGGCTGGATACGCAGCAGCCTGGCGGCCGGCAAGGTGGGTTTGCTAAACCAGGCGATGCCGGAATTCGAGACCATCATGATCGAGACCGCGCTCGAATTCACCGGCGGACGCAAACAGGATGCGGCACGACTGCTGGGTTGGGGGCGCAATACGCTGACCCGCAAGATCAAGGAGCTGGGCCTGGAAGAGGAACATCGCGAGGCCGGCTGAGCCCGGCCGGGGCCTACCCAACCAGAAAGGCCGCGACCGCGCCCGACAATGCCAGGGCGCCGGTGATCGGAATCATCGTACGTCGCATCGATGGCGCCCCCAGCCAGATCGCCATGCCGCACTTGACCATGGTGTTGGATATCACCGCGATGACGATCGTTCGCGCGGCCGGTCCGGCACTGGCCGGGTCCTGCTGGGCGAGATTGGCCATGGACAGGGCGATGGCGTCGACATCGGTCAGACCGGCCAGTGCCCCTGCAAGATACAGCCCGGTGTTTCCGAAATAGACCTGGGCAACCTTGGCAACGAAGATGACCACCGCAAACAGGGCGCCGAACTTGATCGCGTCTCCAAGCTCGAAAGGGTTGTGGCCGGATTCCACTTCCGCTTTCTCGGTAGTGCGTCCGCGGCGCCAGAGCAGGAAACAGATCACCAGGCTGACCACACCCATGATCACCATGCCCAGCGCCAGGTCCCTGGCCAGGGACAGATTCACGACCCCGACCTCCACCACCACGCGGAAAAACATCACCGTCCAGGCCAACAGGATAGCCAGCGCCAAAACCGGTGCCAGGTCGGGTTCGATGCGGCTTCGTTGCGAAAAGCTGAGGGTAACCGCGGTGCTGGAAACCAGGCCGCCGAGCAGACCGGTGATCCCCAGCCCATGCTCTCGGCCCACCACCTTCACCAGGATGTAGCCGAAGAAATTGAGCCCCGCAATCAGCACCACCATCAACCAGGTCTTGTACGGATTGATGACCTCGAGGCCGCTCGGGCCGAAGTTCGTGTTCGGGACCAGCGGCAATATGATCAGCGTGATGATGGCAAACTTGAGCGTCGCCTCGACGTCCGAGGGTTCGATCCGTTTGGCAAGATTGTGCAGCCAGCCTTTCAGCGCCAGAAGCAGCATCGCGGCGACTGTGACGGCACCCGCGACACCCACCTGGTCCCAGGCGCACAGGCCGCCGATGAAGAAAGTGAGCAGCAGGGAGATCTCGGTCGTCGCACCGATACTGCCGCCCTTCGCCGTCACGGAATAGGCGACCGCGACCAGTGCCACGACCGCGACAAAAACCACTCCAACGATCCAGGGCAGTCCGGCCTGAGCACCCGCAAACACGGAAGTCGCGCCGAGCAACGCCACCAGGGCGAAGGTCCTGACACCGGCGAAGATCCGCTCCTCACCCCGGGTGCGCTCACGTTCGAGGCCGATCAACATGCCCAGGCCAAGCGCCGCGCCGAACTGCCATGCCGTGTTGGGATCAATCATCGTATCGGGCCTATGGGTTCCTTGACGGAGGGCTGATTCATTGCGCCGGGCAGCCGTATAATCGGAATGTTTCAATACCGAGGCCCAACCCCCCGATGGACAGTACCAGTATCGAACTTCCGGGTTCGAACATAGTCGCCGTGAAGGTCGATGGTGACACAGTGCGCATAGAATTCGAACCGGCCTACCTGGTCAAAAGCATGACCGGGTCCGTCGAACGCACCCGCTGGCGTCAGAACGGCGCCCTGGTCTTCGAGAATGCGGAACTCGATGAGGATTCTCCGCTCCCCGAGTTTCCTGTGGAATGCACGGGGGGCGATGTCGGTGAGAATGTCTACACCTACCGCGACATGATCCCGGTGCCGCTGCAAAGTCGCGGGCATGCACATTGTGCGCTGAAAGCCGGCGATCGGGTGGTTCGGATCTCCGCGCGTGGGGTTCACCTTGATCTGCACGACGTGCCCAAATACATTGAACACCTGAGACCGGAATAAATCCCGAATGTCCACCGCCAGCGGGTCTGGTATCCGCGTTTTCGTTGATGCTGGCGCCACTTTATACTTATTTAGGGCGCAATTCCGTCCCGTATGCCCCACTGCCGAGTAATTCCCGGGTTAGACGACCAGCAGAGCCTCGATCTTTTCGATCACCTGGTCGGCCGCTTCGACTATCTTGACCCCGAGCTCGGGCCCGCATGATTGCAGGCCGAGGCGCCGGAATGCGGGGATCTCCTCGATAGCCGGCTTCCGCCGGCTGCGTGCGCCGCCGATCGTGGCATGCCACTCCGCCACCAGGAGGATATCCGTGTAGTCCGCGACCGCGGAGCCGCTATAGCCCCATTGGTTGCACCTGGCTGCGGCCTCGACAATCTCCTTCGGCAGACCCCACATGGAGAGCAGGATGCGGCCCAGATCGGCGCGATTGTCGTGAACCAGGTTGTCCAGCGCGGTATTGTCGGCGAGATCCGGATGGCGGTCCGCGTAACCGAGCAACACCGGTTCGGCTATGGCGTGCATTAGCCCGATGAGGGCCGCGTAATCCGGGTTGAAGCGTTCGCTCATCCTTGCAAGGACGGCACAGATGGCCGATACGCGCATGGTGCGCTCCCACCAGCCGCGCATGCGCTTGCGTACCACCGCCGATTCGGTCCGCAGTGATTCGCGCAGTACACAATGGATAGCCAGGGCGTGTGTCTGTTCCGCGCCGAGCTGCTCCACCGCCTGTTTGATGCTGTGCAGCTCAACGCGGTCCGGCCGCGCCGCTTTGGCTGCGCGCAGAACCTTTAGCGTCAGCGCCGGACAGATCGAAAGAATGCCGGCAAGGCGTGCGGGATCGGTACCCAGCGGCCCGAGTGAACGTCCCACTCGGAGCGCGATGTCGGGATCCGAGAGTACGACAATACGACCATGATTGAGATCGTGGAAGACATCGAACATCAGCGGATGGCTGGCGCTGTCGTCGATCAACTCGTTGGGTTCACTGACCAGATAACTGTCGGCGACCAGCACCGAGTTGGCGGTGTGCTGATCAGAATACGAGTCGAGCAGCTTTTGCTCGACCAGCAGACAGTCCACTTCGGTGCGCGCCGTGACCCGATAACGCGATGGCCGGAGACGGGAAACCGGCCCCAACGCGGCCGCATCGGTGTGCCGCACGATACGCACGGCCCCGTCCTCGGCGACCAGTTTGAGTTCTCCCTTGAGCAGAAACAGCAGCCGCGAATCCTCGCTGCCCAATTCGAGCACGCAGCTCCCCGGACGCACACGACGCATGTCGGCTGCGCGTGCCAGTTCGGCCAGTTGCTGGTCATCCAGACTGGAAAGCCGCTCGAGCCTGCGCAGCGCAGAATTGATGGATGCGTCGTTCCCCAATAACATGCCGCAGTTCCCAGGCGTCCTGACCGCCATCTCGAGCCCAAAGCTGAGATGTTATCTCCGACGGGGGCGGCTTGGCTATGCGTACTTGCCAGGTCCGTGTGCGGTCAGGATTATCCGGTGAGCAGTTGCCGGGCCGCGGCAACCTCTTCGTGTGCCTCGTTCAGCACTTCCAGGCCACGGTCAATCTCGCTTGGGGAGAGGCCCAGACGGCTGAAAGCAGATACTTTGGCGGGGTCGATGTCACCGCCGATGCCTTCATGTAGCTGCGCAACGACCATCAGATCGGCATAGTCTGCGGGTCCCGAATGGTCGCGGTACCAGTTTTCCGCCTCTTTGGCCGAGGTCACGAGCTCTATGGGCATCTGCCAGGTCGACAGAATCATGCCGCTCAACTGGCTGCGCAGGGTCCGGATGCTCGACTCCAGCGCGACCGTGTTTTGCGCCACGTCCGGGAAATCACGTGCATAGCCGACGACCGCAAGACAGCCGATGTCGTGCACCAGGCCGGCAAGCAGGGCCTCGTGTGAATTGAAGGCTCCGGCGCGGTCGGCGAGCACCTGGGCGAGGGCGCCCACGTGCCGGCTGTGCTCCCAGAGCGCCAGCATGCGGGCCTCGAGTTGTCTCGATGGGGTGCGAAACAGTTCCCGCAGGGCAAAGGTCACGACCAGGATACGGGTGTTCTGCATCCCCAGGCGAGCGACTGCCTCGGTTACGGTTGCGACCTGCGAGACACCGCCATAACGGGCACTGTTTGCGGCCTTTACGATCTTCAGGGCAATGACCGGATCGGTTTCGATCAGTCCGGCGATCTTGCGCGCGTCTGTGTCCTCATCATTTACCGCCTCTCCGATCCGTACCGCCACCTCGGGCAGGCTGGGCAGGAGCAGGTGCCCGCTGTTCAGGTCTTCATAGATCTGCAGGGTCAACTGGTTTTCGGCGTCCATCGGTCCAAGATCGTCTTCCTCTTCGACCTGATAGGACTCCAGGGTCAAAGAGGAACTCTGCTCGAGTTTGCTGACGGCCTGCTCGAACAGCTGGTTGTCAACCCGCAGGTAACGCGCGGGGCTCTCGGCGACCACCTTGTAATGGCTGGGACGCAGGCGAGCCAGTGGAGCCAGCGCGGAGGTGTCTGTGTGTCTGACCGTCTTGACCCCGCCGTCTTCGGCAATCAGCCGGACACTACCCTCGATCAGGTAAAGCGTCGAATCATCGGTTGCGCCGATCTCCAGCAGCACTTCACCCTTGCGACATTCGTGCAGAAAGAGCTGCCCTGCGATCGTCTTCAGTTCGACCGCCGGCAGTTCACGCAGCGTACTCAGGCGCTGCAGCATGGCCGGGGTGGGGTGGGTGGCGGTTTCAGTCATGTCTTCCCTGAAGGGTTGATGATTCTTGTTCCTCAAGCATCGGCTGAGCTGGCGAACACTTGAATGCCTTTGGGCATAAAAAAACCCGCCGGGGGGCGGGCCTTTCAGGTGAGAGACCTGGGATCAGGCCGTCGAGCCGACGATCTGGTGCGACAGTTCGACCACGCGCATGGCCTTCTGCGAATAGACCTCACGGTAGTCTTTCAGCAGACCATCCTGCGAGTAGTAGTACGACTTGCCGGAAATACCGGTCTTATGCTCGATATCCATAAACTGCTTCTGCAGCTCCAGCATCTCGGCGATGAGGGAGGCCTTCTCAGCCTTCAGGGCTTCTATATCACTCATATTTCTCTCCAGATTCAGTTGAGAGTTTTCTGCGCCCGCAGGGGGACGCGTAGCGGAAGTATAACCTAATGCTAATGTTCTGAGTCAATGGGCGGAAATCCGGGTTGAGCCAGCGGCGGCAGGTTTTGCCGTCAGCAACCGCAAAGTGGGGTCGGTCTGGCGGTATTGAGATTCAGCGCGCCCGTAACCTGGCCGATGTTTTCCAGTCCGTGCCGGTCCAGGTAGTCGAGGATGCCCTGGTTGATCTTGGGCAGGATCAGCGGGTCGTAGAACAAGGCCGTGCCGATGCCGACCGCAGCCGCCCCGGCCAGCAGGAACTCGATCGCATCGGTTGGAGTCGTCACGCCACCCTGACCGATGATCGGGATGCCGTGCGCCCTGGTGACCTGGTAAACCTGGTGAACCTTAAGCAGCGCGATGGGCTTGATCGCGGGGCCGGACAGTCCGCCCTGATTGTTGCCGATGTGAGGTCTGCGCGCCTCGATATCGATCGCCATGCCCATCAGCGTATTGATGACCGCGAAGGCGTCGCTGCCGGCCGCGATACAGCGGCTGGCGTTACCGGCGATGTCGGTCTGGTTGGGCGACAGCTTGGTGATCAGCGGTTTTTCGGTCACGGCGCGGCATGCCTCGACCACGCGCGCCGACATCTCCGGGTCGTTGCCGAACGCGACCCCGCCCTCCTTTACATTCGGGCAGGAGATGTTGATCTCGATCGCATCGATCGGCGAGTCGTCAAAACGCCGCGTGACCTCGATGTATTCCTCGATTGTGGATCCGGAGACATTGGCGATGAAGCGCGTCTCCTCGAAATCCAGGGCGGGCAGGATATCGTCCACCACCTTGTCGACACCCGGGTTCTGCAGGCCGATCGCATTGAGCATGCCGCCCGGTGTCTCGTACACCCGGTGTGGGGCATTGCCCAGGCGCTGGGTGCCGGTCGTGCCCTTGAGACAGACGGCCCCTGCATCGCGGTTTGAGAACCCCTGCACGCGCGTGTACTCTTCACCGAACCCCACGCAGCCGGACAGCAGCACCAGGGGCGTCGCGAAATGCATGCCACAGAAGTCCGAGGCAAGGCGGGGGTCGGTTTCAGCCATCGGGGTCGGGTTCCTCCCTTTGTTTCATATTGTTCTGTTTCAGCCGGAGATCCCGCCGAACACCGGCAATATCATACGCCTGTGCGCGAACTCAGGCAGCAGTCTGCACCTCATCCACCCCCTGGGATTTGAGCTCGATGACAAGCGACTGCGTCGAGCAGGGCTGGATTACCGTGAGTATGCCGAGCTGCAGCAACACAGTGATTTCAATGACTTCCTGATGAAGGTAAGGCCGCCGCGCTGGTTCGGCGTCTCGACCCGCGGCGGGCAGCGTTACGACGGCGTCGATTATGCCGCCGGGGATGCCTTCGTTTTCGGCCCCGAGACGCGCGGCCTGCCCCAGGCGATGTTGGACGAAATCGCCCCGCAACGCCGGATACGCCTGCCGATGCGCGCGGGTCAACGCAGTATGAATCTTTCCAACAGTGTCGCGGTGCTGCTGTACGAGGCCTGGCGACAGCACGGCTTCGCCGGGGGTTTATGATCCGTCACCTGGGACGTTTTTTCGCTGCCTGATCAAGAATTTCCGCAAGCGGCCGCTTAGCCTGACAGGGGTTCTGGGGCTCCGTTCTCGGTGAGCCCGCTAACGGTAGAAATGTGACAGACCAAACCGCCAGTAAATCCGCCGAAATGGAACTCGCTGCGGCGTCCGCGGCGGCCGCAAAAGCCGAGCGCCGGCGGCGAGCGCGTGCGCGCCCGACGTTGCTGCAGTGGATGTTCTTCGGGGCCGCAGGGGAGATGACTCAGGAACAGGGCCAGGCCCTGACCCGGGTTGTGCTTGCCGCGCTGGGCGCAGTGCTGTTTTTCGCCGCGCGCGAGTATGGCCATGGCGACCCACCCTTTCTGCTGGCACTGGCCTATATGCTGGCCGGTATCTTCCATCTGTCTTTCGTTTCGCGGCACAAGCACAACTATCTGTGGCGCCGCTACGTCGTGATAGTGCTCGACCTTGCCGTGGCCAGCCTGCTGACGGCACATTTTTCCCGCGCCGGACTGGCTTTCTACCCGCTGTTTCTTTGGGTGATGATCGGCAATGGCCTGCGCTACGGCCAGCATCATATGCAGGTGGCCACGCTGTTCGGGCTGCTTGGGTTCACGGGCGCCATGGCCTCAAGTGGCTTTCTGTGGGCGCAGCCCGCAGCCTATATCGGCCTTATGGCCGGTCTGGCGCTCATGCCGAAGTTCTTTCTGGTGATGATCGACCGTCTCGCCGAGGCCAACATAGAACTCAAGGCGCAGAAAGAACAGGCCGAGTTCATGGCGACACATGACGTGTTGACCGGCCTGCCCAACCGGGCCTATCTGCACACCCGGCTTGAGCAGACCCTGGCACGCGCGCGCCGGACCGGCAACGAGATAGCGGTCGCATTCCTTGACCTGGACTCGTTCAAGTCCATCAATGACAGCTTTGGTCACGAGTATGGCGACTACCTGCTGACGCAGATCGCAGATGCCATGCGGACCGTGGTTCGCGGCAGCGACACCGTGTCGCGCCTGGGCGGCGACGAGTTCGTGGCCGTGATTGAGGATTACAACAACGGTGCGCGTATCGGTCGCGTCATCGAGCGCCTGTTTTCCTGTGTCGGGCGTTACTACTCGATCGGTGAATACGAGACTTATGTGACCTGGAGTTGCGGCGTCGTGGTCTTTCCGCGCGACGGCAACGATGTCCACACCCTTTTGAAACATGCGGATACCGCGATGTATGCGGCGAAATCACGGGGTCCGAACAGATACGTCTTTTACGATGAAACCATGTCCGCCGAGGTCGGTGAGCAGCTGGCATTGCGCGACGATCTGCGTCTCGCCCTGGAACGGGGCCAGCTCGAGGTCTATTACCAGCCGATCATTGATGTCTCGAATGGTCTCACTACCTCAGCAGAGGCCCTGCTGCGTTGGAACCATCCGCAGCGGGGGCTGCTGTCACCTGGGCGCTTTATCGAGGTCGCGGAGCAGAGCGGTTTGATTAACCCGATCGGCGACTGGGTCTTGCGTGAGGCATTGAAAACCACAGTCCTCTGGCAGCCAATGGTCGATTACCCGGTGACGATCCATGTCAATGTGTCGGCCCATCAGCTTAAGCAGGGCGATTTCGTCCAGAGCGTCGAATCGGCGCTGCAGGATGCCGGTCTGCCTGCGCAGGTGCTGCACCTGGAGATGACCGAGAGTGCCTTGATCGGGGAAGTTGTTCCTGCAGACCTGCTTTTGGAGTCACTGAAGGCTATCGGTGTACATATCGACCTGGATGATTTTGGCACCGGCTTCTCTTCGCTTTCTTATCTCAAGAGCCTGCCAGTGGATGCCATAAAGATCGACAAATCGTTCCTCCAGGATCTGGCCGCAGGCGGCCGCAATTCCGCGCTGGTCGAGGTCATCCTGACGCTTGGCGAGCGCCTGAAAAACGACATCATTGCCGAAGGTGTGGAGACGCAGGAACAACGGGACTGGCTGGTCGAGCATGGTTGCCGATATCTCCAGGGACATCATTTCAGCGAGGCGGTTCCGCAGCCGCGTTTCCTGCAGATGGCCTCTGCCCGGAATGAGGTGGAGACAAAGACCGCCAGCGTGGGATGAGCGGCATTTCCCCATCCAAGTGCGCGACTTGCCATTGAAGGCCGGTCCCGTCAACGCCCCAGCGGGATTATTGTGGCGACCCCGTCACTGCGGTTGATCGCCACCTCGAGAACACAATAGGCGTTGACCTCGAGCGGGTCGTCATTGCAGTTGCAGCCACCGACGATCTCAGTGAAGAAAATGCCAACCCTCGCCAGGAACCTGTCTTTGTCCTGTTCCACACTGAGCACCGAGGCTAAGATATCGCTGTCATCGACAAGGCCACCCTGCTCGCAGCCGGCTTGCAGGGGCAGGCTTCCAGCGGGTAACGCCTTCACGGCAGAAGCCAGGCGGTGTTTAAAGCTCTCAGAATCCTCCGCCTCGAGGCAGTGCCTGAGCCTGATCGATTCCATCACCGGGGTCGCCTCCTTCAATGGACCAGGCAATATTACCGGGTCTTCAGACAGAACCTGCTAGGGTTACCTGAGCCTATCAAACAAAAAACCAAAGGAGATCACCTATGTCAGTCGCAAAAGTTACTGAGATTATTTCGTCCTCGAAAGAAGGGTTTGACGATGCCGTGGCCAAAGGAGTCAAGCGCGCGTCCAAGACCCTGAAAGGCATTACGTCTGCCTGGGTGCAGGATCAGCAGGTGATGGTCGAGGATGGCAAGGTCAAGGAGTACCGGGTGAACATCAAGGTCACCTTCGTACTCAACGACTGAGCAATCTCGGGCAGGGGCGCACCTTGGGGTCGCCCCCGCTCGCGTACTCACCCGGAAAATGCCTCTTTCGAGGCCAGGAATGCGAGCTCTTCGGCCGTACTCGGCCGGCCAATGATCAAATTCCTGTGCGGAAATCGGCCGAAACGCCGGATCAGGTCGCGATGATGGCGGGCAAAGCGCGCGTTGGATTCCAGCCCGGCGGCTTCAAACAGGTGTACCGACCTTTCTTGGTGCTCCAGGTCTTCACTGTGCATCAGCGGCATGTAAAGGAAGGCCAGCTGCTCGCCGGGAAGCTGCCGGTCGAAACCCCGGTCGATGGCATGCAGTGCCACTTCGATCGATTGCGCCTCGGAGGCAAATGCGCCGGCCTGACCGCGAAACATGTTGAGCGGAAACTGGTCGAGCACGACGGCCAGCGCGAGGCTGCCTTCGGCCGTCTGCATCCACGCGGACAGCTCGCCGCCGGTGGCCTGCTGCCAGACTGACTCGAAACGTTCCCGGATCTGGGCGTCCAAGTCCGGCGTTGACCGGAACCAACGACTGCGCATGGGTTCGGCAAACCAGTATTCGATCACATCGTGCGGCGCAATCGACACTCGGATCCCTTGTGGCTCAGCCTGCAAGCTGCTGACGCACACGCTGCAGTCTGCTGCGCACATCCTCCGCCAGCGCGCTGACCTCGGGCCGATCGACCAGATCGAGGACGGCGACCGGGTCCATGAATGCGACTGTGACGGTTCCATCGTCCTCTTCGCGTACCACGACATTGCAGGGCAGCAGGAGTCCGATGTCTGCATCGGCTGCAATTGCCTTATTGGCCAGACTCGGGTTGCAGGCGCCGAGAATACGATAGGGCCGACGCTCGATATCCAGCCTGGCCTTGAAGGTCGCGGCCACATCGATATCAGACAGCACCCCGAAACCCTCCGTCTTGAGGGCCTGGGTTGCCGCGTCGATGACCTCGTTAAAGGTGCCTTTGGGATGGGCGTGAAAACCGTACATTTTGTCTCCTTCTAATGACTTGTTTCAGTTGCCGGTGTCTGTTCGCCGGACGCAACCTCGGACGTGTCCCCGGTTTCGCCGGCGGTCAGCCCGCGGCCTTTCCACATCAGGTAGATGACCGGAATCACGAACAACGACAGCAGCGGTGCCGTAATCATGCCACCAATCATGGGTGCAGCGATGCGGCTCATTACCTCGGAACCCGTCCCGGTACCTAAAAAGATCGGCAACAGGCCGGCGACGATTACCGCGACGGTCATCGCCTTGGGCCTGACCCGCATGACCGCACCCTCCATGATCGCCGCGCGCAGGGTGGCGGGCGTCAGGGGGCCTTTCATTTCGTGGTCGCGCAGCGCGTTGTCGAGGTAGACGAGCATGATCACGCCGAATTCGGCGGCGACGCCGGTCAGGGCGATGAAACCCACACCGACCGCTACTGAAAGATTGAAATCCAGCAGGAAGATTAGCCAGAAGCCGCCGACCAGCGCGAACGGCAGCGAGGCCATGACCATCAGCGCCTGTCCGGCGTGACGGAAGGTCAGGTAAAGCAGCACGAAGATGATCACCAGGGTCAGCGGAACGACCTGCGACAGTCGGGCGTTGGCCCGCAGCATGTACTCGTACTGGCCCGACCAGGTGATCGAATAGCCGGCCGGCAGCCTGATCTGTTCGCGCACCGCCTTTTGCGCCCTGGCCACATAGCTGCCCAGATCGACGTCGCGAATATCGACGAAGGTCCAGCCGTTGAGGCGGCCGTTCTCGCTCTTCAGCATGGGCGGCCCGTCGATGATCCTGATGTCGGCGATCTGCGCCAGCGGGATCTGCGCGCCGGTCGGCGTGACCAGGGGTAGGGCGCGCAGCTTCTCGACATCGTCACGCTGCTCGCGCGGGAAACGCAGATTCACGGGATAACGCTCCAGGCCCTCGACGGTCTGGGTGATATTGATTCCCCCGACCGCTGCAGCGATCACCAGGCTGATATCGTCGATGTTCATGCCGTATCGTGCGGCAGCCACGCGATCCGGGGTGATATCGATATAGCGACCGCCCGCTACCCGTTCGGAATAGGCGGAAGTGGTGCCGGGCACCTGCAGGACCGCCTTTTCGATATCACGCCCGATGCGTTCGATTTCGCCCAGATCCGGGCCGGCAACCTTGATCCCCACCGGGGTCTTGATGCCGGTGGCGAGCATGTCGATGCGGGTCTTGATCGGCATCACCCAGGCATTGGTCACGCCCGGGTATTGCACCGCTGCATCCAACGCCTCGATGAGCGTGCCCGGGTTTATGCCGGGACGCCACTGATCGCGCGGTTTCAGCTGGATGACGGTCTCGATCATGGTCAGCGGGGCCGGGTCGGTTGCGGTATCTGCGCGTCCGACCTTGCCGAACACCTGTTTCACCTCGGGTATCTGACGGATCAGTCGGTCGGTCTGTTGCAGTAGCTCCCGCGCCTTGCCGATCGACAGGCCCGGCAGAGTGGTGGGCATGTACATCAGATCACCTTCATCCAGTTCCGGCATGAACTCCGAGCCGAGGCCGTCGGCGAATCGGGCGAGCCAGGGGGTGTCGCGAAAGCTGTGACGCCAGTCACGGGTGAGGGTCTGCTGCGCCTGCGTGATCCTGGCCGTCATTGCCTGAGTTTCACCCGTCACGGCCTCGGTGATCTGGAAGGGCCACTTCAAAGGGGTGAGAAAACCGCTGACACCCGCGATCGGGATGACCAGGCTCAACACCGCCAGCAGGGCCAGTGTCAGGGTCAGCTTCGGCAATTTCATGACAGCGGTCAGCGCCGGACGGTACACCCAGATGAGGAATACATTGAGCGGGTTTTTTTCCTCGGCCGGGATCCTGCCGCGGATGAAATAACCCATGAGAACGGGCACCAGGGTCACCGAGAGTCCGGCAGCTGCCGCCATCGCGTAGGTCTTGGTGAAGGCCAGAGGCGAAAACAGGCGACCCTCCTGTGCCTCCAGGGTAAACACCGGCAGAAAGCTCAGGGTGATGATCAGCAGAGAGAAGAACAGCGCCGGGCCGACCTCTGCCGCAGCCCGGGTGATGACCTGCCAGTGCTCGGCGCCCCTGGGGGCATGACCGTAGTTGTCACGGTAGCGCTCGAGGTGTTTGTGTGCGTTCTCGATCATGACGATTGCCGCATCCACCATGGCGCCTATCGCGATCGCAATGCCGCCCAGCGACATGATATTGGCGTTGATGCCCTGATTCTGCATCACGATGAAAGAAGCCAGGATCCCCAGAGGCAGGGTGACGATGGCGACGAACGCCGAGCGCAGGTGGAACAGAAATATCAGACATACCAGTGCGACGACGAGAAATTCTTCCACGAGCTTGTCGCGCAGATTGTGCACCGCACGTTTTATCAGTGCCGACCGGTCATAGGTCTCAATGATCTCTACGCCCGGCGGCAAACCCTGGCGCAGGGTTTCCAGCTTTTCCTTGACCCGGGCGATGGTCGCCAGGGCGTTTTCGCCGTAGCGCATCACCACGATGCCGCCGGCCACCTCTCCTTCGCCATCCAGGTCTGCGACCACCCGTCGCATCTCCGGGCCGATCTGTACCTGAGCGATGTCGCGTAAGAGCACCGGCGTACCCATCGCCGTGACCATGATCGGGATATGCTCGAGATCTTCCAGGCCACGCAGATAGCCGCGTGTGCGTACCATATATTCTGCCTCTGCCAGCTCGACCACCGAGCCGCCGACCTCACGGTTTGCCGCCTTTATTGCGGCCGAAACCGTGGCCAGGGAAATGCCGAAGGCGCGCAGTTTCTCGGGGTCGACCACCACCTGGTACTGGCGCACCATGCCGCCCACCGTGGCTACTTCCGACACCCCGGGTACCGTCTGCAGTTCGAACTTGAGGAACCAGTCCTGCAGGCTGCGCAGTTCAGCCAGATCGTGCTGACCGCTGCGGTCTACCAGGGCATAGTTATAGACCCAGCCGACCCCGGTGGCGTCCGGCCCGAGCCTTGGTTGCACCCCTTCGGGGAGGTCGGCGGCGGCCTGGTTGAGGTACTCCAGTACCCGGGCGCGTGCCCAGTAAAGATCCGTGCCGTCCTCGAAGATGACATAGACGTAGGAATCGCCAAAAAAGGAATAGCCGCGTACCACCTGGGCGCCAGGCACGGACAGCATGGTGGTCGTGATCGGGTAGGTGACCTGCTCCTCCACCACCCGCGGGGCCTGTCCCGGAAAGCCGGTACGGATGATGACCTGCACATCGGAAAGATCCGGGATGGCGTCCAGGGGCGTCTTGTGCAGCGCCACCCAGCCCCAGCCGGTGATCACCAGCGCGGCGAGCAGGACCAGGAAACGGTTGTGGACCGACCAGGCGATCAGACTCTTCAACATGCCGATTCCCTTACTTCTGGACTGCGGAGCTTGCGGCGGGCTCTTCCGATTCGGCCATGCGCAGGAAGCTGGCCTGCAGGCTGGATTCGGAATCGATCAGAAACTGACCCGATATCACGACCTCATCACCGGCCTCAAGGCCGTTCAGAATCTCGACCATGCCGTTGCTGGCCATCCCGGTTTCCACATCGACGGGCCGAAAGCGGCCCTGGCCCAGCGCGAGCACCACGCTGCTGCGTCTGCCGGTCTCGATCACCGCGTCGGATGGTACCGCCAGTACCTCCCGTTTAGGGCCGCCGTAGATCACCACTTCGGCAAACATGTTTGCCTTCAGCAGGCCGTCAGGGTTGTCGAACGCCAGTCGCACCTTGAGGGTGCGTGATTTCGGGTCCAGATCCGGGTAGATATACTGGACCCTGCCCTCCCAGACCCGGCCCGGATACGCGGGCACTCGGATCTCGGTGCTTTGGCCCACGCTCAGCCAGTCCATCTGATGCTCGTAGACGTCGACCAATACCCAGATCTTGCCCAGGTCGGCGATGGTGACGATCTCCATGTCGGGTTTCACGAACATCCCCTGGCGCATCCCGAGCTTCGTCACCACGCCGGAGGCCGGCGCAACGATCGGTACCGTATTCTGCGATTCGCCGCGTTTCTGGATCAGCGAGATGGTGCCCTCGGGCACCCCGAGCAGGCGCAGCTGGTTGCGTGCCTTCTGCATTCGCACCTTGCCGGCCGACTGGTTGAGCGCGATCAGGAAGTCTACCTGGGCATTGAGGATCTCCGGTGAATAGATCTCACCCAGCACCTGGCCCTTTTTCACCGGGTCGCCTTCGACGCGCAGATTCAGTTTTTCCATCCAGCCCTCGGCCCTGGGGTGGACATGGGCGAGCCGGGTCTCGTCGTAGTCGATCCGTCCGACGGTCTGGATGTAACGCCACAGGGTCTGCTCGGCCGCCGGCGCCGTGCGCACCCCCATGCTGTTGATCACCGCATTGCTGATCTCGACGGTGGGGCGCTTTCCTGCCTGTGCGTCGATCACCTTTTTGACCAGGTCCATACCGCAGATCGGGCAGGAACCGGGCTGTTCGCGCACGATCTGCGAGTGCATGGGGCAGACATATCTGGAGTCCAGGTGCTTGGCAGCATGCTCCATGGCCGTGTCCTGGCTGGCCACGGCGAGCGATTCGCTGGGCGTGGAGGCAGACTCCAGGCAGCCTGTAAGCAGGATAGTCAGTGCCAGCAGGGCGAGCATGGAGAGCGTTTGTTTGTTAGTAATCACTTTCAATATTCCACAATAATATTCAGCCGAATGACGCAGATACGATCAGTCGCGCAGCACGACACCGCCTTGGTGCCGGGCACGGATGCAGGAGGTTCAGCTGTGGAAAATAGGCGGGCGGTAAAGGCGGTCGCCCGAAGACTCGGGTAGCGGGTCGCTCGCCGTCATGCGCGGCGGTGCGTCGTTTGGGTGGCTGTCCGGGGGAGTGCCTGCCTGGAAACCCGGGCCGGCGGGTGCGGCATAGCCGCAACAATGACATTGTGACGCCGCACCATC
>Ga0265306_10000492_pt1 | contig 18740 bp, 15 predicted proteins | sample Helome_3_FD_192493 | JGI IMG/M metagenome (GOLD analysis project Ga0265306, IMG submission 192493) | Marine sediment microbial communities from subtidal zone of North Sea - Hel_20160420 (Illumina Assembly) | ecosystem: Environmental > Aquatic > Marine > Subtidal zone > Sediment ... | reverse complement strand
AATTCGGAACACCTTGCGACGCTTCAGCTCTTCAAATAAACCGGCCAATTCGACCCTCGATTCTGTTTCTTGCAACTGTACCGACTCCGGGTGAAATTTTCGACGGCTCGGCCAGAATCAAAAATGGCGTCCTTAGTGGACGGCGTTTCCTTTCCATCGGAATCCACGTAGATCATTGCGGCGTTCACGGGTCTATACTGCGGATAAGTCTCACCGCGAGGAGACGTGTCATGACCACAATGCAATTTCTTGCCGCCATTGTGATGGTAGCCGTGGCGTTGCTGCTATTTTTCGCTTACCGCCGCTATCTCGCCGTCAACTCCGAGCGCAGGATGCGCGCGATGCTGGTATCTGTCGGCCTGGATCCGGAACTGGCGAACAGCGAGGAGATTCCGACGATCATGAAGGAAGTACGGGATCGTTGCCGGCAGTGCTCCTCGGAGACTGTGTGCGAGCACTGGCTGGATGGCCAGGTCCCGGGCGACAACGCGTTTTGCCCTAACCACAGGGTCTTCAGGATACTCGGCAAATACACCGACGAGACACAATAAGCGAACGCACTAGCGCCGTTGAGCCTCGGCAACCTTGTCGCAGATATGTCCACCGATCGGTATGGCCGACGTGGCAGCAGGCGAAGGCGCGCTGCAGACGTGCAGGCTGCGCGGTGATTCGGCGAACAGGAAGTCATCCACGATCGTGCCGTCGCGTTTGACCGCCATCGCGCGAATCCCGGCCGGGTAGTCGCCAAGATCGTCGACTTCGATCGACGGGCAATACTTCCTGACCTGTTCGAGATAGCCTGGCTTGTACCACGAGTTCCAGGTTTCCCGAATACCCGTTCCCAGGTTCTTCAGTGCCACCCGCCAGAACCCGCGATAGCTCAGCATCTGGACAACATCAGGGATACTGACGTTGAGGCGCCCATAGCCCTCACGCTTCCAGCCCTGGATCGCATTGGGTCCAACCGTTACCGAACCGTCGATCATGCGCGTCAGGTGCACGCCCAGGAAGGGCAGCGCCGGGTCGGGAATGGGGTATATAAGGTGCCTGACGATGTCGTTCTTGCCCGGTGGAAGCTGGTAGTACTCGCCGCGGTAGGGAATTATTTCGAAGTCGACGTCGATGTCGAGCATGCGTACAACACGATCGGCCATGAGTCCCGCGCAGGTGATGAGATATCGAGTCTTGATGCTCTCCTTGCCGCCAATGCCGATGGTTATCGAACCCTTGTCCTCTGCCAATGATGTCACGTGCGCGCCAGTCCGGGCCTGTCCGCCGTTTTCCCTGAACAGATCGACCATGCGCGATGTCACTTCGGCATAGTCGACGATGCCTGTCGTCTTGACGAGGATGCCGCCGACGCCGCTGACGTTGGGCTCGAGTCGCCGCAAAGTGGCCTGATCAACGAGTTCGACGTCGAGGCCATTGACCTTGGCGCGCTCGAACAGCGCAAGCATCCGCTCTTGTTCAACATCGTTGGTGGCGACCAGCAGTTTGCCGCACTGCTCGTAGGCAATATCGTGTGCCTGGCAAAATTCAATCGTGGCATCGACGCCGGCCTTGCAGAATCTTGCTTTGAGGCTTCCGGGCTCGTAGTAGATGCCGGCATGAATGACGCCGCTGTTATGGCCGGTCTGGTGCGCGGCAAAGCGTCCTTCCTTCTCGAGCAGCATGACCTTGCGCTCGGGATAGCGTTGCTGCAGCTGCCAGGCTGTCGAGGCGCCAACGATTCCGCCGCCGATTATGACGAAGTCATGCATAGCGAACCGGGTCTTTTAGCGTGAGCATATGAGCGCCTCTGACAGTACGGGATTGCCCTTCGGGAGGCGCATTTTGCCATCTGGCCGGCCTAATGGATATTGCAGATTCCGGCCAGGATTCCGTTGCCTTTCGAGCATTGCGCAGGCAGGCAGGATTGCCGTATAATCCCGCGCCAGCGCACCAGTGGGGCCGCTTTATTGGACCCATCGCTACCAAACTCTTGGTAGGTATAGGCCCCGCTCAGGGGTTTTTTGTTGTCCGCGGACAGCCACATTGCGCAGGGAAGGAATGGGCCATTGGCCCTTTTTTTGTTTTTGAAACAATGATTTAGGTGTTGAGTGCATGACGGGAGACGAACTGGCCACGCTGCTGGAACCGACCGTCGAGCGACTGGGTTACGAGCTGGCGGACCTCGAGGTCAGGCCGGGTGGAAGGAATGGGCTGGTCCGCGTGTTCATCGACGGGCCCGATGGCATCGGACTGGATGATTGCGAGAAGGTGAGCCTTGCCGTCAGTGCGTTGCTGGACGTCGAGGACCCGTTACCGGGGAATTACAACCTCGAGGTGTCATCGCCGGGGCTGGACAGGAAGTTAACGAAAGTTGAGCACTTTCAGAGGTTTACAGGACAACCGTGAAAGTTTCTCTGCGGTTCCCCAAAGAGGGGCGCAGGCGGTTCCGCGGCAAACTGCTGTCGGTGGATGACGAGAATATTGTGGTCGAGGTGGATGGAGAGTCGCACAGCCTGGCGCTGTCGATGATCGATACTGCTCGGCTGGTGCCGGACGAAGTGTAGTGCGGCACGGATGATTGGAGTTTTGAGGCAATGAGCAAAGAGATATTGATGGTCGTTGACGCCGTATCGAATGAGAAGGGCGTCGAAAAAGACATCATTTTTGAGGCGATCGAGGCCGCGCTGGCATCGGCCACGCGCCGCAAGCACGGCGAAGACATTGACGTACGGGTCGCGATCGACCGTGAAACGGGCGACTATGACACCTTCCGTCGCTGGCTCGTGTTCGAGGACGAGTCCACCGAACTCGAGTTCCCGGACCGCGAACTGCGCATGATCGATGCTGTTGACGTCGAGGAGGGCGCGGAGCCGGGCGGTTACGTTGAAGTGCCGATGGAATCCGTCGAGTTCGGCCGAATTGCCGCGCAGACCGCCAAGCAGGTCATCGTCCAGAAAGTCCGCGAGGCCGAGCGCGAGCAGGTCGTGGAGGAATACAAGGACCGCGAGGGCGAAATGCTCTCCGGCCTCGTCAAGCGCGTTGACCGCAATGGCGTCTATATCGACCTGGGCGGTAACGCCGAGGGCTTCGTGCCGCGCGAGAACATGGTGCCGCGTGAGCCGGTACGCCCTCAGGATCGCATCAAGGCCCTGCTCACCGAGGTACGCTCGGAGTTGCGTGGTCCGCAGTTGTTCATGACACGCACTTCGCCGCAGTTCCTTGTCGAACTGTTCAAAATCGAGGTTCCCGAGGTTGGCCAGGGGCTCATCGATATCCACGGTGCCGCACGTGATCCGGGCCTGCGCGCCAAGATCGCGGTACAGAGCAATGACAGCCGCATCGATGCAGTTGGCGCCTGCGTCGGTATGCGTGGCTCGCGCGTCCAGGCCGTATCGAACGAGCTCGCCGGTGAGCGAGTCGACATCATCCTCTGGGACGATAACTCGGCACAGTTCGTGGTCAACGCGATGTCGCCAGCCGAGGTGGTTTCGATCGTGGTCGACGAAGACAAGCACAGCATGGACATCGCTGTCGAAGAGGACAAGTTGTCGCAGGCTATTGGCCGTGGCGGCCAGAACATACGGCTTGCGAGCGAGTTGACGGGTTGGGAACTCAACGTCATGACCGCCGCGGATGCCGAGGAGAAGAGCGAGTCCGAGATGAAGGAACTCATCGAGCTGTTTTCGAAACAGCTCGACGTCGACGAAGAGATCGGCCTGATCCTTGTTCAGGAAGGCTTCTCGACGATCGAGGAAGTCGCCTATGTGCCATCGTCGGAACTCGTCGCGATTGAAGAGTTCGACGAGGACATTGTCGAGGAATTGCGCAGTCGTGCGCGCGACGTGTTGCTGACACAGGCGATTGTCCAGGAAGAGAAGATTGACGAAGTCGAGCCGGCGGAAGACCTGCTGAGCCTCGACGGCATGGATAAAGGTCTTGCGTTTCTGCTGGCAAGCAAGGGCGTGGTCACTCGCGAGGATCTCGCGGAACTGGCTACCGACGACCTGCTCGAAATTAACGAAATGGAAGAAGATGACGCGGCCGCGCTGATTATGAAAGCGCGCGCACATTGGTTCGAGGAAGAACAGCAGGCGTAAGCGCCGGGATTGCGGAGTTAATGTATGGCTGATGTCACAATTGCACAATTTGCTGAGGTACTGAAGGTGCCGGTCGACAAGCTGCTCTCGCAGCTCGACGAGGCCGGTATCAAAGTGAAGGGCTCGGACGATACGATCAGCGACGACGCGAAGCTCGAACTGCTGACGCACCTGCGTCGCAGCCACGGGCAGGACGACACGCCGGCGACCGTAGCGACGCCGCGGCGCATCACGCTGAATCGCAAGTCGCAGTCCGAACTGCGGCTCTCCGGTGCTCAGGGCCGGTCCCGTACCGTGAATGTCGAAGTACGTCGCAAGCGCACGTACATCAAGCGCGACGTGCTCGAGAAGCAGGCGCAGGAAGAGCAGGAGGCGCTCGACGCAAAGCGCCGCGAGGAAGAAGAACGCGTGGAGGCCGAGGTCCGGGAACAGGAACGCCTGTTAGCCGAAAAGGAAGAGGCCGCCAAACGCGAGGAGGCCGAGCGCGAGAAAGCGGCACTGGCCCAGAAAGAGGCCGAGGAAGATGCACGCAAGGCCGCAGAGCAAGCGGCGGCCGCGGCTGCGCAGGAGAAAGAGCGGCTCGAAAAGGCCGAGGCCGATGCGCGTGCGCGTCGTACCAAGGAAAAAGCCAAACCCAAGCCCAAGCGTCCGGAGACGCGTTATGGCCGCAAGGAACTGCACGTTGCCGGCGACAAGAGCGGTCGCCGCAAGCGCAAGGCGCCGATGCGGCGTCGCACTGTTTCCATGGGTGGCGACTCCAAGCATGGTTTCGAGCGCCCGACGGCACCCGTGATTCACGAAGTCGAAATTCCGGAAGGCATTTCGGTAGCAGATCTCGCGCAGCGTATGGCCATCAAGGGCAACGAGGTCGTAAAAGTCCTCTTCAACATGGGTGCGATGGTCACGATCAACCAGGTCATTGATCAGGATACGGCCACACTGGTCGTTGAAGAACTCGGCCACATTGCCAAGCCGATTGACGCAGCCGACGTGGACGAGAAGCTGCTCGCCGATGAAGAGCAACTTTCAGGCGAAAAGGTGGGGCGCGCGCCAGTGGTTACGATCATGGGGCACGTCGATCACGGCAAGACTTCGCTGCTCGACTACATTCGCCACACCAAGGTCGCCGCCGGCGAAGCGGGCGGTATCACGCAGCACATCGGTGCGTACTCGGTGGAGACCGACAAAGGGAAGATCTCGTTCCTCGATACGCCGGGACACGCGGCTTTCACGGCGATGCGGGCACGTGGCGCACAGGCGACGGATATCGTGGTACTCGTTGTCGCGGCGGACGATGGCGTTATGCCGCAGACGATCGAGGCTATCCAGCACTCGAAAGCCGCAGGCGTACCGCTTGTCATTGCCGTCAACAAGATCGACCGCGAGAATGCCGATCCAGAGCGCGTCAAGAACGAGCTGTCACAGCATGAAATCATCCCGGAAGACTGGGGTGGCGAGCAGATGTTCGTGAACGTTTCCGCAATTACGGGAGAGGGCGTCGACGATCTACTCGACGCGATTCTGCTGCAGGCCGAGGTCATGGACCTGACGGCGGTGGCGGAAGGTCCGGCGCACGGTATCGTTATTGAGTCGAGCCTCGAAAAGGGCCGCGGCGCGGTTGCGACGCTGCTTGTTCAGGCCGGCACGCTCAAGCAGGGTGACATGATCATTGCGGGCGAGGAATACGGCCGCATTCGGAACATGTTCGATGAGACAGGCGCCTCGATCAAAGAGGCTGGCCCGTCGAGTCCGGCTGTCGTACTCGGCCTGTCGAAAACGCCGAGTGCCGGTGACGACTTCCTGGTCGTTAAGAACGAACGCAAGGCTCGCGAAGTGGCCGAGTTCCGCCAGGGTAAGACGCGTGACGCCAAGCTCGCGCAGCAACAGGCGTCCAAGCTCGACGACATGTTCAACCAGATGAAAGAAGGCCAGCTCTCGACTCTGCCGATCATCATCAAGTCGGATGTGCACGGCAGCGCCGAGGCGTTGCGCGATGCCCTGACGAAGATGTCCAACGACGAGGTCAAGGTCAAGGTGCTGGGCTCGAGCGTCGGCGGTATCACCGAAACCGACGTCAACCTCGCAGCGGCGTCCGACGCCTTTATTATCGGCTTCAACGTCCGCGCTGACGCGGCCGCTCGCACCGCGGTCAAAGAGTCCGGTGTCGATGTGCGCTACTACAGCATCATCTACGAGGCAATCGACGACGTGAAGGCGGCCATAACGGGCATGCTGGCGCCCGAGATTCGGGAACAGATCGTCGGCATGGCCGATGTGAAGGAAGTGTTCCGCTCGCCGAAGCTCGGCGATATCGCGGGTTGTATCGTCACCGAAGGGCACGTGAAGCGCTCGAATCCGATCCGTGTTCTGCGCGACCATGTCGTAATCTTCGAAGGCGAACTGGAGTCGCTGCGCCGGTTCAAAGACGACGTTAACGAGGTTCGCGCCGGCACCGAGTGCGGCATCGGCGTGAAGAACTACAACGACGTGAAAGTCGGGGACCACATCGAATGCTACGAGCGCGTCGAGGTAGCTCGCACGCTCGACTAGCTGTCGACGGTTACCAGACATGCCACGTGAGTTTTCCCGGAATCAGCGGCTCGGCAACCAGGTGTTGCGCACGCTCAATGAACTCCTGCGGTTCGAGACCAAGGACCCGCGACTGCAGGGCGTCTCTTTGTCGTCCGTCGAGCTCTCTCGGGACCTGAGCGTCGCACGAGTCTACTTCAGTATGCTCGAACCAGACGCCGACGCGGCTCCGGTTCAGAAGGGGCTGGAGAGGGCTGCAGGCTTCCTGCGCGCCAAGCTCGGCCAGGCCATCAAGGTCAGGCACGTGCCCGAGCTCCGCTTCGAGCATGATGACAGCGCGGCCGAAGGACAGCGCATCAGCGACCTGATCGATCGAGCGCTCGGTCCCGACAGGGCCGGATGATCGCGGTGCCACGTGCTGAAAAACGCCGGGCGGACGCGGTGGACGGCATCCTGTTGCTGAACAAGCCGTCGGGCATGACCTCGAATCGCGCCCTGCAGGCCGTCAGACGGCTGCTGAACGCGAAGAAGGCCGGGCATACCGGTAGCCTGGACCCCGCCGCCACGGGCATGCTGCCCCTGTGCTTCGGCGAGGCGACCAAGGTATGCGCGTACCTGTTGGACGCTGACAAGAGTTACCGGGTAACTGCGCGTATCGGTGTGGCAACGGATACCGGGGACGCAGACGGGCAGCAGGTGGGCACGGCCCCGGTCCCGGAAATGTCTGCCGATGACTGGAACGTGATCCTGCAGGGCTTCCTCGGGGAGTCAGACCAGGTGCCGCCAATGTATTCGGCCCTGAAGAAGGATGGCAAGCGGCTTTACGAGCTGGCTCGCAAAGGCGAGACCGTGGAAAGGGAGCCACGTCGGATTCGCATCGATGAGATTCGCCTGCTGGAATCGGCGGGGTCGCGGCTGGTATTTAGAGTGTGCTGCTCGAAGGGCACGTACGTCAGGACCCTGGTCGAGGACATCGCGAAGCGGGCAGGGACGCTGGCCCATACGGCGCGTCTCCACCGCGAGTCGGTCGGTGACTTCAGTTCCGGGGACATGGTGGACCTGGCAACGATCGAGACACTGGCCGCAGAGGGCCTGGAGCCGCTAAGGGAGCGACTGCTGCCGCCCGACGCTGCGCTCGAGGGGATGCCGTCCGTCACGATCGATGCCGAGACTGGCGAACGCTTCGCGGGAGGGCAGGCCATCGAGGTGGCCGACAGTGCCGAAAACGGGCTTGCGCGGGTATACAGCACGGGACGACGATTTTTGGGCGTGGGCGAGATTGCCGGGAATGGCAGGCTGGCGCCACGAAGGGTGTTTCATACACCGGGAAAAAACCCTGTAGATATTTGATTTCGGGGTGTTAATGGGCTCGAACAGGCGCTAGAATACCGCGCTTCAAAAAAGGGCTAGAAATAAAGTAGATTGGAGTAATTTAGAAATGTCACTTTCCAGTGAAGCAAAGCAGGGCATTGTCGCCGAATACGCACGAGGCGAAGGCGATACCGGATCCCCGGAAGTACAGGTTGCGCTGCTTTCGAAGAGAATTGCAGAGCTTACCGAGCACTTCGGCGAGCACAAGAAAGATCACCACAGCCGTCAGGGTCTCCTGAAGATGGTCAACAAGCGCCGTAAGCTGCTTGACTACCTCAAGTCCAAAGACCAGGACCGCTACCGCGAGCTGATTTCCCGGCTCGGTCTGCGCCGCTAGTTCAGCGAGCGATTTCGGCAATGTAAGTAACCGATGTGTCGTACCCCAGCTAAGGGGCACGCCATCGGTTGCTATTGCCTACATTTTTTCTATTTGAGTAATCATCGTGAAATCGACAAGTAAGACGTTCCAGTATGGGGAACACAAAGTAACCATAGAGACGGGCGCGATTGCCCGACAGGCTGATGGCGCCGTTATCGTCGACATGGCCGAGACCACGGTTCTCGTAACGGCCGTTGGCCGCAAGGCGGCAGATCCCGGTCGGGATTTCTTCCCGCTTACCGTGAACTACCAGGAGAAGACCTACGCCGCCGGCAAGATCCCGGGTGGGTTCTTCAAACGCGAGGGTCGCCCGGGCGAGAAGGAGGTACTGACCTGCCGCCTGATCGACCGTCCGGTTCGTCCGCTGTTCCCCAAGGGGTTCAAGAACGAAGTCCAGATTATCGCCAACGTGATGTCCTTGAACCCGGACGTGGATCCCGACATTCCCGCGATGATCGGTGCGTCAGCGGCGCTCGCCATTTCGGGTATGCCGTTTGCCGGTCCGATTGGTGCCGCAAAGGTTGGCTACAAGGACGGTGACTACGTGCTGAATCCCGGCCTGGCTGCATGCAAGGAGTCGGACCTGGAACTCGTCGTCGCAGGAACCAAAGACGCCGTCCTGATGGTGGAATCTGAAGCAACGGGCCTCTCTGAGGACGTGATGCTGGGCGCGGTCATGTACGGCCACGAGCAGATGCAGGTGGCGATCGACACGATCAATGAACTTGCCGCCGAAGTCGGCAAGCCCGCCTGGGACTGGGAAGCACCTGCGGAGGACGAAGAACTCGCCGCCGCCGTGGCAGCCGCCGCCGAAACAGCACTGTCCGATGCCTACCAGATTACTGACAAGCAGGATCGCCAGGCCGCTGTCGGCGACGCGAAATCAGCAGCATCTGAAGCCCTTGCTGGCGGTGACGATGCCCGCTGGTCCGCGGACGAAGTCAAAGGCTCACTGTCCAAGCTCGAAAAGACGATCGTGCGCCAGCGCGTCATCAGGGGCGAGCCCCGCATCGATGGCCGCGACCAGAGCACGGTTCGCCCGATCAATGTTGAAGTTGGCATGCTGCCGCGGGCACACGGTTCAGCTGTTTTCACGCGCGGCGAAACCCAGGCGATCGTCGTAACGACCCTGGGCACCGGGCGCGACGCGCAGATCATCGATGCGATCGAGGGTGAGCGCAAGGAACCGTTTATGCTGCATTACAATTTCCCGCCGTTCTGCGTCGGTGAAACCGGGTTTATCGGATCAACGAAGCGCCGTGAAATCGGTCATGGCAAGCTGGCTCGTCGCGGTATCCAGGCTGTAATGCCGGATATGGACGAATTTGGCTACGTCATTCGTGTTGTCTCCGAGATCACAGAGTCCAACGGGTCGAGCTCGATGGCATCTGTTTGCGGTACGAGCTTGTCGCTCATGGACGCCGGTGTGCCAATCAAGGCGCCTGTTGCCGGCGTAGCGATGGGCCTAGTTAAGGAAGGTGACGAGTTCGCTGTCCTGACCGACATACTGGGTGACGAAGATCACCTCGGCGATATGGACTTCAAGGTAGCCGGAACTGACGATGGCATTACGGCACTGCAGATGGATATCAAGATCCAGGGCATTACGCGCGAAATAATGAGCAAGGCGCTGGATCAGGCGCGTGGTGCGCGATTGCACATTCTCGGTGAGATGAACAAGCTCATCAGCGAACCGCGCGCGGAAATGTCCGAGTGGGCGCCTACGATCATGACCATGAAGATCGACCCCGACAAGATTCGCGATGTCATCGGCAAGGGTGGTGCAGTTATTCGCGCTATCACCGAGGAGACAGGCGCATCCGTCGATATCGATAACGATGGCACGATTCGCATCGCGTCCGTGGATGGCGCTTCCGGCGCTGAAGCCCGTCGTCGCATCGAGTTGATCACGGCTGACGTCGAAGTCGGTACGATCTACGAGGGTAAGGTTGCCCGCCTGATGGACTTCGGGGCGTTTGTCACGATTCTGCCCGGCAAGGACGGACTTGTGCACATCTCTCAGATCTCGAACGAACGGGTCGAGAAGGTCAGCGACAAGCTGGCCGAAGGCGATGTCGTCAAGGTCAAGGTGCTCGAGGTTGACCGCCAGGGTCGCGTTCGCCTGTCAATGAAAGAGGTTGACGCCGCCTAAGCAAGGCACGCCTCAGGGCCCGCAGGCCTGATCGGAACCAAGGCCGGACCCTCGGGTTCGGCCTTTTTTTATAATCCTGGCATCGCGGCATGCGGCTCGAGGAATTCGAGGACGCGTCCCGGCAGATAATACGATGGGCGCCAGGGCGGCCCACCGTCGATGAAGCCCACGTGGCCGCCCGCATCCGCGACCTCCAGTGTCACGTCCTCGGACAGCAGGTCCTCGTCAGGAATGATGCTCTTCGACATGAAAGGGTCGTCTATCGAATTGATGATGAGTGTCGGAGTCTCGATGTCCTTCAGGTAATGGACGGAACTGCAACGGTCGTAGTAGTCCTGCTTGCCCTCGAAGCCGTGTAACGGTGCCGTAACGGCGTCATCGAACTCGGCGAAGGACCTGGCGGACATGGCGCGTTCCCAGTTGAAAGCCGCGGTATGAGGGTCAAATTTGCGCCGGACCGAGTTTTTCATGCTTTTTAGAAGGTATCGCTGGTAAATCTTTGAAAAACCACTATTTAAGGTCTCAGCACATTCGTGTAAGTCCAGGGGTACGCAAACCGCGATGGCGGCACTGAGGGGGGTCTCAAGACCCGATTCGCCCAGGTACTTCAGGAGCACATTGCCGCCCAGTGAATAACCGACAGCGAGAATCGGGCCCGGGTTCTGCGAGGCCTCACGCTCGGCCTGCAACTGATTGAGAAAATGACGCAGGTCGTTGGTTTCGCCCGCATGGTAACGGCGCGGTAAGCGGTTACGATAATCCCCGCAGTCGCGGAAATGTAATACGCACGAGCGCCAGCCCCGGTCGCTCGTCGCGTCCATGAGCATTCGCGCATAGGCCGATTCTGCAGAACTCTCGAGGCCATGCAGTATGACCAACAGGGGCGCCGTGTCGGGCACCGTATCGGCGTCCACAAGCCAGTCGACCGCGGTTACGTCACCATCGGGTAGCTCCAGCTGTTCGCGACGCAGTGACGGCCTCGATCGCCACGCCCAGGGCATGCTCGGGTAGATGGTTTGGGCGTGCCGGTTGCGGAGCCACCGGGCGGGTTGGAACCTGCTTTTGATAATGCGTTTTTCAGTACTTTCTGACGTCATCGCACGAATAATTTCGCGTTTGGAGCGGCTTGTGAGCTACCTTTGTGCAATCGGCAAAAAAAAGGCCCCCCGCTTGCACAGGGGGCCCGCCGTGGAGTGATTACTCCTTCAGGCTTTGCAACAGGGGGCGGGGGAGCGTATCCCCGTTGCAGGATTGAAGCTAGGCTATCTATGGGGTTGATGTCAAGGCGATTCGGCACTTATCGCTGTGACTCCTCGCAGCTGATCGGGGCGCCAGTTTTCGACGGCCCAGCTCCAGATGTCGGTAAGTTCGCTATCGGCCAGATCGTGCGGCGGATCCTGGCGCAGGGCGCACAGCGCGTCAACGAGTGTGGGGCCAATCGTATCCAGCGAAATGCCGGGGGCGCCCGTTAGTTTGCTGAGCTTGTCGCCATCGGGATGGGTAATGACCGGTATGTGCATGTAGGCGGGGCTACGGTACCCGAGCAGCCGCTGCAACCAGATCTGCCGGGGCGTCGAATCCATGATATCGATTCCCCGAACCACTTCACTGATTCCCTCTATCGCGTCATCGACGACGACGGCCAGCTGGTAGGCGATCAGGCCGTCGCGTCTGCGAATAACGAAGTCCCCGGACTCCGATTCGAGCCGCTGGGTCTGCGGCCCCTGCAGCACATCGTCGAACGAGATGGGTGAGTCATCGACGCGGATCCGGACAGCGGTCTCGGCAGCATCGCAGCCATTGCGGCAGGTTCCAGGATAGATGACCCCTAACGGTCCGCGTGGTTCGTCCGCCAGGTCGCGCCGGGAACAACCGCAGGGGTATGCGAGCCCCCGATCGAGCAGGTCAGCTACAGCCGCGTCGTGCAGGGCCCGGCTTTCACTTTGATAGATGACGTCGCCGTCCCACTCGAACCCGTAACGATCGAGCGCATCGAGAATGCTCTGTGTTGCACCGGGTTCTTCGCGAGGCGGGTCTATGTCCTCGACTCGAAGCAACCACCGGCCGTCATTTACCCTGGCCTGCAGGTAACTGGCTACGGCCGCCACGAGCGAGCCGAAGTGGAGGGGACCGGTCGGTGACGGCGCGAACCGGCCGACATAGCGGGCGGCTTCGCGCTTCAACGTCGGTTGTCCGGGCTACCGGTAACGGTCGTCCCGGTCGCGGAACTGACGCTCCGCCAGCTCGCGACGCTCCTGAGCCTCGAGACAGAGCGTGGCTACGGGTCGTGCTTCGAGGCGCTTGAGACCGATCTCCTCGCCCGTCTCGTCGCAGAAGCCATAAGACCCCTCGTCGATCCTGAGCAAAGCCGAGTCGATCTTGCGAAGGAGTTTGCGCTCCCTGTCACGAGTCCGAAGTTCGAGCCCGAACTCCGATTCCTGCGTAGCGCGGTCATTAGGATCCGGGAAGTTGGCCGCTTCGTCCTGCATGTGGTGCACGGTACGGTCGACCTCGAACATGAGTTCACGTTTCCAGGCCGACAGGATGTTCTGGAAATGCTCGAGCTGATCATCGCTCATGTACTCTTCGCCGCGCTTGGGCTTATATGGCGCGATCCCGTGGATCGGGCCTGACAGGAGGTCGCCCTTGGGCCGAGCACGTCGCACCGGAGCCTTGCGGGCAGCTGCCTTCTTCCTGGCAGGTGCCTTCTTGCGCGAAACAGTCTTCTTGCGGCTGGCCGTCTTCTTACGGACCGATGCCTTCTTCTTCGCTACTTTCTTCTTGGCTGGTTTCTTCCTGGAGGCCGGTTTCTTGCGGGCCGGAGCCTTCTTTTTCGAGGCTTTCTTTTTGGCTACCTTCTTCTTCGTGACCTTCTTCTTGGCAGCCGCCTTCTTCCTGGCAGGAGCTTTCTTCCTGGTCGTTACCTTCTTGCGGACGACTTTCTTCTTTGTCGTCTTGCGCTTCGCGACGGTCTTGCGAGAGGTCGTGGTCTTCTTCCGCTTTTTGCTCGCGGCTTTCTTTGCGGGCATCTTTGACTCCTGCCGGGGAGAGAAAAGGCGGGGATTATACATGGCTTACGGCTGCATGGAAGGGTTATTTTTCGGCACATTGCGCGGCCGCATCAGAACCCCGCGAGACCGCGGCAGTACTGGTTTCCGGACACCCTGTCTTTTTTTGGCGACAATCGTTTTATTGCCGGAATTACATTACACTAGCCAACTTTTACGGGATATTGGCCGACACCACCCATGCGATTAAGCAAGATCAAGCTCGCTGGCTTTAAATCCTTCGTCGACCCCACCACCATTACCTTTCCGAGCAGCCTCGTGGGCGTCGTCGGGCCCAATGGCTGTGGCAAGTCGAACGTGATCGACGCCGTACGATGGGTCATGGGCGAGAGCTCTGCGAGCCGTTTGCGTGGCGACTCGATAACGGACGTCATTTTCAATGGTTCGAGCTCGCGCAAACCGGTTGGTGCGGCGTCCGTCGAGCTGCTTTTCGACAACAGTGAGACGACGCTGGAAGGTCAGTATGCCAAGTACGCGGAAATCTCGATTCGTCGGGAAGTCAGCCGCGACGGCATTTCCACCTATTTCCTGAACGGCACTCGCTGCCGCCGCAAGGACATTACCGGAGTGTTCCTCGGCACGGGTCTTGGCCCGCGCAGCTACTCGATTATCGAACAGGGAATGATTTCGCGAATGATCGAGGCGAAGCCTGAGGAAATGCGAGTCTTCCTCGAAGAAGCGGCCGGCATCTCCAAGTACAAGGAACGGCGCCGTGAGACGTCGAACCGCATCAAGCACACCAAGGAGAACCTGGATCGCCTGCTGGATGTGCTCGATGAGGTCGAGAAACAGATCAAGCACCTCGATCGACAGGCCAAGACGGCGGAACGATATGGGCGCTACAAGGAAGTCGAGCGCAGGACCAGCGCTGAGCTGCTGGCACTTCGCGCCCAGGATCTCGACGACCGGGCCGATGCGGCCAGCTCCGGCCTGTCCGAGCGCAAGACCAGGCTTGAAGCTGCGATCGCGGAGCAGCGTAGCCTCGAGGCATCCCTCGAAGACACACGTGTCCGCCAGGCTGAATGCACCGACGAGTTCAACGTCGTTCAGGGTCGTTACTACAAGGTAGGTTCGGAAATTGCGCGTCTCGAGCAATCCATCGAGCACGCGCGTGAGCTGCGGGAGCGACAGGAGCAGGACCTTGAGCAAGCGGTGCTCGGCGCGTCCGAGATTGCGCAGCATATCGACCAGGACCAGACCGAGATCGAACAACTCGAGCTGACGCTCAGCGAGCTGGTTCCCGGGCTGGAGCAGGCGCGCCATGGCGAGCAAGCGTCGTCCGCGTCATTGCAAAAGGCAGATGCGGCGCTGGCAGACTGGCAGGTTCAGTGGGACGCGCATTCGCTCAGGCACAATGACGCGCTGCGGCAGCAAAATGTCGAACACACGCGCGCGGAGCAGATCGAGTCGCGGTTGCAGAGCTTCTCGGAGCGACGTCGCAAGCTCGAAGATGCACAGTCCTCCGCAAGCCCGGAGGACCTCAAGCGCAAGCACGATGAGCTCGCCGAACAGGAATTGCGTAAACGTCAGGCGAAAGAAGAGTTCGACAGGCACCTCTCGGACATAGCTGAGAAGATCCGGAAGCTTCGGGAGCAGGACCAGAAGTTGACGCAACTCGTCGACGAGCGCCGCGCAGTGCTGCAGGCCGCGAACGGCAAGTACGCATCCCTGGAGGCCCTGCAGAACGCCGCAATGGGTGTAGGCGACGACGGCGTCAAGCGCTGGCTTGAAAACACCGGGTTTGGCAGCAACCGGCGTGTCGCCCAGATGCTTGATGTTGCAGGCGGCTGGGAGAAGGCGGTGGAGACCGTGCTGGGGCAATACCTCCAGGCTGTCTGCGTCGCGGATATCACGCCCGTGACGGAAAGCATCGCCCAGTTGCAGACAGGTTCGCTCACGGTTCTGCGCGAGCAGGCGAAAGCGGGTACGGCGGAAGCGATAGAAAACTCGCTGGCCACGAAGGTGTCCGGTGCACCCCCCGCGATCACGGGTATGTTGTCGAAAGTCCGGGTTGCGGGCTCTCTCGGAGATGCGCTGGCTCAGCGCGAGTCGCTTGGTAACGATCAGTCGGTCGTGACCGAGGACGGAATATGGCTCGGCAGGGATTGGCTGCGGGTTTCGCGTGATAAGGACGGTAAAGCCGGTGTGCTGGCCCGCGAGCACGAGATGCGCCGTATGAAGTCCGAGATGCGCGAGATGCAGGCGCGCTTCGAGAGTGCACGCAAGTTGCACAAGGATGGCCGCATGCGTCTGACTCAGCTCGAAGAGCGACGCGAAACGATGCAACAGGACGCATCGGCTCTTCTGAACGAATACTCGGAAGTCAAAGCAGCACTGGAATCGGCTCGCTACCGCATGGACCAGGCGAATGCACGCAAGGCGGCCCTGATCGAGGAGGCCGGCGAACTGCACAACGAGCGGATCTCGGCCGAAGAGCAGCTGCGTGAGTCGCAACGCATGCACGGCCAGGCGAGCGAGTCACTCGAACGCTTCAGCGCAGAGAAGGCAACCCTCGAGGCACAGCGCGAGGAACTGCGGGCCGAACTGGCACGGGTGCGGGAGCAGGCCGAGGAGGATCGCCAGACCGTACAGAACATTGCGATACAGTTTGAGAGTCGTCGGACGAGCAAGGAATCTGCGGCACAGAATCTCGTGCGCATGAAAGCGCAGCTGTCGCAATTCCGTAAACGAGAGTCGGAGATTCGCGACCAGCTTGAAAACAGCCAGACGCCGCTGGTTGACAGCAAGAAGCTGCTCGAGACACAGCTTGCCGAGCGGCTCAAGGTCGAAGAGGAACTGGCCGGGGCGCGGCAAAGCGTGGAAAAGGTCGAGAACGAGCTGCGCGAACTGGATCAGTCCCGCATGCAGATCGACCAGAAGGTCGATTCGGCACGCACGCAGGTCAGCGAAGCTGAAATGGCCGTGCAGGAACTACGGGTCCGGCGCGAAGGGTATACGGAACAATTGTCGCAGACCGATTTCCAGCTGAACCAGCTGCTCGAGGAGATGGATACCGCGGCGGATATCGACAGCTGGGAAGAAAAGCTCGAGAAGATTCGACGGCGCATCGATCGGCTGGGTCCGATCAACCTGGCCGCGATCGACGAGTTCAAAGAACAGTCCGAGCGCAAGGAATATCTCGATTCTCAGCTGGCCGATCTGAATGACGCACTGGAGACGCTCGAAGGCGCCATCCGCAAGATCGACAAGGAAACCCGAACGCGCTTCAGGGAGACCTACAACAACGTCAACGACGGATTCAAGCAACTGTTCCCGAAACTGTTTGGCGGCGGTCACGCCTACCTGGAGCTTACGGGCGATGATCTTCTCACCGCTGGCATCACTGTGATGGCTCGGCCGCCGGGCAAGCGTAACAGCACGATCCACCTGTTGTCGGGCGGCGAAAAGGCCCTCACAGCCGTGGCACTCGTGTTTGCGATTTTCGAACTCAATCCCGCGCCGTTTTGTATGCTGGACGAGGTCGATGCACCGCTCGACGATGCCAACGTCGGTCGGTTCTGCGATATCGTCAAGGACATGTCGGACAAGGTGCAGTTCGTATTCATCACGCATAACAAGGTGACGATGGAGTTGGCTCGGCAGCTGTCAGGTGTGACAATGCAGGAGCCCGGTGTCTCCAGGCTTGTATCGGTCGACCTTGATGCAGCAGTGAAGATGGCGGCGAGCTAGTTGATAATTGCGAGTCGATTGAATGGACGGTCTGCGTTGGTTGCTGTTGTTCTTTGGAATACTGGTAATCGCCGGTATCTACCTCTACAGCCGCCGGGAAAAAACTAAAACCGACAAGGGTGCCGAGGAGTTCGAGCGCGTCGAGCCGACGTTGCAAGGGCGGAAAGACCCGGATTCGGATGATGGCACGCCTGTCCAGTCGCCCGGCTTTTCGGTGGCTGAAGAGCCTGCAGAAGCCGAAGGTGAAGTGGCCCCGGATAGCACGGCGGAGACCCCGCAGCAGAAGATCGTCACGCTGCGAATCGTTGCGAGGGATAAGAAAGACTTCAAAGGCGACGAACTGATTCTGAGCATGCGCGGTATCGGGCTTAGGCATGGCAAGTTCGGTATTTTTCATCGCTACGACGGCAATGATGAATCACGAACCATCTTTAGCGCGGCGAGCCTCGTCGAGCCCGGCAGTTTCGACCTGGCAAATATCAAGGATCAACGCATCCCTGGTATCAGCCTGTTTCTCGTCTTGCCGGGTCCTGTCGATAGTGTCGAGGGGTTTGACCTCATGATGGCCGCGGCGAGGGCGCTGTCGCAAACGCTTGATGGCGAACTGCTCGATGAATCCGGCAGCACACTCAGCATCCAGCGAGAGCGCTATTTGCGAGAAGAGATCATCCAGTTTCAACACAGCAATATGGTCGCCTGAACTTCTCCGAGCCGAGTGTCATGACCGCGTCCGCAGCTATCCGCAAAAAAGTCGAATCCCTGCGCGACGAGATTCGCTATCACAATCACCGTTACCACACGCTCGACGACATTGAGATTCCGGATGCGGAATACGATCGCCTTGCTCGTGAGTTGCAGGAGCTGGAGCAGAAGTACCCTGAACTCGTAACCCCGGATTCACCAACACAGCGCGTCGGGGCGGAGCCGAGCGAGACGCTTGCGACGGTACGACACCTGCTGCCGATGCTGTCGCTCGAGAACGCGTTCGCAGAGGAGGAACTTCGAGAGTTCCATGCACGCGTCGCCGAGAAGCTCGAATTTGAAGACGGCGCTCCGGACCTTGCATATTCGGCCGAGCCCAAACTCGATGGCGCGGCCGTCAGCCTGCTTTACGAAGACGGTTCCCTCACGCGCGCAGCTACTCGCGGTGACGGCACGACGGGCGAGGACATCACGCATAACGTTCGTACCATCGAATCTGTCCCGCTGCGTCTCATAGGGGAGGGCTACCCGAGTACCCTCGAAGTGCGTGGCGAGGTTTTCATGCCGCGGGCCGGTTTTGAGGCGTATAACAAAAAGGCGCGTGAAGCCGGCGAGAAGACATTTGTAAATCCCAGGAACGCGGCGGCCGGGAGCTTGCGGCAGCTTGATCCCAGACTGACCGCGGAGCGCCCGCTTGACGTGTACATCTACTCGGTTGGGTTAACCGAAGGGGGCAATCTGCCGGAGACACACAGCGAGAT
>Ga0265306_10000490_pt1 | contig 18761 bp, 17 predicted proteins | sample Helome_3_FD_192493 | JGI IMG/M metagenome (GOLD analysis project Ga0265306, IMG submission 192493) | Marine sediment microbial communities from subtidal zone of North Sea - Hel_20160420 (Illumina Assembly) | ecosystem: Environmental > Aquatic > Marine > Subtidal zone > Sediment ... | reverse complement strand
GGCGCCAGGGTGACCGGCGCAGGGTGGGGAGGCTGTGCGGTTGCCGCGGTCGGTCGGGAAGGTGCAGACGACTTCGCCTCTACCGTGGCTGCACGATACCGGGCCGGGACTGGCCTCGATGGTGAAGTCCACATCTGTCGTCCTGCCGTGCCAGCGCACGTGATCCACTCGGATCCGGCAGGTCTGCGCCCATGAGCGTGCTCGTGACAGGGGGCGCCGGATACATCGGCTCGGTCACCGTGGATGCCCTTGTCGACACAGGCGAGGATGTTGTCGTACTCGACGATCTGTCCACGGGATTTGCAGACTCCGTCAATGAAGCTGCTCGGTTCGTGCGAGGTGACATTGGTGACAGCGACCTGGTGGCGAAGCTGGTCGATGAGTACGGCATCGACTCTTGCATCCACTTCGCAGGCAAGATCGCTGTCGGGGAGTCTGTTGGAAACCCTGCTGCCTACTTCGACAGCAATGTTGCGCGGCCGCTGCGGTTACTCGATGCGCTCGTTGGGTCCGACGTTGCCCAGGTCGTGTTCTCGTCGAGTGCCGCCGTGTACGGCGACCCGTCGACAGTGCCGATACCCGAGGACCACCCCACCGATCCGACGAACCCCTACGGGCGCACGAAGCTGATGTTCGAGGGCATCCTTTCGGATTACGACGCGGCATATGGGGTCCGCTCCGTCTCACTGCGTTACTTCAATGCAGCAGGAGGGGCAACACTTCGCCGAGAGCGACACGATCCCGAGACACATCTCATCCCGCTCGTCCTCGACGCCGCTGCAGGGCGCCGCCGGGCTGTTGTCGTCTTCGGCAATGACTATGACACGCCTGACGGTTCGGCGATTCGCGACTACGTCCATGTCGCCGATCTTGCCAAGGCTCACGTCCTGGCGCTTGGGTACATTCGTGGCGGAGGAACCACACGACGGCTGAATCTGGGAACCGGATCTGGCCATTCGGTGCTCGAAGTGATCGAGATCGTGCGTCAGGTGACGGGTCGGGGTGTACCGGTCGAACTGGGCGAGCGCCGCCCAGGCGATCCAACTCGCCTGGTTGCAGACCCTCGGGAGGCCAATGAGGTCCTGGGCTGGGCGAGCACATCCGACAGCGCCCTCCGCTTCATTGCCGAATCCGCCTGGAAGCATCGCGACTGACCTCCAGGGATGGCGACAGGCGGTGGCTGTTCTGGTGCGAGTGAACTTGCCCCGGCACGGTCCGATCCAAAGGAGTAGCGTTGATGCCGCGACGAGGCCCGGTTGCCGACGCGCGTGTTTGATGCACGATTGGGCTGCGCTGGCTCAAGCACCGGGGACGCTGAGGCGAATGGAAGGGAGCTTCTCTCGTGAAGAATCACTCGACACACTGGATACCTCGTAGGGTCCTGTTGCTTGCGATGGTCATGGCCCTTGCGATGGTGGTGCTGACGCCGGCGGTGGCAAGTGCCGCCAGTGGCTTCACGGATATCGACGACTCGATATTCAAGACTGACATCGAATGGCTGGCCGAGAACAATTACACCTCTGGCTGCAACCCGCCAGCCAATGACGAATACTGTCCTGAGGACCAGGTCACCCGCGGTCAGATGGCCGCATTCCTGGCGCGATCGTTCGAGTTGACCGAAGGCGTTGGCGCTGATCTGTTCACTGATGATGACAACTCGATTTTCGAGGACGACATCGACAAGATCGGGACGGCTGGCATCACGTCAGGATGCAATCCGCCGGACAACGACATGTTCTGCCCGAACGCGCCTGTGACCCGTGGTCAGATGGCGGCATTCCTGACCCGAGCCCTCGACCTGACGCAGGGCGTTGGCGCCGACCTGTTCACTGATGATGACAATTCGATTTTCGAGGACGACATCGACAAGATCGGGACGGCTGGGATCACGGCAGGATGCAATCCGCCGGACAACGACAAGTATTGCCCCCAGGACCTGGTCACTCGCGGCCAGATGGCAGCATTCCTGCATCGCAGTCTGACCGACATCGAGCTTCAGGTTCTTGCCTTCAACGACTACCACGGTCATCTTGAGGCATCCACGCCTGGTCAGGTCGATGGCAAGGACGCAGGTGGTTCCGAATTCCTGTCAGCGAAGCTCACCATGCTGCGCGCAGGTCATGAGAACAGCCTGACGGTTGCAGCTGGCGATCTCATTGGTGGCTCGCCAGCGTTCTCGGGACTGTTCCATGATGAACCGTCGGTTGAGAGTCTGAATGCAATGGCCCTAGACGTCTCTGGCGTCGGAAACCACGAGTTCGATGAGGGCGTGACCGAGCTTCTGCGCATGCAAGACGGAGGTTGCCATCCGGTTGATGGCTGCTACTTCAAGGATGCACCATATCCGGGTGCTGACTTCCAGTGGCTTGCGGCCAACGTGAGGAACGTTCTCGGCGACACGCCCCTGCCGCCGTACTGGGTCGATGATGTCGGCACTGCGAAGGTCGGCTTCATCGGGATGACCCTTGAGGCAACCGATACGCTGGTCGCGGCTGCGGGCATCAAGGGATGGGAGTTCAAGGACGAGGTCGCAACGGCCAATGCCCTTGTCCCCGAGCTGAAGGCCATGGGCGTCGAGACGATCATCGTGCTCCTCCACGAGGGTGGCTCCCAAACGCCGCCTCCGGGTGATGTCGACGCATGCGTTGGCATTTCCGGGCCGATCGTTGCTATCAACGATGGGCTCGATGCCGAGATCGACGTAGTCGTGACCGGTCACACGCATCTGCCGTACAACTGCCTGCTCGATGACCCCAGCGGCAACCCGCGGATCGTCACTAGCGCCTATTCGTATGGTCGGGTTGTGTCCGAGATCAATCTGGTGATTGATCCACGCACTGATGACGTGATTCGCGATGCAAGCTCATCGGTCAACCACGCCGTGATTCAGGCGGACCTGACGGCCGATCCAGTGATGACGACGATCATCGATAAGTGGCAGCCACTCGTGGATGCCGCTGGAGACACGCCGATTGGCACGATCAGTGCAGATATCAACCGCGGTGGGACCCCGCCGGGGACGGACCGCGGCGTTGAGTCGTCAGCTGGCAACCTGGTCGCCGACGCCCAGGCGTGGGCAACGTCTGCGAACGGCGCCCAGATGGCGTTCATGAACCCGGGTGGCGTTCGCTCGGACCTCACCTACGCGGAATCGGCGGGTGAAGGCGATGGCGTTGTCACCTATGGCGAAGCGTTCACGTTCCAGCCGTTCGGGAACACGCTCGTGACCTACGTGATGACGGGGGCACAGATCATCTCGGTGCTTGAGGAGCAGTGTCAGCCAGCCGGATCGAGCCGTCCGTTCCTACACCTGGGTGTGTCCGACGGTTTCACCTACGATCTGGAAACGACGATTGCCGCAGGTGATTGCACGGCCATCACTGTCAGCGATGTGAAGCTGGACGGGACCGCGCTGGACCCGACAGGGTCGTACAGCGTCACGGTCAACAGTTTCCTGGCTGACGGTGGAGACAACTTCGACACCTTCGGCACGGTCACCACGCCGCGTCTCGATGGTGGCATCGACCTTGAAGCGCTGAGCAACTACCTGGCAGCGTTTGGCCCCGTTGATCCGCCGAGCACGGATCGAGTGAATGAGCTCGCTCCGACGTGATGAAGTCGGAATAGACAGATACGAATGGAGACGCCCGGCCATGAGGCCGGGCGTCTCTTTGCGTTCCTCTCGACGAGGTTCCCGGAGTTTGCCTGCAAACTCCCAAGGAACGCCGAAGACGTTCCCGTGGGCCCGGTGGGACTCGAACCCACACGCTTCGGATTAAAAGTCCGCTGCTCTGCCATTGGAGCTACAGGCCCTTGCGACCGCGAGTCTAGGAAGGCTTGGCATTGCCAGTCCGACAGGGTGGCATTGGAGACCAGCGTGCTGGCGCTTGATACGCCTTCGTCTGGGATCTGCGATTGACGCGCGGCACTATGGTGCGTAGACCCAGAAGCGCAACCAAGGAGATGTTTCGTCATGGCAGAGATTGGTCCCCTTCAGATCATTGCAGTCGGGTTCGCTGACCCGCAGTTGGATGGCAGCATCCTCGAGTCGCTCGCAGACGCCAGTGCATCGGGTGCCATCAAGGTCGTTGATGCGGTTGGCGTCTACAAGGACCCTGATGGCAGCATCGCTGCAGCACAGGCAACCGACCTCACCGAGGATGAGGCAGTTCAATATGGCGCGTGGATCGGTGCCTTGATCGGTCTCGGTGCCGGCGGCGTAGAAGGTGCAGAGCTCGGAGCGATCGCAGGTGGCATGGCTGGCCTCGAGGAGTACGAGTACGGCCTCGACGCGGAGTCGGTTCTCGAGATTGCGGACATGATCCCTCCCGGCGGTGCCGGACTCCTTGCGGTCATTGAGCACACCTGGGCGATCCCGTTCAGGAACGCCGTGGTTGGGTCGTCGGGCATCATGCTGGCTCAGGACTTCCTCAGCCCAGATCTGCTCGTCGCGTACGGCTTCCTCGAGGGCTGATCCGGATTCTTCAGAACTGATCGGGAAGCGCTGGAACCTCGGAGGCTTCTCAGACTGTTCTCACACGACCTCGAATCGGTATTGCCGCGCAATCCATAGCCTCGTGTGAACACATCCGAAAGGTCAACCGTGAAACGTCTGATTCCGCTGCTGGTCGTCCTTGGGCTGGTGCTCGCTGCGTGTGGCGGGTCCGACGAGGTAGCCGCAACCGTTGGCACCACCGACATCCTCGCATCAGACGTCGAACAACTTGCTGGCCAGTCGGGTGAGGATGCCGATCCATCGGCCCAGGCGTTCAGCCAGTCGCTCACCACGCTGATCACCTGGTCGATAGCCGAGCAGGCTGCAGCAGAGCAATTCGGGTATACGCCGACGGACGAGGAAATCCAGGACCAAATTGACACCGTCCTCCTGACTGCCGAATACGACTCGCTTGGGGACATGGCCGAGGCTGAGGGCGTTGCGGAGGTCACGCTTCGCCGATACATCCACCAGCTGATGACACAGGATGAGATCTACGCCGAGCTTGAAGCAACCGTCGAGGCGCCAACGGCCGAGGCCGTCAGCAACGAGCTTGCCGACGCACCGCTGAACTGGATAACGGTATGTGCATCCCACATCCTGGTGGCGACCGAGGAGGAGGCCCAGAACGCCCTTGCCCGGATATCGGACGCAGAGGACTTCGCTGCAGTAGCCACAGAGATCTCGGTCGACACCCAATCTGCCCTCAACGGCGGCAGCCTTGGCTGCGCAGCAGCTGGCATCTATGCCGAGCCCTTCGCCGTGGCATCGGCCGAGGCACCGATCGGGGAGGTCATTGGGCCGGTGGAGACACAGTTTGGCTACCACCTGATTCTCGTCACCGAGCGCGCCAACGCGACGGACGAGGAGGTGGCCGCAGCCATGACCCAGCAGTCGATCGCCACCTTGGCCGATGCATGGTTTGTGGCCGCTATCGACTCAGCCGTTGTGGTCGTCACCGATGGCTACGGCACCTGGGTTACTGACCCCGCTCCCCAGATCGTTTTCACAGCTGAAGGATGACCAGCCCCCACCAGCTCGCTGGTCGCTTCCTGGCGTTGTGTAGAGGTCATGGGTCGTGAGGCACGCCGATCAAGTCGTCGTACACTGCGCCCGCACCTGATCACGGAGCATGTGAGCCGAAGCCATGACAACGCCCCTCCAGCCGTTCACGCTTGCACCGGTGCTCGTCGAGCGCCCATGGGGCGGTGATCGCTTGGCGCGATATGGAAAGGTCTTGGGAGGTAAGGATCTTGTCGGAGAGAGCTGGGAGCTTGCGGACCTGCCCCAGCAAGTCGCTCCGACGGTTGAAGACCCACAGACTCGGATTTCCAGTGGCCCCCATACGGGCGCCTCGCTGTGTGAGTTGATCTCCCTACGAGGCGAAGACCTGCTCGGGCCGGCGCAGCCGACATCAGACGGGCGGTTCCCGCTCCTCATCAAGCTGCTCGATGCGCGTGAGAACCTATCGGTCCAGGTGCATCCGCCCGCCGCGTACATTGAACATCATCCGGAGGCGAGGCTCAAGACCGAGTCCTGGTACATAGTGGAAGCCGAGCCAGGATCATCCCTGTTTCTCGATCTTGAACAAGGGGTGACCCTCGCGGAAGTTGCCGACCGCATCGAGACCGGTGACATCGTCCCTCTGCTCCGACGAGTACATGCCGTTGCGGGCGACTTCTGGCATCTGCCTGCGGGACTCGTGCATGCGCTTGGCGCTGGCACGATGGTCGCCGAGATCCAGACGCCAAGTGACACCACGTTCAGGATGTACGACTGGTCCGTTGAGTATGACCGCCAGGTGCGCGAGCTCCATAGAGAAGCAGCGCTTTCCAGCATTCGGCTGGACCTACCCGAACACCACGTGCCGAAGGGTCGCGGTCTTGCGGGATATCGGGTCCTCACCAACAACAGCCACTATCGCGTGGTCGAGCACAAGACCGATGGTGATGGCATTGTTGTGGGTACGAGCCCTGGTCCCTCAGTACTCCTGGCGGTATCGGGCACGATTGTCTTGGGAGACCTCACCCTGGACACAGGTGCAACGGCCGTCGTTCCTCACGAGTCAGGCGAGGTTGTCTTCCACGCCAACGCCGAGGCGACGGTTCTCGAAGTCACCCTGAGCGTCTCGTCGGTGAGGCGCCCTACTTCACGTATCGAGAGCTAGGCCTCCTCGGCGAGCTGCTTGATGCCATCCACCACGGCCTGCATGTGGTGGCGATGCTGGGCATCCCTGGCGTCGATGAACTCTTCCTCGCGGTCCGGGTACTTGTCTATCACATATGTGAGTCCGCTTGGGCCAGGGCCGACCACCCTGTGGTAGACGAGTGTTGTCTCGTCGCGTGACTCTTCGAGGCGGAACGTCCATGTCGCGGCAGGATTCTCGACATCGTTGACTGCCCATGCGAACAGCCGATTCGGCTTGAATCCGACGATCGTGCAGGTTGTTTCCCACGCTCGTGAACCGGCAGCATTCCTGCCCCGAAATCGAGCGCCGAGTGCCGGACCGTCATCAAGCCACTCTGCCTCCAGGAATTCATCCTGGAACCGGGCCGAGGTGTTGATGTCAGTGATGTACTCCCACACCACATCGGGAGGGGCGCTGATCGAGGTACGCACTTCGACGGTCGGTTGGTCTGCGAAGCGGGTCAAGCGGCCTCCGAGGTTCTTGGGTAGCGACACTACACGCCATGCCCGTTCCGGGTCATCGTGCGAGGTCAGACGCTGGCACGAGCTACCTTCCGCGGATGGATCTCCTGCACGAATGGTATGTGGCGTCAACCTCGGTGCTCCCGGACGATCTCGAGATCTGGGATGCGCACACGCACACCGGTTCGAATGACCCAGACGGCATGATCGGGGAGTCTGTGCATCTCCTGCGGCGCCTCGACCAGGCCGGTCACGCGGGTTGCGTTCTGATCGCTTCGCAGGAGCCGGATGGATACCCGCATGCCAACGACCGGATTCTTGGTGAAGCACATGAAGCATCTGGCAGATTCCTCCCGTTCCTGCGCGTCGATCCCAACCTCGGTCCGGCTGCGATCGCCGAGGCCGAGCGCTGTCTTGGTTTCGGTTTCCTCGGCGTGAAGCTCCATCCACGCGGCGAGGACTTCTCCATGGCCGACGCGACCGTGTCCGAGCTTGCGAACGTGGCCGCCGATGCCGAAGTGCCGATCCTGATCCATGCCGGACGAGGTATCCCGTCACTCGGCCCCGACGTCGTCCGTTTGCTCGACACCCACGCCGACCTCAACATCATCCTGGCCCATGCCGCGATCAGTGACCTATCGTGGCTCGCTCCCGTCGTTGACTCGTATCCCGGCCTGTTCTTCGACACCGCATGGTGGAGCACCGCAGCGCTCGTTCGCCTCTTCAGCGCGGTACCCGCATCCCAGATCCTCTACGCATCGGATACGCCGTACGGTCGGCCGTTGATGTCTGGCACCCTGACGAGCAGAGTTGCCGGCTCTGCTGGCTACGACGAGGATGCGATGCGGGCGGTGTTCGGTGGCAACCTGTTGTCCCTGATGGCCGGAGCGCGACCCGAACCCCTTCAGTCCATTCCCGATGAGTCGTTCGTTCCCACCGATCCCCTCCTCATAGGCCTCTACGCCGATCTCCATGGAGCCATTGGAGAGGTGCTGCAGGGATGTGATGCGAGCCAAGCGATGTCCTTGGCACGGCTGGCCTGTGATGTGCGAGCGAATCACCCCCTTGCGCAGGTGCTGGCAGCGATGGCCGCCTCGATCGACCGCCTCGCAACGGTGCGTAGCTCGCGTGATCAGGGCATTGGCAGGCCGCTCATTGCCGTTGCGTCTGCTGCGCTCACGCCCACACAACCAGTCCCGGACATCACCGAGTGGCCCAGCTCCTAGGCCTGTCCTGGCCCGATGGATCCGGTGCGTCACCCTCCAGCGTCTGCAAGTTTCCTGCGAAGACCAACGCCCTGAGCGATCGCCAGGTCGGCAACGACGAGCGTCACGAAACCCAGCACCCACAGGCCGATCGTCGACATCGCCTGGGGGAATCCGACGATGAGGATGATCGCAGACACGACCCACACGGTGTCTGCAGAGATGATCAGCCGGACCAGCGCCGGGTGAGGGGACGTACTCCCGCGCCACACGACTGCCGCAAACGGAAGCAACGCTGAGCCGACAGCGAGGATGACCATCTGTGGGACCTCGAACACGTTGGCAAGGCTGGAACTTGTGAGGATGAGCGTGGCGCCACAGGCCGTACTGAAGATCGCGTTCGCCCTCAGGGCATTGGTGAGCATGGCTGTCCTTTCGGTTGGTGGTTCAGACCGTGGTGCCACCGTCCTCCATACAGGTCATGACAGCAACTACCTGTTGGGTAATCGTGTTCAGCATCACGTCGACGTACGATGCACCGCATGGCACCCTTTGGAACTGAACTCAAACATTGGCGGCAGGCGCGTGGCCTGAGTCAACTCGAACTTGCAACGCGTGCCGATGTGTCCCAGCGCCACATCAGCTTCCTGGAAACCGGCAGGTCCAGGCCGAGCTCGGACATGGTGATGCATCTGGGCAGGACCCTTGACGTCCCGCCGCGAGAGCAGAACACCTTGTTGTCGGCCGCAGGACACGCCCCGGTGTTCACGGAGACGTCATTGGACGACATGGTCGGAGTCCGATCTGCCCTCGATCACATCCTCAACGCTCACGAGCCATACATGGCGGTGATCCTCGACCGCCGATGGAACATCGTTGCCTCGAACTCCGCAGCGACAAGCTTCTTGAGTGCCGTCTTCTCCGACGTACCGGAGTGGGTGACCCCGCCCCTCAACATCATGCGATTGAGTCTTCACCCCGACGGTCTTCGAACGCACATGGTCGGCTGGGATGCCACTGCATCCTCTCTCCTGAGGCGTCTCGAGCGCGACGCAGCCACCTTCCCAAGCGACACCGGAATCCGTTACCTTCTGGAGGAGGTCCGGTCATACGAAGGGGTTGCGGAGCTCGACGGCTTGAGGGGAGAGCCCTCACCTGCCGATCTGGTCGTCCCGACGACCTACGAGATCTTGGGGCACACGATCTCGATGTTCACGACGATTGCCGTCATCGGAGACGCCCACGACCTCACGCTTGCCGAACTTCGCATTGAAACATTCTGGCCATCAGACGATGCTTCGGCGCGGGCGTGGAGAGACGTCGTGCATCCCCAGCTTCCCGGAGGTGCACGTTCGGTGGCACACTCGTAGGCCGAGGTCGAACTTCCTGCCTCATCCTCAGTGGGCCGAACCAGTGGGAGGGTGACGTCGCACGGAGGGTTCAGATCTCGGACCGGCGAACGGGGATCTGGTCTGGTGCCCGAGGGACTGCGAGGATGTGGGTGATGGAGACGAGAGAAGACATCGGACGGCCGTGTCATCAGCGAAGAAGGCCGTGCCCACTCGCTGGAGTGCTGTCGTGATCGAAATCGAACGTGTTCGGCCGATTCTGCTGGATGCCTACGGGAGAGCGCTGAGTGCGGCGCATCCCGAGGAGGTGACCTTCTCGGCTCTGGAGCGACTCGATACGCCGGCACCCGTCACCCTGTGCGCCCTTGGCAAGGCAGCTCCTGCCATGGCGAGAGCAGCACACCGGGCCCTTGGATCGAGCATCACTGAAGCGGTGATCGTCAGCGACCACTCTGAGGAGCTGCCAGAGGGGTTCCAGCTCATCCTTGGCTCTCATCCCATTCCCGATGAGCGGTCAGTGATCGGGGGCACAGCCCTGATCGGAGCAGCGCAGCGTGCCCAACCCGAGGGCACCCTGGTCGTGTTGGTTTCGGGGGGTGGTTCCGCGCTGGCGGAGGTCCCCGCTGGCGATCTGACCATCGCGGATATTGCAGCCACCAACACCGCTCTCATCCTGGCCTCGGTCCCGATCGGCGAAGTGAACACGGTCCGTCGCCACCTGTCTCTTCTCAAGGATGGTGGCCTTCGTCGAGTTTCTTCCGCCCCGACGCTCACCCTATGCGTCTCCGATGTGGCGGGAGGCCCACCATCGGCGATCGCGTCCGGACCGACCCTGCCCGATGGCTCCACGCCCGCTGACGCCTTGGCGGTGTTGGATCGCCACGACCTGCTCGAGAGCGTTCCGGTTGATGTGGTGCGACTGTTGGAATCCGCACCAGATCGGGGGCGGGATGGCCAGCCGCACCACGTGGAGGTCGTGGCGGACGGTGGGGTCGCCGCCGACGCAGCAGCGGCCGCCTGTGCGAGTCAAGGATTGGACGCCGTCGTGGTGATCCGCACGCTCAGTGGAGATGCCAGCAGCGAGGCCAGCAAACTGATGGGCGGCGCGCAGCCTGGAATCGTATCGATCGCTGCTGGAGAGACCACGGTTGCTGTTGGAGGTTCGGGTTCGGGCGGGCGCAACCAGCACGCTGCCCTCACTGTCGCCCTCGCCGTTGAAGGCACCGCTGCGGTTTTTGCCGCCCTCGGCACTGACGGGCGTGACGGACCCACGGACGCAACCGGCGCGATTGTCGACGGCGGCACGGCCGGCCGCATTCGTGAGGCCGGGATCGACCCTGCGGAGGCGCTCCGAAGCTTCGACTCCCATCCCGCCCTCGATGCCGCCGGTGACCTGATCCGCACCGGCCGCACTGGCACCAACGTCGGAGACCTCTGGCTGGCTTGGCAGCCGGAGGTTCGGTGATTCGGCGGCTGCGCTTTCGGAATCCGTGTGGATCGTCGGCAGATTCCTCGCCCCATCGAAGCGAGTCCGGAGGCAGCTGCCAGGCGCGGCTGGCATCATGGCGTAGGCGAAAGGACACCAGTGACCAAACCAATCAGCAGATATCCAGTGCCAGACACCGCAGACCTCCCTGAAGACCTGCGGAACGTGATCCTCGGCGTTCAGGAGCGGACAGGATTCGTTCCGAACGTGTTTCTTGCGCTTTCACACCGGCCCGACGAGCTGAGAGCCTTCCTTGCCTACCACGACGCCCTCATGGAACGCGACGGCGGGCTGACGAAGGCGGACAGGGAGATGGTGGTCGTCGCCACGTCCGCCAACAACGACTGTCAATACTGCGTTGTCGCACATGGTGCGATCCTGCGGATCCGCGCACGCGATCCGATGGTCGCAGACCAGGTAGCCATCAACTACCACAAGGCAGACATCACCGACCGGCAGAAAGCAATGCTGGACTTCGCACTCACGGTCGCTGACGACTCGCGTTCGATCTCCGACGGAGACTTCGAGGTCCTTCGATCCCACGGGTTCGACGATGACGACATCTGGGACATCGCTGGTATCTCCTCACTCTTCGGCATGAGCAACCGGATGGCCAACTTCCTCTCGATGCGACCCAACGACGAGTTCTATGCCATGGGGAGGTAGCCAACAAAGAAGAGGGGCCCCAGAAGGGCCCCTCTTCCGATAGTCGTGTTCTTGAATCAGGTCGTGGCTGGTTCCGGTTTGGTGGAGTCCATTGCGACGGTCTTGGTGTCGTCTTCCTTGCCTGTGCCGATCCAGATCAGTCCAGCGCCCAGCAGGACGAACGTCAGGCCGAGGCCGAGGATCAACAGCGAGAGGCCGTTGGCGAGCTGGAGGGTGGAGGCAGTGACGGTTCCAACGCCAAGCTCTCCGAACAGGCCGTGCGCCGTACCGGACCAGGCCTGCGAGCGGGCAGGGCCCTCGATCGGATGCTGACGGTCGAAGTCCGTCCAATAGCCGCCAAGCTCTCCGCGCTCACCGACGGTGCGCACAAACAGCTCGTATTCGCCAGCAGCGAAGTCCTCGCCGTTGTACTCAGTCGCTTCCGTCAGGACGACGGTCTGGGTGCCATGGAGGATGTGATAGCCGATGGTGGCCATCTGGAACATGTACTCGGTCGCTGTGTTGACGACGGGGTCGTTGGAATCGAGGTCCCCTTCGTTGACACCGTAGCCCCACTCATCCACGAGCAGCGCCATGATCGCATCGGCGCCCTCTGTCGTGCCGCGGTCGACAAGCTCGCCGGCCTCGTTGTAGCTCAGCTCGACGTTTTGCGCAGCGCTGAATGCCTGCAGCGAGTCGTTTCCTGCCTGCACCTGCGTGAACGCGTAGATGCCTGCGCCTGCGAAGACGACACCGAGGACGATTATCACAATCCCGAGTACGCGGATCTTCTGTTTCATGGTTGGCTCTCCTTCTTGTCTGAGAGTGAGCTTGTGAATTGCTTCACAAGCTGGTTTCGCTTCTGCTGCAAAGATACCATCCCCAAGGGTTAATGCATAGTCTCTCCGTAAGGAATTCAGGAACTCCAGCTTGTCCCAGAATCTGGGGTTTTCGGAGGGTCAGGCCAGCGCAGCGTCGACCGCTGAAATGGCGTGAAGCCTGGTCGTCGGGAAGTACGGAACGTTGACGTCATCGGCGCCAACGAGGAGCTCGATCTCGGTACAACCCGCGATGATTCCCTCGGCGCCTGCACAGACAAGTGTCGCTATTGCTCCGAGGTATGCCTCCCGCGATTCGGGCAGAACGTCTCCCCTGACGAGCTCGTCGAAGATCACACCGTGGATCATCGATCGATCTGGTTCATCAGGCACCATGACCGTGATGCCCCGCTCCTCGAGCCTGTCGCGGTAGAACTTCTGCTCCATGGTGTAGCGGGTGCCGAGGAGCGCGACGGTTGAGAGCCCCTCTGCTTCGATGGCGTGTGCTGTCATGTCTGCGATGTGGAGAAACTCGGAGGAGATCGCGGCCTCGATTGCCGGTGCAACCTTGTGCATGGTGTTCGTGCACAGCACGATCACCTCTGCGCCCGCCAACTCGAGCACGAGGGCGTCCCGTGCGAGCATCGCTCCCGCAGCTTCCCAGTCAGAGGACTCCTGGAATGCCTCTATCTCTGCGAAGTTGTAGGACCGAATGATCAGATCTGCCGACGTCGTACCGCCAAGCCTGCGGCGGACCTCTGTGTTGATGAGCCGTTCGTATTCAACAGACGACTCCCAACTCATGCCACCGAGGAGGCCGATGCGCTTCACAAGGAGCGACCAAGGTGTTGTCTGCCACGCTCGGCTGCGAGGTCGATCTGTCGTTGGCGTTCAGCGAAGCGGGCCCTGCGGTTCTCCGTGATGGTGCCGGCACAGGTAGGACACGTGACACCGGCCACGTAGCCATCGCCGCCGCGAGCAACGTCGTCAACCACGGTGTTGCAGTTGGGGCAGATCTCCATCGTGCCCGGCACGAGGCCGTGTCCGACAGAGATCCTGCGATCGAAGACGTAGCACTCACCAGCCCACATGCTGTCCGATTCCGGAATTGTCTCGAGGTACTTGAGAATCCCCCCGTCGAGTTGGAACACATTCGTGAAACCCCGTTCAGCGAGGTATGCCGTGGCCTTCTCGCATCGAATGCCCCCCGTGCAGAACATTGCGAGCCTGGTGTCCTTGTCGAGGCCATCGGTCGCTGTCACCCAGTCAGGGAACTCTGTGAAGGATCGTGTGTGGGGATCGGTGGCGCCCTCGAACGTTCCGATTGCAACCTCGTAGTCGTTCCGCGTATCGATCACGAGGACGTCCGGTTCACTGATCAGTGCATTCCATTGCTTCGGAGGTACATGGACGCCCGGGTTGGCAACGGTGTCCACATCCCCGACACCCAGAGTCACGATTTCCCTCTTGATCCGCACCTTCATACGAAGGAAGGGGTCCTCGTTCGCAGTGGATTGCTTTGTCGGAAGCTCATCGATCTCGTCCGTCGATCTCAGGTAGTCGAGCGCGGTCTCGACACCTTCTTCCGATCCTGCGATGGTGCCGTTGATCCCCTCGGGAGCGAGGAGGATTGTCCCCTTCACACCAGCCAGAAGGCAGGTCTCGAGGATCTTCTCCCGCAGCGCTGCGGGGTCAGGGATATCGACGAAGCGATAGAAGGCTGCGATGTGGAACACGCCGGAAGTGTATGGATGGTCGTGATCAGGTGTTAAGCCGTTTGAACCTCAGGCGTGTGGGTGACCGCTGTCTCCCACACCCGGTCGGACCACATGAACAGGGCGAAGGCGATCGATGCGCCAACGGCGAGGCCAATGCTCAGAGGCAGAACCGTTCCGTTGTACGAGACATCGATGAGTGCACCGACAAGCGCGCCTCCGAGTGTGGAGATCGTTCCTATGACGGCGGCCGCGGTTCCAGCGAGAGCACCCATTGGGATGAGTGCGGCAGAGTTGAGGTTCGGTATCAGCAGCGCATGAGCAAAGAGAATCGGGATGAATGGCACAGCGAAGACGGCAATGGGCGGAGTGCCGCTTGTAGCAATGGTCAGGATAAGGATTGCCAACGCCGCCACGAGGTAGGTGGCAAACACGCCGCGCAGAATGGTCCGGAGGGGCGCAATGCCGAGCAGCCGTGTGTTGACCAGCATGCCCACACCGAGCACCGCGGCCGACAGACCAAAGATGATCGGGAACCACGAGTCGAGTCCGAACACGTCATCGATGATGATCTGTGACGACGCCAGGTAGGAGGCGAAGAACCCGAAGAGGGCCGTCTGGGCCAGGGTGAGGCCCATCACGAATCGGCTGCGAAGGACGATCCCTGCTGCTCCCGCCAACTTCGAGAAACTGAGTGGAAGGCGGCGATCGGGCGAAAGCGTCTCAGGGAGCCTCGTCGCCCATGCTCCCACGGCAACGGCGAAGACGGCAATGGCAAGGAAGATGGTCTTCCATGATCCGATCGTGAGGAGACCGGCTCCGATCGACGGTGCGACGATCGGCACGAGGAGGAAGACCGCCATGATGTAGGACAGCACCTTCGCCATCGACTCGCCCTCGTATCCATCCCTGATCGTCCCAACGGAAATGACCCTGGGCGCCGCTGCCCCCAACCCACCAACGAATCGTGCAATGAACAGGGCGATGAGCGATGGGGAGAAGATCGCTGCGATTGCAGCCACGATGTAGATGATGAGGCCAGCGTAGAGGACGGGTTTGCGTCCTACGGAGTCGGACAGTGGCCCCCAGATCGGCTGACCAAGGGCAATCCCGATGAGGAAGAAGGTGATGACGGGAGCAAGCGCGTTTGAGTCTGCAGCAAGCCCGAATTCGGTCCGCATCTCGCCGAACGCGGGAAGCATCATGTCCACGGCAAGGGCGGACACCGCCATGATCATCGAGACCAGCAGGGTGAACTCGGTGCGGGACAGCTTCGATTCGAGGGTCGTCCTGGCAGCGGTCACGGCGCAGAACCAGCGGCGATTGGCAGGTCCGATGTGGACCAGTCGCTCCACGATCCAACGTAGAGGAGAGGTCGACCGAGGCCTGCAATCTCCATCGCAAGGATGTTGTGGCAAGCCGTGACTCCAGAGCCGCACTGTGAGATCACGCTGGCGCTGTCGGAGATCCCAGCTTCCAGGAACCGCGCCCGCAGGGCCTGCGCTGGGAGGAATCGAAGGCTGCCGTCGAGGTTGCCCGTCAAAGGCATTGACAACGCCCCAGGGATGTGGCCGGCGACCGCGTCCACGGGTTCCTCGTCCCCGACGTACCGTTCCGCCGAGCGGGCGTCGATGACAGCTGTGCTCGGAGCACGCAGGGCCACTCCATCCCTGTCGATCACGCCTGACCAAGGTCTCGCCCTGAACCTGCCAGCCCCCGGCGGGATCGGGATATCGGTGGTGAGGGCAAAGCCCGCCTCAATCCACGCCTGCATACCGCCATCGAGGATGGAGGTGTGTTCATGGCCCTGGTCCGTCAGCATCCACCACAGCCGAGACGCCACCGCTCCACCTCGATCGTCGTACAGGACGACTGAGCGTCGAGGCGACACACCGAAGCGTTCCATGGTCTTCGAGAACGCATCAGGGCTTGGAAGCGGGTGCCGGCCTGCGCCCTCGTGTCCCGCGAGGTCTGCCTCAAGGGAGCAGTACATGGCGCCTGGGAGGTGGGCCGCGTCGTAGGCAGCGATGCCAGCATCAGGTTCGCCAAGGTACCAACGGCAGTCGATGACGGTGATGTCGCTGTCCATGGCGGCGTGGAGTTCGGCCGGTGAGATGAGTGGTCCAGGCATCCTCGGAAGGTACTGCCGTTCCGTCCCCATAGGTCTTGGGACAGCCGGGACCGGTTGCCGGTAGGGTGGCCTCATGACGACGGTTCACCTCATAGACGGCACCTACGAGCTCTTCCGCGCCCACTTCGGAGCTCCTCCCAGGCAGACATCCGAAGGGTGGGATATCGGGGCCACCCACGGAATCATCTCGTCGACTCTGTCACTCCTTGCAGAGCCCGGAGTCACCCATGTCGGCGCAGCATTCGATACGGTCATCGAATCGTTTCGCAACGACATGTTCGACGGATACAAGACTGGCGAAGGAACACCTCCCGAGCTCCATGCACAGTTCCCGGTTGCCGAGCGCGCCATGGAGGCGCTCGGTGTGGCCGTGTGGTCGATGATCGATCAGGAAGCAGACGATGGTCTGGCTGCGGCAGCACAGAAGTACGTTCCGGACGTTGATCGGGTCGTGATCATCAGCCCCGACAAGGACATGTGCCAGCTGTATGGCGATCCGAAGATCGTCGGCTTCAATCGGAGGGAGTCGGCATTCATCGACACCAGCGGTGTGTGGGCGAAGTTTGGCGTGGCACCGGAATCGATTCCTGACTACCTGGCACTCGTCGGTGACACAGCAGACGGCATTCCCGGCCTCCCCGGTTGGGGGGCGAAGTCTTCGTCGACCGTGCTGGCCGAGTACGGCCACCTCGATCAGATTCCCGCGTCGGAAGACGATTGGGACGTGAAGGTCCGTAGCGCATCAAAGCTCGCCACGACACTTGCAGAGAATCGTGATGCTGCGCTGCTGTACCGCGACCTGGCGACATTGCGAACCGATGCCGACATCCCCCAGACCCTCGATGACCTCGAGTGGAGGGGCGTCCATCGGGAGGAATTCCTTGCGCTGTGTGACGAACTGGGTTTCGGGGGGCTCAAGAATCGGCCAGCGAGGTGGCGATGAGGCCTGAGCTCTGAGTCCCCAAGGCAACAGGGGAAGGGGGCCCGGATCGGGCCCCCTTCCCCTTCACTCCAATTGTTCGCTTCAGTGTCCGTTTGTTCCGACGGGGTCGAGGTCCTTGGGATCGGCAACCTGCTCCTGGAAGACGAACTCCGGGTAGGCGGCCGAGCCGTGCTCGGATCGATCCAAGCCTTCCTGTTCCTCTGCAGAGGACACCCGCATGCCGACGGTCACATCGATCAGCTTGAACACGATGAACGACGCGACGAACGCCCAACCGGCGATGGCCGCAGCGCCAAGGAGCTGTGTTCCGATCGATGCGTCGGAGCTGAAGAGCGCCACTGCGAGGACGCCCCAGAACCCGGCAACGCCGTGAACGGAGATTGCCCCTACGGGATCGTCGATGCCCACCCGTTCGAGCAGGATGACCGAGAACACCATGATCACGCCTGCGATGAGACCGGTGAGCACCGACAATCCGAACGAGATGCTGGCAGTGCCAGCTGTGATTCCCACGAGCCCGGCCAGGGCGCCGTTGAGCGTGAAGCCGACATCTGGCTTCCCGACAATGATCCATGCGGCGATCATTGCTCCGAGGGCACCAGCGGCGGCGGCGAGCGTGGTCGTGACCACGGGGAAGGCGATGTCCTGGCCCACGGCTGCAAGCGTCGATCCCGCGTTGAAGCCATACCAACCGAACCAGAGGATGAACACGCCGAGTGCGCCGAGCGTCACCGAGTGGCCTGGGATGGCACGAGGCTTGCCGTCCTTGCCGTACTTCCCGATGCGGGGCCCCACGACGATCACGCCGGCGAGAGCGGCAACGCCACCGAGCATGTGCACCACGCCGGACCCTGCGAAGTCGAAGAAGCCGCGTTCGGCGAGCCAACCGCCACCCCAGACCCAGTGGGTGACGATTGGGTAGATGAGTCCCGTGATGAACGGTGTGTAGATGAGATACGCCGAGAATTTCACGCGACCGGCGACGGCGCCAGAGATGATGGTTGCTGCAGTTGCGGCGAACACGACCTGGAAGAACCATTCGCCTGCGCGCGAGGGGTCATTGAAGAACCAGACGTCCCCGAAGGCGATGAAGCCACCAAGGGTGGAGCCTCCGTATGCGAGGGCGAAGCCGAACGCCCAATAGACGATCGCACCCACCGAGAAGTCCATGAAGTTCTTCATGATGATGTTGCCAGCGTTCTTGGCCCTGGTGAAGCCCGCCTCGACCAATGCGAATCCGGCCTGCATGAACATCACCAGCACGCCGGCGAATATCAGCCAGAACGCATCAACGGAGGCGATGACCTCACCTATCCCTGCGTCCT
>Ga0265306_10000488_pt1 | contig 18811 bp, 19 predicted proteins | sample Helome_3_FD_192493 | JGI IMG/M metagenome (GOLD analysis project Ga0265306, IMG submission 192493) | Marine sediment microbial communities from subtidal zone of North Sea - Hel_20160420 (Illumina Assembly) | ecosystem: Environmental > Aquatic > Marine > Subtidal zone > Sediment ... | reverse complement strand
ACGTCATTATAACCGTGTGTGACAACGCGGCCGGCGAGACCTGCCCGACCTGGAATGGCACCCCCGTCACGGCCCACTGGGGTATCCCGGACCCGGCGAGCGACGGCGATTTCGACAGTGCTTACAACAGGCTCAGGCGTCGCATCGTGGCGATGCTCGAGTTACCGCTCGACGAACTTGGCGCGGCCGAACTGTCAGCAGCACTGGCCGCTATTCACGCCTCAGGGAACAAGCGTACCTGACAGGAAAAGTGCGTCCAGGACGGCCGGGTCGACGGTGTCGACGACGACGAGATCCACAATGTCACCGAGGGACGTGTCGAAGCGGTACGGTCCGGCAAGCACGGTCTTGTCGTTGAACTCGGTCACGTAGATATCGTAGACACCGGCGGTGAGCGCAACGTTGGGGGACTGCGAACCCCTTGAAATTGCGGCCAGCACCGGAAAGTTATCGTCGACGCTCTCGCCGGCATCGACGGCATAGAGATTGAGGAAATCGAAATTGTTGGCGCCGTGATACATCGTGAGCTTGACCATCGTCTCGAGTGACTTCCGGTCGGGGACCACGATGTCCGTGTCGAAAGCGCCCGCGACGCCCGCCGCGTAAAACCGGTAACGTGTGCCACTTGTCGCCGTGAGTTCGCCTTCGAGCGTAACGGCACTCGTGTCGCCCGTGGGCGTGTAATAGAACGTATTCGCTCCCGATGCGGTCTCGCGTTCGTCTTCGACGTCACGAAAACCGTGATCCTGCACGATGAGGGAGGTTAGCGCTTCATCGTCATAGATGTCCGACGCGCCAAGATCCATGGAGATGTTGATGAATTCGACTGCAGGCAGATAGCTCGGGTCCGGCATCGCGACCGAGGTGCCCCTGCTCGGCAGCGCCTGGACGATGAGCGGCGCCGTATCGTTGGCATCGCCATCGAACAGCGTGATGAAGAACGAGTTGCCGGGAACGAACGGTACGGTCTCGGATCGGTACACGATGTCGTTCGGGTCACCAGCCGTGGTCAGCGTCACGACATATTCGCCCGCGTCGAAGTCGGCACTCGTGGAAAGCTCGCCCGGAGACAGCGTGGCAACCTGCTCACCAAGAACGGGAGAAATCGCAGGATCCGCGAAGTAGAAGTCGAGAGCACCCGGCCTCGTCGATGAGTGCAGGAACTTGGCGGCGAAGATGGTGCCGTCCGTGTCAAATTCCCGGACCTCGTCTTCGTAAAGTGTCAGCGTCGGATTCGCGATCGAGCCGGAAATCAGGAACGTGTAGTCGCGGTCCGCCACGGCATCCACCAACTGGGTCGCGATCCGGGTCAGCCCGGTCTCGCCTGCGAAGAACACGTCGAAATTGAAGTTGTAAGAAAGGTCGTCCCACTCGGTGGTCGCCGTGACGTCCTGGTACCCGGCGGTGCCGTTCGCGCGTTCCTCGATCAGGAAGGCGATCTCACCGGACGTCGGGATGGAGTTGATCGCCCGGAAGTTGGCCTTGCCGCTCGCTTCGGGCAGGCTCGAATCGCTGCCGCAGGCCGCCAGCAGGCAGGCCGCGAGTACTGCGGAAATCCGTTTCATTGCTTGTCTCTCTCCTCATAGCCGTAGATCGACTTGACTTCGAGGAATTCTTCGATGCCATGGGCGCCCCATTCGCGCCCGTTGCCTGATTGCTTGTAGCCACCGAACGGTGCCGCCGAATCCAGCCAGGCCCCGTTGATATGTACCATTCCGGTGCGCATCTTCGACGCCACGCGTCGCGCCCGGTCGAGATCCGATGACGTGACGTAACCCGACAGGCCGTAAGGCGTATCGTTGGCGATGCGAACCGCATGGTCTTCGTCCTCGTAAGGGATGATCGACAATACGGGGCCGAAGATTTCTTCGCGGGCGATAGTCATGTCATTAGTGACATTCGCGAACACGGTTGGTTTCACGTAGTAACCTTTGTCCAGCCCTTCGGGACGGCCAGTGCCGCCCGCGGCGAGCGTCGCGCCTTCATCGATGCCTTGCTGAATCAGGTCCTGGATCTTCGACCACTGCTGCTCGGAAACGACCGGGCCCACCTCGACGCCTTCGTCGCGCGGATCGCCCACCTTCGTCTCGGCCGCGACCTTCGCCGCGATCCCGGCCGCTTCCTGCACGCGCTCCTTCGGCACGAGCATGCGGGAGGGCGCGTCGCAGGACTGCCCCGTGTTCTCGAACATGTCCCCGGCGCCACTCGCCACGGCTTTGTCGAAATCGGCGTCATCGAGCAGGATGTTTGCCGACTTGCCACCCAGTTCCTGGGCCACGCGTTTGACGGATGGTGCCGCGTTCTGTGCCACGAGCACGCCGGCGCGCGTCGACCCCGTGAACGACACCATCGCGATGTCGGGGTGGCCGCTCAATGCGCTGCCTACGCCGGGACCATCACCGTTGACGAGGTTGAACACTCCGGCCGGGACGCCCGCTTCGTGGAGTATCTCGGCGAAGATCATGGCGTCGAACGGTGCAATCTCGCTGGGCTTCAGGACCATCGTGCAGCCGGCCGCAAGCGCGGGAGCAACCTTCACGGCGATCTGGTTCATCGGCCAGTTCCAGGGCGTGATGAGGCCGCAAACGCCGATGGGCTCCTTGACGACCAGGGTCGTGCGGATGCGCTCTTCGAATTCGAAGGTCTTGAGCGCCCTGAGCGCGGCCTTGATGTGCTGCGGGCCACTGGCTGCCTGTGCGCCTTTGGCGAGTCCCCAGGGCGCGCCCATTTCGTCCATGATTGCTTCGGCGACGTCGTCGTGGCGGCGGGAGAATACATCGAGAATGGATTGCAGCAGTTCCATGCGCTGCTCCCGGGTGCTTTGCGAGTAATCCTCGAATGCACGCTTTGCAGCAGCCACGGCTAGATCGACATCGGCGGCGGAGCCCAGGCTGATACGGCCGTAGACTTCTTCGGTCGCCGGGTTTACGACGTCGTGCGGGCGAGCCTCCACTGGGTCCACCCATTTGCCGTCGATATAGAATTGCAGCTTCTCGAGCATGTACGCTCCTCCTCGAATGAGGCGCGCATAATAGCCTAATTTGACGCTACGGGTAGCCGGGATGCGACAATGCCCGGACCGACTCAGGCGGTGAGGATCTTCTCGCGGTATTCGGCCGGCGGCATCTTGTACCAGGACTTGAATGCCGTTGTGAAGGAGCTGATATTGGAATAGCCGAGCAGCATCGCGATCTCGAGTGATTTGAGCCTTGCGTCCTTGAGGTAATTAACCGCGAGTTCCGCGCGCACTTCCTTGAGGACCTTCTGGAAACTCGTCTTCTCGGCCTTGAGACGTCGCTGCAGGGTACGCCGGCTCAGCCTCAATGCACGGCAGGCGGCATCGGCGTTCGCTTCGCCTCTTGCCATCAGGTCGGCAAGCTTGCGTTTCAGCTCGCCTGCTATATCGTCCTGCTGGTAGAGCGATTTCAGGTATTTCTCGGCCTGGTCTGTGAGTTGCCGGTACATCGTGGTTATGCCCAGTTGATTCTGGCTTGCCAGACTACATTACAGTGTGCGTGAACATTTGCAAAGGAGAGAGCATGTCATCCCCGGTCAGTTATGGTCTTGAAGGCAATATTGGCGTTATTACGGTCGACAACCCGCCCGTCAACGCGCTTTCCCAGGCGGTTCGACAAGGCATCTTGGACGCAGTCGCCACGGCTGCAGGGGACGCCAGCAAGGCAGTAGTCATCGTTTGCGAGGGACGCACCTTTATTGCCGGGGCCGATATCAGCGAGTTCGGCAAACCTCCTGCGGAACCCTGGTTGCCGGAGGTTTTCGACCGGCTGGAGGCGCTCGACAAACCCGTAATCGCCGCGATCCATGGCACGGCGCTCGGCGGCGGCTTCGAGACAGCGCTGGCGTCGCACTACAGGTGTGCGGTGTCGAGCGCGAAGATCGGATTGCCCGAGGTGAAACTCGGCCTGCTGCCCGGCGCAGGCGGTACGCAGAGGAGTCCGAGACTGGCCGGCGTGGAGGCGGCCCTCGAGCTCATGACGAGCGGCAATCCGATTCCCGCGACAACGGCGGTCGAACTCGGACTGATCGACAAGATAATTGACGGCGACCTGCGCGCGGGAGCGCATGCCTGGGCCGAAGAACTCGTCGCGGAAAACGCGCCCGTGCGGCGGAGTTCGTTGCTGCCCGTGCCCGATCATGATCCTGCCGTGTTCGACGCGGCCCGGGGCATGGCGGAGAAACGAGCGCGTGGACAGGTTGCCCCGCAGCGCATCATCGACTGCGTGCGGCGGCAACGAGCATGCCATTCGCGGAAGGCGCCACGGTGGAGCGCGAGAAATTCATGGAACTCATGCAGGGCTCACAGTCGGCCGCGATGCGGCACCTGTTTTTCGCCGAGCGCCAGGCGGCGAAGATCGACGGCTTGCCGAAGGATACGGCACTCCGGGACGTCGACAGCGTCGGTATCGTCGGCGGTGGCACGATGGGCGGTGGCATCGCGATGAGTTTTGCGAACGCGGGCATTCCCGTGACGATGGTCGAGGTCAACGACGAAGCACTCGAGCGCGGCCTCGGCATCGTCGACAGGAATTACGCGGGCAGCGTCAAGCGCGGCAAGCTAAGCGAACAAGACGCTGCGCACTTCAGGGGACTCATAACGGGCTCGACGGATTATGGTGATCTCGCTGACGTCGACCTCGTCATCGAGGCCGTGTTCGAAGACCCCGGACTCAAGAAGGAGATATTCGCCAGGCTCGATGGCGTGTGCAGGCCGGGGGCGATTCTCGCGACCAACACCTCGTACCAGGACGTCAACCTGATCGCCGCGGCGACGGGCCGACCCGAGGATGTCATCGGCCTGCATTTTTTCAGCCCCGCGAACATCATGAAGCTGCTCGAGGTCGTGCGTGCAGAGAAGACCGCGGACGATGTGCTCGCAACCTGCATGAAGCTCGCGAGGAAGATCCGCAAGGTGCCCGTGATGTCCGGCGTCTGCTACGGCTTCATTGGCAACCGCATGCTGCAACCTTATTTCCGCGAGGCACAGCTTTGCGTGATCGAGGGCGCGACCCCGGAGCAGGTCGACAACGCGATGGAAAGCTGGGGCATGGCGATGGGCCCGTTGCGTGTCGCGGACCTGGCCGGCATCGACGTGGGCTACAAGGCACGCCAGGCGCTGTCCGAAGATCAGCGTGGCGACCCGAGGGCCTATCGTGTTGCGGATGTGCTGGCTGAAATGGGGCGTCTCGGACAAAAGACAGGCGCCGGCTTCTACCAGTACGATCCCGAGACGCGCAGGCACTCGAGTGACCCGGAAGTCACCGAGATTATCGAGCGCGAAGCAGCGACCTTCGGTATCGAGCGGCGTGAGATTCCCGACGAGGAAATCGTTGATCGGCTGGTCTACGGGCTCGTCAACGAAGGCATGCGTATCGTCGAGGAGGGCATCGCGCAGCGCCCGAGCGACATCGACGTCGTTTATGTTTACGGCTACGGTTTCCCGGCAACGCGCGGCGGGCCGATGCACTACGCTGACGCCGTGGGCATCAAGCGTGTCTACGAGCGCGTGTGCGAATTCCGCGATCGCTTCGGCGCGGAGGCCTGGACCCCGGCACCGTTGCTCGAAAAACTGGCGTCAGAATAGCGGGCGGTGCGATGACCTGGATAGACACGATTGCGTACGAAGATGCGAACGGCGAGCTCAGGCAGCTGTACGATCGAATCAAGGGTCCCGACGACAACGTCGACAACATCATGCTGGCGCACTCGTTGCGTCCGCACTCGATGCAGGGTCACATGACGATCTACAAGTATGTATTGCACCACCCACGCAACACCCTGCCCAAGGCCTATCTCGAGGCCATCGGCGTGTATGTGAGTCACCTCAATGAGTGTGGCTATTGTCTCGAGCACCATTTTGCCGGCATGTCGCGCCTGCTTGATGACGCGGTTCGGTCGGAGGCGATCAGGAAGGCACTGCAGTCCGGACGGCCCGAGGACGCTTTTCAGGGTGCACAGCTGGCGGGATTGAACTACGCGGCAAAATTGACTGGCGCCGCGCCGTCGGTAACGCAAGAGGACATTGAGGGCATGCGCGCAGCGGGTCTCGACGACGGGCAGATACTCGAGATCAACCAGGTGACGGCCTATTTCGGATACGCCAATCGGACAGTGTTGGGTCTCGGTATCGACACGAGCGGAGATATTATCGGCTTGTCACCCGGCGACTCGACGAATCCGGACAACTGGACGCACGAATGAAGCAGCTCAGACAGAGTGCGGAGGTCTGGACCCCCGCACCGCTGCCGGAGAAACTCGCCACGGAGTGATCGCTACCTTACTGCGACCTTCACGAGTTCTTCCCCTTCCGGATCAGTGACGTGCACTGCGCAGGCGATGCACGGGTCAAAGCTGTGTATCGTGCGCAGTATTTCGAGGGGCTGTTCCGGATCGTGCATGATGTGAGCGTCCTCGAGTGCGGCCTCGTACGCGCCGGGTTGACCCACGGGATCGCGAGGTCCGGCGTTCCAGGTGCTCGGCACGACCGCCTGGTAGTTGGCGATCTTGCCGTCCTTGATGACGACCCAGTGCGACAGGGCGCCGCGCGGTGCTTCCATCACACCGACGCCCTTGCATTCCTGCGGCCAGCTTTCGGGCTCCCACAGCGTGTCATCGAAGGTCTTGGTATCACCGGCCTTGATGTTGCCGATCAGCGAGTCGAGCCAGCCCTGCATGCCGTCCGCGAGAATCGCGGTCTCGAGCGTACGTGCCGCCGTGCGGCCGAGCGTCGAGAACAGTGCGCGTGGCGGCAGATCAAGCTTCGACAGCGTGCTGTTGACGAGGTGTTGCGTCAGTTCGTGACCCTTGACGTACAGCATCAGCACGCGTGCCAGCGGCCCGACTTCCATGGCCTTGCCTTTCCAGCGTGGCGATTTCAGCCACGAGTAGCTCTGTTCGATGTCGAGCTGGTCGTAAGGCGGCTGCGGTCCCGTGTAGTTCAGGTTGGTTTCGCCGCTCCACGGGTGCAGGCCGACTTCCTTGCCGCCTGAATAGTCGTACCAGGAGTGCGATACGAATTCCTGTACGCCGGCCGGGTCGTCGAGTTTGACCTCGTGGATCGTCGTGAGGTCACGGTCGAGTATCGCGCCGCGCGGGAACAGGAACGAGTCGGGATCGCCCATTCCGTTGCTCGGCAGGTCGCCGAAGCACAGGAAATTGCCCAGTCCTTCGCCGCGTGCGAACCAGTCCTTATAGAAACTGGCGATCGCAATCGTGTCCGGGACGTAAACCTGTTCTACAAAGGTCTTCATCTTGTTGACGATGTCCTGGACCTGCGCGAGCCGTTTCGAGTTGATCGCCGAATCGGAGTTGAGGTCGATCGGGCACGGTACGCCACCGACGACGAAGTTCGGGTGCGGGTTCTTGCCACCGAAGATTGCGTGCAGGCGTGCCACGTCGCGCTGCCATTCGAGCGCGTCGAGATAATGTGCAACGGCCATGAGATTGGCTTCGGCCGGCAGCTTGTACTCGGGGTGGCCCCAGTAGGCCTTCGCGAAGATACCGAGTTGCCCCGCGGCGACGAAGTCGGCGACTTTCTTCTGCACGTCCCTGAAATAACCCTCCGACGAGCGCGGGTAGCTGCTCAGGGACTGCGCGAGCGCGGAGGTTGCGGCCGGATCCGCGCTCAGTGCCGATACGACATCGACCCAGTCGAGCGCGTGCAGGTGATAGAAGTGCATCACGTGATCGTGAATGTACTGTGCACCGATCATGAGGTTGCGAATCAACTCTGCGTTTGGCGGCACTTTGGCGCCCACGGCGTTTTCGACCGACCGAATCGATGCTATGCCGTGGACCAGCGTGCACACGCCGCAGATGCGCTGGGCGAATGCCCAGGCATCGCGCGGATCGCGACCCTGCAGGATGATTTCGATACCGCGTACCATCGTGCCGGACGAGTAGGCCTGGCCGATCTGGTTGCCGTCCATCTGCGCTTCTATGCGGAGGTGACCTTCGATCCTCGTGATGGGATCTACGACGACTCGAGAGCTCATGAGTTGTCCTCCTCAAGGTTTTCGGCAACCATTTCCATCAGGCTACCCATGGTGTAGTCCCAGTTGAAATGCTGCTGGGAGTCGTCGAAGCTCTGGCGGCAATTCGCGCAGCTCGACAACAGTTCGTCGGCCTCGGTCTTCTCGACCTGGTCCATCTTCAGTTTGAAGACGCGATGCCTGAGGGGATCGGCACGCTTGATCGTGACCACACCGCCGCCACCACCGCAGCACCAGTTGTAATCGCCGCCATACTCCATCTCGCGGAAATCGACACCGAGGTGCTTGATGACGTCGCGTGCGGCCTGCGTGGCGCCGCCTCGACGTGAAACCTGGCAGGGATCGTGATAAGTGACACTCTTTTCGACCTTTTTCACCTTGATCTTGCCCGTGTTCAACGCATCCGCCATGTACTCGGAGATGTGATATACCTTGAACGGTAATGGTTTGCCGTACATGTTGGCACCCATCCAGCGCAGCGCCATGTAGGCGTGCCCGCATTCGGGAAGGACGATCATCTTCGCGCCGATCTTGATGGCCGCATCAATGAGTTTCATCGTCGCTTCTTTCTGCCAGTCGGGGTTGCCCGACAACATGCCGAAGTTGGTTGCCTCGAAGCCGTCGGTTCGGAACGTCCAGCTCTCGCCCGCCGCATTGAGTATTTTCGCGGTTGCCGCGATCGATTGCGGGTACTTCTGGATTTCGATCGAGGACATTACGGCGAGTACGTCGGCCTGCTCGACATCCATCGGGATTTCGACGTCGTGCTCGTCCGCCATCCACTCGACGCGATCCTCGAACTTGTCGGGCGTGATACCGAGCGGGCTACCCGTTTCGGCAGCGCGCTTGGCGACGTCATGCAGTTCCTCCGGAATCAGCCCGGCCTTGAACATGCCGTGCCGCGCCATCGAGATCAGCCCGGCAACATCGATGCCCATCGGGCAAACCAGCGAACAGCGGCCGCAAACTGTGCAGCTGTCATACAGCAGGTGCTGCCATTCCTCGAGGTCCTCGATCGTGACGTGCCGCTTCAGACCCAGTAATCGATAGAAGAACGCGAACGGACCGACCTGCCGTTTGTAGGTCCGCTTGAACAGCTCGATCTTCCAGATCGGCGTGTAACGCGGATCGTCCGTGCGCACATGGAAATGACAGGCGTCGGCGCACATTCCGCAGTGCAGGCAGCCGTCGAGATAGGACGCCGTCTGCGTGTTGAAGTTCTTGACGAAGTGATGCATCGCTTTGTTGATGCGTTCCTCCGACTCCATATCGCCCTGTTTGTCGTGACGAATCTCGGGTGGTTTGTAAGCCAGCCGTTCAGCTTCACGATCGAGTTCATGTCTGCCGTCTACAGTGGTCATGTCTTGGCCCCCCTGCGTTCAAAGACCATTCCGGTGGTGCCGCGTGTGACGAATACCAGGAAGGTATGTCCCAATTTGCCGAATGGCAGCCAGATGAGCAGCAGCGCCACGCTGAGAATGTGTACCGCAAGCAAGTCTTCGTACCGCAAACCGACTCGTACGGGAATTAGCAGCCCGGTAACCACCGGTAAGGTGCTCACGAACCAGCTGAAGTAATCGTCGAAATTCGAGATCAGCTTCAGGACGGGATTGGTCAGCCGCCGCACGAGTAACGCGACCGCCGAGACTACCGTGGCAACGCCGAGAAAGAAGATGACGCTGTTCGGCAATCCGGGCCAGTCCAGTCCTGTCCAGCCCTCGAAGAACACGATGTGCGGCGTAAACAGGAAAATGACCGCGAACAGGCCGATATGCATGACGTAGGCCATCATTTTCGGGTACAAGGTCGCTTTCGCGAACGGCTCGGCAGTAAATGCGCGGGTCCAGATGACCTTGAGCGCAGCGGGATAGCCGGCACTCTTGCGCGGCTCTGAGTAGTCAGGTTTTTCCTTCAGCAGGGTGATCCCGACGATGCGCCAGATCGTTCCTGCGACGAGGATGTAGGCAGCCCACTGCAGCGCGGGGCCTCTTGCAAAATCCAGAAGGTCCATGTCATCCCTCCTTTGTAAACTTGGCTTGACGGCTGCGGCCGGCTGCTGCGGCGGCCACACCGAGCGCGACGCCGGCAGCTGCCGCACCGGCGACTTTCGCGCCGCTGCCGAACTTGCCGGTAGACAACGGCTCGTAGAAGCCGCCTTTGTCCCAGAAGCCGGGTTCCGAGCAACCGAGGCACGGGTGGCCGGACTCGATCGGGAAGCTCGTACCCTGGTTCCACTTCGCGGTGGCGCAGGCGTTGTAGGTGGTCGGGCCCTTGCAGCCGAGTTTGTACAGGCACCAACCGGCTTTTGCGCCTTCGTCGTCGAACGTGTTGGCGAATTTGCCCTGCTCGTAGAACGGGCGCCGGTAGCAGCGGTCGTGAATCGTCTGGCCGAAGAACGCCAGCGGCCGTCCGAATTTGTCGACTTCGGGCAGTTGTCCGAAGGTCAGGAACTGCGTCAGCACAGCGGTCATGACCATCGGAATCGGCGGGCAGCCGGGCACGTTGATGATCGGTTTGTCCTTGACCAGGTCCTGGACCGCGACGGCACCGGTCGGATTCGGGTTGGCGCCCGGGATGCCGCCGAACGCTGCGCACGTGCCGATCGAAACGACGGCCGCTGCGCCTGCAACCGTTTCCATGAGCATGTCGTGATTGCTGATGCCGGCGATCGTCGAGAATCCCGGGTTGCCCATCGGGATCGAGCCATCGACAAGAACCAGGTAACCGCCCTCATTCTCTTCCATCGCGGCATGTCGCGCCGCTTCGGCCTGTTCGCCCGATGCGGCCTGCAACGTGTGGTGATAGTCGAGTGAGATCGCATCGAAAATCAGCCCCTCGACGGTCGGCGCTGCCGATCGCGTGAGCGACTCGGTGCAGCCCGTGCACTCCTGGAAGGAAAGCCAGATGACCGATGGTCGCCTCGCGCTCTCAATGGCCTTGGCGATCCGCGGGATCATCGCGGGCGGCAAAGCCAGCAACGAGGCCGTGGTCGCGCAGTACTTGAGAAATCCGCGGCGCGACACGCCTTTGGCTTGCAGAATTTCCCCAACGGTCGGTTTGTTCTTCATGCTGTCTTCCTCCCGCAAAACTTATTCGAACTGCTCTCCCAGGCGTGCGCGGCCGGCGCAGATGTCGGCATCCTGGGACGACAGAATCTCTGGAATTCGCGTGATTTCCAGGTAGCGGCCTACCACTTCGTCGTGCGCGTTGCGATGCTCTATCCACCAGACGCCGGGGTAGGTAGTTTCCTGGATGCGGCTGGAACCCAGTGCATCCAGTTGCGCCGAAAGCTCGCCCTGGCCGAGCGTTTCTTCCAGCACATCGAGCTCGCCGGGCGCGAATGGCAACCCGGCGAGGTCAATTACCGTCGTTTCGTTGTTGTCGATGAGTTTGTCGAGCGCGTGCAGGACTTCATTGAGAATCGGCCGCACATTACCGTGCACGGCCTCGACCTGAACGCCGATATTGTCGAGCGACGTCACTGTCGTTGTCCCGAGTCGGCGCGCCATTCCCGCACCAGTTGATGCGCCGCGTCGGCGGCTTCGGGCAGCGCGGCGGCGACGGCTTCGGTCGGTTCGGTTCCCCAATCCATGTCTGCGGGTTCTATGCCGATCAGTGCGCGCTTCTTCGGTAGCTGGCCGCGCAGCCGCATTGCGTCCATGAGATCTGACAAACCGACCTCGTGAACGCTGCCGTGCTGGTTGCGCAGGTGGGCATCCATGTCTTCGCCCTGCAGCACCGTGACGGCGCCCGGTGAGAGACCGAGTTTCATAGCGTCGAGGGCGACGAGCCCATCGAGGTTTTCGAGCCGGTCGAGCAGTGCAAGGCCTACCGTGCCGCCATCGAGACAAACGACTTCTTCGATCGTATTGTCTTCGGCGAATCGCGTAAGCGTATGGATACCGGCGCCGTCGTCCGTCAGTAAACTGTTGCCGATTCCAACGACTGCGATAGATTTCGCTCGTGCAGACACTGGATAACCCCTCGTATTAGGAAAGACTAATTAATTGTCCGAGAGGTCGATATACTGGTTTGTACGAATAAGTCCCGAGGAAAAATGCGAATGCGTCTCAACAGGTTGTTGCTGCTCGTCGCCGTGCTTCTGACGAGCGCGTGCACGCGACCGGAGGCAGAGTGCCCAGCTGGCGACGGCATCGCTCTGCAGGTCCTGGGCTCCGGCGGCCCGATCGCCGACGACGGCCGCGCATCGTCCGGCTACATCGTCTGGGTCGACGGTGTGTCCAGAATACTTATCGATGCGGGCGGCGGGACGTTTCTGCGTTTCGGCGAGGCCGGCGCGAATTTTGTGGACCTCGACTTCGTCGGTCTGAGTCACATGCATACCGACCATTCGGCCGACTTCCCGGCCTTGCTCAAGTCGGGTAATTTTTCGGGCCGTGACCGACCTCTGCACCTCGCGGGCCCAGACGCCGACGGGCCGTTCCCGGGTCTCGAGTCGTGGCTCGAAAGCCTGCTGCACAAAGACACCGGGGCGTACGCTTACCTGTCGGGTTACCTGGATGGCACGGGTGGCCTGTCCATGCTGCTGCCGAAGGAAGTTGGCGGCGAAGGATCCAAACTCGTATACACGAGTGACGACATGGTCGTCGAAGCCATGCATGTGCCCCACGGCATCGTGCCTGCGGTCGCGTTCAAAGTGAGTGTCGGGGAAGAAACGCTGGTATTCGCATCCGATCAGAACGGTAGCAAGGCCGAGTTCGTCGACTTTGCCGAGGGTGCGTCGCTACTCGTGATGCATCTCGTCGTGCCCGAGGATGCGAGCGGCGTCGCGCGCCGCCTGCACGCGCCACCGAGCGTCATCGGTACGATCGCGGACAGGGCGGGGCCGCAACGACTGGTCCTGAGTCATTTCATGGCGCGTAGCCTGAGGGACCTCGACGCGAACGTCGAGAGGGTCCGGGCGCGTTACGACGGCGACGTCGTTCTCGCTGAAGACCTTGCCTGTATCCGTCTCTAGGAAACTCCGGCTACGGAACTTCGATCGGCAACTGCGCTGCTGACCAGGCGACGATGCCGCCGTCCATGGACTGCGCGTTCCTGTAGCCCATCTTGTTCAGCGTTTCGGCGGCGAGGGCGGAACGCCCTCCGGTGCCGCAGTAGAGAACGATCTCGCGATCTTCGGGAGCGACTTCGGCATTCGTTGCCGTGCGCTCGACGAGCCCGTGAATATCGAACTCGAGCAGGCCACGTGGCGAGAGTACGGCACCCGGAATGTAGCCGCGCTGGAATTCCGCCGCTTCGCGGATATCGATGAGCAGGATTTCCGGGGTCAGGAATTGTTTCGCCTCGGAAACGGTGCATTCCTTGATCGTCGCTTTGGCGCGGGCCACGACTTCAGATGGTGAAACGAGCATGGCAGAACTCCTGGAAAATTAGTTGCTTGAGGAATAAGGGTTCGGCGGCATCAGGTCGGGCGGAATCGGTGCGCGACGTCGCGCTGCATCCGGCGGATAGTTCTCAGCGAGGTAAGCGATGATGCGCCCCTCAGTGCCCGGATCGAATTGCCACAGATTCTGTTTTTTTTGCATCCAGCGGATCATGGCGAGCCATTGCTCGGTCGTGCCGCGCTGCTGCGTGATCAGCTTCGCCGAATGACAGGCGGTGCAGTTGCCACGCACGAGTTCCCAGTCGCCCGTCATCTTGAAGCCCGTCACGGGATCGATCGCCGGTTCGCTGGCGGCAAGCGGCTCGGGTACCGCCTCTGGCGCTGCCTCGACAGACTCGTCCTTCTCGGCGCAAGCGACGAGCAACGCGAGCATGATCAGAGCGACGAACCGCATCAGGTGACCTGTACGGCGATGCGGTGGCAGGCGTTGTTCAGGTAGCCTTTCGGGTTCCACCCGGGTAGCACCATAGGCTGCGCACGACCCGCGCTATCGGTAGCGCGTGCCCATACTTCGTAGTAGCCGATCTCGGGAAAGTCGACCTCGGCGTTCCAGTGCTGCCAGGCGAACCGGTTCGCAGGCGCCTCGAGTGCCGCTTTTTTCCAGGTCGCACCAAAGTCGACCGAAACATGGACCTCGGCCACTTCAAGGTCGCCGGCCCAGGCATGGCCCCGCACGGCGAGTTTCTCGCCCATCGCATGCGTGATGCCCGACTTCGGAAACGTGACCAGCGACTTCACGGGCATCGACTCGATGATGCACATCTCGTCGTCCGGGACCGTCGTGCCGGGTGCGACGGGATTGCAAGGGACGCGATAGGAGGTTCCTGTCATCTTCGGTCCGTCGTGGACCTGGTTGCGAACGACAATCTTCTTCAGCCATTTGCCACTGACCGAGCCGGGCCAGCCCGCGCACACGAGCCTGAGCGGGTAACCGTTCATCGGCGGGATGTCTTCCCCGTTCATGGCCCAGGCAATGAGCGTCTCGTCCTCGAGTGCCTTTGCGACCGGCACGCCGCGCGAGATTGGCACCTTGCTGGCGTCGCCGCTCGCATGCAGATCAGCGCCGTAGTAAGCGACGTAGACGGCATCGTCCTTGACGCCGACGTGCTTGAGCACGTCCTTGAGGCGAACACCGGTCCATTCGGGGCAGCCGATCGCGCCGTTGGACCACTGGTTACCCGAGGCCGGTGGCACGAATTCGCTGCGGCCGTTGCCGCCGCATTCGAGCTGCAGCTGGTAGGTGTAATGATCGAACTGTGCCTTGAGCTCGGCGACCGTCATCTTGATCTCGCGCGCAATCGACTCTCCACCAAACTCGAGCTCCCAGGCGTCCGGGTCGATGTTCGTCGTAACGGGCGGTATGCCGTTGTTGCGAACGAACAGGTGCTTCGCGGACGTGACACGGTCGTCGAGCAGGTGCGCGGGCGTTTCGGCATTGACGGGACGGTCGTTCAGAACCACCAGGCCTTCCTTACCCGGAATCTCGAAGGACTCGCTCGATTGCGCCAGCGCGGCCGGAATCAGGCCGCGCGGCATCAGGTGTGCGAAAGGAATCGAGGCGCCAATGGCGGCCGACATCGCGGCGAGTCCGCCTTTCGTCAGAAAACCGCGTCGCGTGATCGGATCGCTTTTCCGCCCCCATAGTTTCTCGTCTGCTGCGACCGGATCAGCATCGTAGAGTTCATGGATTCCGCGTCTGTTATCTTCCACCGGGTACCCCGTCCGTTATGTATTCATAAAACTCAGGTATATTTTGACATTATAATATACTAATTTGTAGTGTGCTGACGACGATTACCGCAACGATAGAGGTTCCAGGTGACAGATTTACGTGACACGATTCGGGCTGCGATGCCCGGCCTGCTCCTGAGTGCGACCATTGCACTTGCCGTGAGATTCGTTAGTGACCGCTTGGGTGGTCCTGCAATGTTGTATGCACTGTTGTTTGGGATGGCATTCAATTTCCTGACCGAGGATGAACGTTTTGCGGCCGGTATTCGCATTGCAAGCCGCAATATTCTCCGCATTGGAGTCGCGCTGCTCGGTCTGCGTATTACCACAGGCGAGGTGATGGAACTTGGCTGGCCGGTGGTTGCCCTGGTCGTGGGGAGTGTGGTCGCGACTATTCTGTTCGGCGGACTTATCGGACGTGCTTTCGGTTTGAAAGGTGGCCAGTCCGTTCTCTCAGCGGGCGCGGTTGCGATCTGCGGTGCGTCCGCAGCACTGGCGATCGCATCGGTGCTGCCCTCGCACAAGGATCATGAACGCAATACAATTTTGACCGTTGCCGGCGTTACCGTACTGAGTACGGTCGCGATGGTCTTTTACCCGGTCTTCGTCACGTTTCTTCATTATGACAACGTGACCGCAGGCGTATTTCTCGGCGCAACGATCCATGATGTCGCGCAGGTGGTTGGCGCTGGTTATATAGTCTCCGATCAAAGCGGAGAGATTTCAACGCTTGTGAAACTCATTCGCGTTGCATGCCTGGTGCCGGTCGTCGTTTCAATCTCGCTTCTGATGCGGCATCGCCTGTCGCCGGAGTCCGGCAGCATCCCCCTGCTGCCATGGTTTCTTGTTGCATTCGTAGTGCTCGTCATCGTCAACAGCATGGGCTGGGTTCCGGTCGAGGCACATGCTATGTTCACGCCTGTCTCGAGTTGGTGCTTGCTTACGGCCGTCGCAGCCCTCGGCGTCAAGACCTCCCTAAAGGCGCTGGCCGATGTTGGTCCGGCACCGGTTGGTGTAATGGTGGTTCAGACTCTCTTTCTTGCCGCGTTCGTGATCGGCGGTGTTGCACTGATCCGATAGTGAGCCACCGGGCCTGATAACCACGCCAATCTCGCCGCAAGGAGGGCTTATTCATGTCGAACCTGGTTCCGCCGCATGGTGCGGATTCCCTCAAGCCGTTGCTGCTGTGAAAAAATGACGCTCGGCGACGGGCTTTTCTGGCCATTCCGATAGCGCTGTCCTGCGCGGAAGAACTCGGTAACGCTATTGGCGTCGTGATCGAGCGTATCGAGCGCCTCGATGACTATAACGTGCGATTCAAGAAAGCGTTCGACCGTTGGTACTACGGCAAGCAGGAGTCGGCTCTGGACAGGTCCGCGAAGCGCGGTTTCGACATCTTCCGCGGCGAAGGTCGCTGCATGGCTTGCCATACCGTGACAGAGGAGGCCGCGTTGTTCACCGATGGCCAGTTTCACAACACAGGCATAGGTTATTTTGCGACGATGAGACCTGTGGATACCGAGTTCGATGTATTGTTGGCGCGGGCCGATCCGAGCGCGTCGAAAGTTGCCAGTCAGAAAGCCTGAGCAAGGAAACCAAGGTGCCCGATCATCGTGTCATCCCTCAGCGCTTGGCGGCATTTCCCTTGGCGGCTTCGACAGTATATCGCATTGCATTTTTGCTGATTTTCGTCGATATCGCGTCTTGCAAGTTGATATCCAGCTTGTCTGCCAGCCTCAAGGCATAGATTAGAATGTCGGCCAATTCCTCCTTAGCAGCCGCGAGTTGATCCTTGGTAATTGATGATTGTTGGGACTGTTCTTCAGTCAGCCACTGGAAGATCTCGAGCAACTCGCCTGCCTCGCCAGCTAGCGCCATGCTGAGGTTCTTGGGACTGTGGAATTGCTCCCAGTCCCTCTCCTTCGCAAAGTCGGCCAGGCGAGCTTGTATTTCGTCAATGTTCATTTTGTTCAATCCGTTTTGGTTCTGGTCAAACCAATCAAATTAGAGGCAGCCTCGTGTCGAGACATAGTAGCAGGCGGCGAACAGGACCTGGGTCTGATTATTGCGAAGCTCAGGTCGCTCCCATGATATCTTCGCCCGACCACTAATTCGCCGGGAACCTGCCCGCACCCAAATTAGTGATTTTCAACGACCAAGACCATTGATATTTTGCGGGCCGCGCTGAACGGTGAACTACTGAGCGCGACTATAGCGCTTGCCGTGAGATTCGTCAGTGACCGGCTTGGTGGTCCCGCGATGCTGTACGCCCTGTTATTCGGAATGGCGTTCAACTTTCTCTCTGAGGATGAGCGTTTTGCAATCGGCATTCGCGTTGCATGCCTGCAACGGGTCGTAGTTGCAATTTCGCTTCTTACGCGACGTGGTCGAACTCCGGAATCCGGCAACTTGCCGTTGCTGCCATGGTTTCGTGTTCGTAATACTCGTCATAGTCAACAGTTCCGGCTGGGTTCCGACAGAAGCGCATGCTATGTTTGCTCCGATTTCGAGCTGGTGTCTGCTCACGGCAGTCGCCGCTCTCGGGGTCAAGACCTCGCATAAATCGTTCGCCGATGTCGGCCCGGCACCGGTTGGCGTTATGGTGGTTCAGACCGCTTTTCTTGCCGCGTTTGTGATTGGTGGAGTCGCGCTGATCAGATAGTCACCTGCGGGATCCAATGACTCCGCTATGAGGAGGCCGCTTTCATGTCAAATCTGGTTCCACCGCATGGCGGGGGCTCCCTGAAGCCACTGCTGCTGCCCGCGACCGAACGGGCCGAGGAGGCGCAGCGAGCGAAGCACTTGAGAAAGGTGCCGCTGTCGAGCCGAGAGGTTTCCGATCTCTTCATGCTTGGCATGGGTGCTTACACGCCGCTCGATGGTTTCATGGGTGAGGCGGACTGGCGCGGTTGCTGTGAAAATATGACGCTCGGTGACGGGCTTTTCTGGCCCATACCGATCACGCTGTCCTCCTCGCAGGAACTCGGTGACACTATTGGCGTCGGTGAGGAAGTCGCTCTCATCGACGGTGAGACCGGCGAACTGCTTGGCATCATGACGGTCGCGGAGAAGTATGCTATCGATCGCGAATTGGAGTGCTCGCAGGTATTCCGCACGATCGATTCCGCGCATCCCGGCGTCGAGAAAGTGATGAGCCAGGGCCCGGTCAATCTCGGTGGGCCTGTGCGTACGCTGTCGGAAGGCCATTTCCCCAAGACCTACGTCGGCCTCTACCATCGCCCCGTGGAAACGCGCGCGATGTTCCTGGAAAGGGACTGGTCAAAGGTGGCGGCGTTTCAAACGCGCAACCCGATGCACCGCAGCCACGAGTATCTGGCCAAGATCGCCATCGAAATCTGCGACGGAGTGATGATCCACCAGGTGCTCGGCGCGCTGAAACCGGGGGACATTCCGGCTGAGGTGCGGGTCAAGGCGATCGACGCGCTTGTGGACAACTATTTCGTGCACGGCACCATCTTGCAATCAGGCTATCCCATCGAAATGCGCTATGCGGGCCCGCGCGAGGCCCTTTTGCACGCCGTGTTCCGGCAAAATTTCGGATGCTCGCACTTGGTCGTCGGGCGCGATCATGCCGGCGTCGGCGACTACTATGGACCGCACGACGCGCATCATATCTTTGACACGCTTTCGGCAGGCAGCCTGA
>Ga0265306_10000487_pt1 | contig 18830 bp, 16 predicted proteins | sample Helome_3_FD_192493 | JGI IMG/M metagenome (GOLD analysis project Ga0265306, IMG submission 192493) | Marine sediment microbial communities from subtidal zone of North Sea - Hel_20160420 (Illumina Assembly) | ecosystem: Environmental > Aquatic > Marine > Subtidal zone > Sediment ... | reverse complement strand
AGTTGCAATTTTTTCAAGCTCGTCATCTATTTCTTCGAGTTTGGACATCTCATAGGCATCTGTAAATGCACCCCATTCAGCAAAATCAGGCGTCGTTAAAACAAATTTAAAATCAACATCATTGACTGAGGCAGCAACCGGGTATCTTATATAAATCCGGAGATTTTTACCGCCCTTTAGTGTTTTTGCCGCCGCGAGCCATTTGCCGGCCATGGCGTTCACGTCATCTTCGGTTGCATCGCCTTCATATTCGCAGTTAAAAATCTGAATGGCTTCTGCATAAACCGGGGCGGCAACAACCATTAACAGGGAAATGATAATTAAATGTATCAGTGTTTTCATCGGCAGGTCTCCTGGGGGTACTTTGACGCTTAATCATAAAACAAACCAAGCCCTTTTTCCTTCAAAAATAATCAACCGCCAAATTTGGCGGGTTCTTACTTCATGAAAAAACAGTGTCCAGTTCCCTTTATACTCAAAAATCATGTTAACTCCAACAAAGGCTGCAATGATGAAAAAAAACCTGGCTTTGGCTGGCATTGGAATGATCGTCCTGACCGCATTGACCACTACGGCATTTGCCGCGGCGAAAACCAACCAGGTCACCATTGAATATGTGCCACCGAAAAACCCGGCACATCAGCCAATATACGACTTGCTGAAGGAGCGTCACTCGCTCGAAAATTTGCAGGAATTTCTCAGTCCTTTCAAGCTCCAGTGGCCGTTGAAACTTTTATTGACCGGTTGTGATGGAGAGGCTGATGCGATGTATTCGGATGACGTTATAACGATTTGCTATGAATACATCGAGGATTTGCAGCAGTACATGCCCGCAGAGACCACGGCGGCCGGAATTGAGCCCGTGGACACCCTGGTTGGACCCTTTGTAGACACCGTGCTGCACGAGTTTGCCCACGCATTGTTTGATTATCACGATATTCCGATACTCGGCCGCGAAGAGGACGCCGCCGACCAGGTGTCCGCCCATATTTATCTTCAAACTGACAAGGAAGAGTCGCGCCGCCTGATCATGGGCACCGTCTACACTTACTTGCTGGAGGTAGAGGATACTGACCCACCGGACATGCAGGAATATGCCGACGAACACAGTACTTCAGAACAGCGCGCGATCAATCTGGCTTGCCAGGCCTACGGTGCAGATCCCAAGTTGTTTAGTGACCTCCCGGCACTTGCAAAAGTGCCGCAATATCGAGTGGACATTTGCGAAGAAGAATACGAAATTATTTCGCACGCATATCAAACATTGATCGTCCCCCATATCGATCTTCAACTCGCGAACAAAGTATTCAAAAGGAACTGGCTGCCGGAAAAAAAATCGCCGATGCTGCGTCCCCAGCCCTAAGGAAGCCAGCTACTACCCGAAGGTCCTGCGGGGCTGCCCTCGTAAGTCGCTGGTGGCAGGTGCATTTCTTTCAGCACCAGGCTCAGCGGCAACAAGGTCGTATCAGGCTCGACAACCGCGCCGCCCATGATAGTGGCGCCGAAGTTGACGGTACTGCCATCCATGATTTCGCATAGCTTCACCTGCAACGTCATATTCTCAAACGTGTGGAACTGTAAAAAGCCATTGACCATGCAATCCTTGCCAAAACTCACTGCGTTCCAATCAGAGGCTTGCATGGGTGAGGCAATAATGGTCCGTTTGCCGATCCGGCAGCCCATCAACCTGAGCACTACATTGGAAAGAACCGTTCCGGCTGAATAGCTCAAGGGTCTCCTGCACCAGGTGAAAAAGCAGTCCTGTGCGAAAAAATAGCTGAAATGCCGCCACGACCAAAACGGTGTTGAGTGCGAGCAACCCCAAACGTTTCCAACCAGCAGTTTCTTAATGGCCGCGCACAACACAATCAGGATTATTTCTGCCAGAACCAATGCAACAAATGCACTGACGATCACCTGCCCTTCCAGTCGCAGCAAGCTGGTGAACAGAATCGCATAGACGAGTATGCCCTGGAAGCGAAGAAGCCCGATGCTGAAAAGGTCATTCAGGAAGATACGCGCCAGGAAAAGGGCAAAGCCAGGCAGTATCTGGGACTCGTTCTCCTGCTCAAACTGTGCGCTGGCAAACTTGACCGGCGGGTTTCCGGCTACCGTAATGGGTTCGCCAAGTCGTGATCGCATCTGGCGGCGGAACTGTATGTCATTCCCCGGTGTTGAAACACCCAGCAGAAAGTTGGAAGGATATTGCCCATATTCCAAGACAGAATTGTTACCGCTGAAAAAATTCCGGGGCATGTCGAGTTGTCGAAGCGTTATGTGCTCGGCACCATAATCGAGCATATTGGTAAAACTGCCATTGGACCAGAATACCTGTGAATCAGCACTGGCAAGCTCAGGAACGAGATTGATCATCAAGTCGCATTCTGAAGCGCCCACGCGGGGGAAGCGCATACCCGCCAGTGCGCGCAGATACTGCCCGCTAATAGTCCATGTCCACTGACTCTGGAGCTGGTTCATTTTCTTCACTCTGTAGAGCAGCAAATAACCTCTGAGGCTTCGCGACGAATACAATCCGGGCCTGGCAGCCGTGAGACGCAGGAAGAGACAAACCAGCACCGAGACCAGGACGATAGTGACCCAGGTGGTGATGAAAGCGAACAAGCTCATCTGCCAGATCATTTCGGGCAACGGCGTCAGCTTGAAATATTCACTGGCCACCGCAGTTTCCCTGGCAGGTATGAAAGTGACGGCAAACCAGGTGACCGCTGCAGTCGGCACCACTATGAGCCAAAAGTCCAGGAATACCTGCATCAGGATATTGAGCGTTTCCATAAGCCAGGAAGGGTAAAAGGTTTCGCAATTTTTCGCCGTGCGCTTCAGTTTTGTGTAACGCCCGCCGCATCGGGCAGGAGCGCCTTCCCACATTTCCCCGCAACCCACATCCGCCAGGATCGGTGTAAATGGATTGATCCAGGAACCCCGGCCGACCGTCACGTCACTGGAAATTCCAGAACGCATGCCAATCTTACAGTCGCTCTGCAGTCGGATCGGGCCCAAATGTAACTGCTGATTACGCCAACTCGACGTATGAATATAGGCTCCGGTCTGAATGCAGACGTCGTTTTCGACGTGGAGCAAGTCCAGCGGGCCGGAAAACTCGACGTCGTGTGCGCACTGCAGGTTTTCACCCACGGCCGCTCCCAGCCTGCGCAACACGTAAGCCATCAGCGGTGCGCTGCGAAACAGCGCAGCCAAAGGCAAAATCACCGATCTCTCCAGCCGTCTGATGCACCAGACACGCAGGTGCATTCTGCTCCACTTGGGGTAAACGCCTGGTGTTACGCGGTTCTTGTACAGATGCCCTCCCATGAAAAGCTTGATGACCATCACCCATAACAAGTTGGCGAAGGGTAATACCAGCGCCAGCAGGTACCCTGCGAAACCAACGCCGATGAATTCCCAAAAAGTTGCGGTCATGAAAAACTCGCCGATTTCAGCGAGGGCAACAAATCCCAGGAAGCCTATTAACGGGGGCAAGTACAGCAAGGACAGGAACAGAAACTGCAAAACAGTGAAAAAACCGGTGGAGAGCACTCTGGCCGCAGCTTCATCGCGTTGATGGTTGCATCGGTCGGCTCTGTTTGCAGTTGTTGGTGCAGATGCCTGTGAGCGTTGTCGTGGACGTTCAGCCACTTTCCGGGCTGTGTTGCAGTCGCTGAGCAACGCCCGTACCGGCACTGCCCAGCCTGCGGCCTGCAAGCGCTGGGCCAATTGCGCAATGACGATCGAGTGCCCGCCATGCTCAGCGAAAACATCATCCCAGGCCATAGGCTGTTCGAATACCGCCCTGCAAATTTCCAGCACTTCCTCACCCGCCGATTCCACTTCTGAACCAGCGCCGGTGGGGCTGGCTATTGCAGTGTCCGGTGCTTTGACGGAGTCAATCGCCAGCTGCGACAACCTGGGCAAGCTCTCGCGGTCTATCTTGCCGGACACCGGTTTCATTACAAAACTTTCGACCAGGAAAATCCTTGTCGGAACCGACGGCGGCGGCAGTTGATTGGCCAGGGTTCCGATAGCCCGGGTGGCCCATTCCGCTGGAGCGGGGGTGACTTTACCCGCACCAGCCCGGGAGATCGATGGCGCCGAAACGAAAGCCACCAGTTTCTCGTTTTGATAGTCGAGAACAGCTGCGTCGATTTCCTCAAATTGCGTCTGGAGTATGTCTTCTACGGCCTGGATCTCGACGCGATGACCTCGCACCTTCAGTTGTGTATCGACTCGACCCAAGAAGTGCACACGCTGCGTACGAGCATCAATTTTGCATCTGTCGCCGGTGCGATAAAGGCGACCAAATTTTGGATGCATGATGAATTTTTGGGCCGTAAGTTCCGGCAGGTTGCGGTATCCGCGTGCAAGGTGCACACCGCCAATGCAAAGCTCACCCGCCGCTCCATGGGGCAATGGGGTGAGCTGGTCAAATTCAAGAACAACATAAGTGACATTGGCGAAGGGTGAGCCGATGGTGACGGGCTCGCCGGGGCACAGACTCTGGCGGCTGGTATCGGTGCTCGCCTCCGTGGGGCCGTACGTGTTGATGATCTGCCGTCTTCCCTGTGTCCATGGTTCCACCAGCGTGCTGGGGAACGCTTCACCGGCCGGCACAATATAGCGGCAAATCGGGTACGGGAGATCTGAATGCGGGCTTGGTGTAAGAGTGGTGAGAAGCACCGGAGGACAAAATAGCACGGTGACCTCAGCTTCACGCAGGACAGGCACAAGGTCCGGGCCGGACCGGACCTGCTCCCTGGTCAGCATGACCACGGCGCAGCCCGACACCCAGGCGCTGTACATTTCGGAAATGCTGCCGTCGTAACCCAGCGATGAAGTGAGCGAAGTCGCATCCATACCGGGAATCAGGTCGAAATAATCGGCGTAGCCCAGCACCAGGTTCACGTAACCGGCGTGGGCGGACTCAACGCCCTTGGGCAGGCCGGTGGTTCCGCTGGTGTAGAACAGGGTTGCAAGGCGCCGGGCGGGGTCATCCAGCCATGTTGGTGGCTCGCGTCGCTGTGTTTCCTCTGGCAAAGCCAGGACGTCAAGCGTTGGCAGGTCACGAAACCTCTCTTGCCCACGCGTGAGAATGACCGCAGGCTGCGCATCAGTGAGCATGAGCGTGATCAGTGCTTCCGGCAGACTGGTGTCAAGAAACATCAGGGTGCCGCCAGCCTTGAGAATGCCCAGGTGCGAGGCCACGATTTGCCAATTGTCCTGCGCCATCGCCACGGCTACAACCTGGTCAGGACCGCTGAGGAATGGCGCGATCGCAGCGGCTATTTTTTCGGCCCGTGTGTCGAGTTCAGCAAAGGTCAGGGATTCCCCCGTGTGGGGAATCTGCAGTGCAGTAAGATTGGGAAACTTTTGGGCGCTTCGGCTGAATATGTCGGGAAGCCACTGGACACCTTGCTGGTGCGGAACATTGACCAGGTGCCGGTCGCCAAAGACATCCGTCAGGCTGTATGGGCACGTATCGGTCTGCCCGTGCGGCACTTTCTCTGCCGCCCACAGGTATCGCCTCCACGCCACGTACGTCAGCAGGAAAAAAACTGCTAAAACGACTATTGAAATAAGGGCTGCCACAGAGGAATCTTAATCGAAGTATCTCTGTAGCGTTCCTGTGCGGCGGATGTCCAGCGTAGTGCAATGGAATCCGCCACCCAGCATTTTGGCGTGCCTCAGCTTGAGCGGGATGACATCAATACCCTGTTTTTCAATCAGCTTGATCAAAGCTGTCTGGTCCCGGTCTGCTACGACCAGATCAGGGCTGATACTGAACAGGTTCATATCGATCCATTTGCTGCCAATGCTTTTGGACAGGTAGTCGGCGTCAAAACTGTCCGAGTTCTCCATCGGCGGGCTGTAAATAATCTCCCACTGTTTTAAAACTTCAGGCAGGGTGTCGTCATTGATCCGGGCGGGGTTGCAAAGCATCAGACCGGGGCGCAACGCGACAAAGGTCGAGTCGATATGGCTGCCATAGTAGACATCTTTGAGAAAGTGCACCCGAAATTCATTTCCCAGAATGGTCTGTAACCATTGCCCGCCCAATTCGTTACCCGTGCCGCTGACGAGGTAAATCAAATCCCGGCCCATGCGCAATACATTGGCTGCATCGAAAGCGGGCTCATCGTTACGGGGAGTGGGTTTTTCAGGGTCAACATCGAACAGCGAGTCCAACAGCATCGGTCTGGGGGCGCTGTACCATCTTGCACCCGACTTCAGATAGTCAACCATCATCGCGCGATAGCTGAAAGTTTCCTGGGAGCGGCTGCGAATGACATTGGGCGTTTCGATCACCTGGTCACCGATGACCAGCAAAATGTCGCGCGGACAGTAATTGTAGAAGCCCTCAGACTCCCAGTGAATGGTGGAAAACCTGCTTTCGTGCGGCCATGTCTGCGGACGTTTGACGGTGACACCCTGCCCTTCAAGGGCAGCGACAAAATCATTCAGGTCTTCTTCCGTTTCATCAACGATCCACTGCGGAACAGGTCCCTGCGGAATTTCCGCCAGCGAACGGTCGGGAAATTCTGCCAGTTGGGTACTTCGGTCTGCCGTGGGAAATCTCGCACGCAGCGGATTACCTACAATCACTTCTTCCAGCTGATCCCACTCGTTACAACTCCAGACAACCGACATATGACCAAAAACCTTTTCTGAATGAACGTACGGAATGATTAGGGCAGGAAAGACTCGACCCGCGTTCCGCCACCGTCTTCGATTATTTTATAGAGCGAATAAAATGCCATGAATTAAAGAGCATGTATATAATAGCGCGCTTTGCGCAGCTGAAACGGGATTTCACGCTCGCGATTTATCGTCATGAGTCAGGAGAGAAATACATGCAAACGCGTACCCGGCGATTTTTGCTCGCCAGTCTTTTCACAGCAGCCACCCTGCTTCCAGGCGCCCTGTTGGCCGACCAGCTGAAGATGAAAAACGGTGACGTGATCACCGGCGAAGTAAAGAAGGTCGAAGACAACAAGGTATTCATCAAGCCCGCTTACGCCAGTGAGTTTTCAGTCGATATGGCGGAAGTGGTCTCGATCGAAGCGGAAAAAGTATTTGAAATGCAACTCGAAGACGGCAGCGAAGTCGCTGCGCAATTTGCCGGCTCAACGGCCGAAGGCGAGCAAACACTGATTGTGGACGGTGCCCAGATGAATATTGGCATGCTGGCAGTGACCCAGGCTGCTGAACCGGAACCCTGGTATGCACGCACATCGCATGTAGACCTGAACATGACCTGGAACAACGGCAATACCGACAGCAAGAACAACCTGTTGTTTGCCGATACGCGGGTGCGGCTGGGTGAGCACCGCCACCTGGCCGAACTCACGATCCGGCGTGATCAGACCAACGGTATTGATACCAAGAAACAGGATCTGTTCAATTACTCCTACAACTGGCTGTTCAATGAACCGTGGTACCTGGGTGCAACCGCCAGTTACGAACGCGACCCGATCAAAGACCTGAGTCATCGTTACATGGTCGGCGCACTAATCGGCAGGGATATTTTTAAAGACTCCCACAAATTCCTGACAGCCAGTCTGGGCGTGGGCTACTCGAAGCAGAAACAGTCCGGCCTGACGGATAGCGGCGCCACGGGGCTATGGAACCTGATCTACGAACATGATTTCAAGGGGGGCGATATCTCGTTCTTCCATCACCACGATCTGAATTACCAATTCTATGGCGACAATAACCTGATCCTGAAGACCAATACAGGTTTCAGGTTCGACATTATTGGCAGCCTTTACTCGACAATCTCATATCGTTACGACTATGAAACAGAGCCGGCTGCCGGCTCCATCAGCTATGACAGCACGCTGGCCATTGGCGTAGGCTCAGAATTCTGATCTATTTGGAGTTGAGAATACTGTTCAGGAACGCCGGCTTGAACAGTTTTCCAATCGTAGACCCCTGGATCAGGATGGACACCGCAACCACTCCGTAGGTCATATTGACCAGCAGTGGTTTTTCCGGGCTATCCGGCAAGGAAAGCGCGAGAGCGAATGCAAGTCCACCTCTGAGCCCACCCCAGGTCAGCAGTCCTGTCATGCGATTGCGATCTGCGTTGAGCACGGGTGTGGCGCAAAGCACAGCAAGTGGAAGGTAAACGCTGATGGCTCTTGCCACCAGGCAAACTACAACGGCGACCGGGATGCTGATTGCCAGCGGCGCCAGGTCAAGGTTATGAACCAGTACAATTACGAAACCCAGCATGACGAACAGCAGCGAGTTCAATAGATCGTCAATACCGTTCCAGAACGTTCTCAAGGGTAAACGCACCTTTTCAGGAATACGCGGCGCGGTCACATTGCCCACGAAAATGCCGGCAACGACCATCGCGATCGGACCGGAGACCTCAACGTGGAGCGCAATGCTGTAACCCATGGCTACCGTCGCCAGCGTGATCATCAACTGGTTGGTGAAATCCTGGGTGCGCAATAGCATGATGTGCGTCACCAGGCCCACCACTAATCCTAGGCTGATCCCGCCCAGGACTTCACGCAGGAACAGGGCAACACTGTCACCTACCCCCATTGCGGATGAGCCCGAAGCAAATGCCAGGGCCACGGTGAACAAGACCACGCCCACACCGTCGTTAAACAGGGATTCGCCATTGATGATGTCTTCAAGCGGTTGCGGCAGACCCACGGATTTGAGTATGGCCAGGGCGGCAATCGGATCAGTCGGAGAAATCAATGCGCCAAATACGAACGCATAAGTCAACGCCAACGTAATGCCAAACCAGCCCAGTGTAAAATGCAGAATTACTCCGATCAGCACACAGGCCAGCAAGGTGGAGCCAATGGCCAGCGTCACCACCACCCACTTGTTTTCTTTCAGGCCCTCTATCTTCACACCGGCACTGCCGGCAAACAGCATGAAGCACAGAACGCCGTTGAGCATGACATCACTGAGATCGAGCTGTTTGACCAGGGCATCTTCCCAGCCCAGGTTTTCGATTACTCCTGTGGCCTTCAGAACTCCGAAAACAACCGCGGTCAGCAAGGCGAGCAGCATCAAACCAATCGTTGATTGCAGACCAAGATAACGTTCGTTTAAAACCCCGAACACAGCCGCGAAAACAAGCAAAATGGCACTGGTCGCTAAAAAATCCATGGTTAATTCCCCAACACTGAAGCTCTGTCTACTCTAACGCATAATTTACTTTATTTTTAAGAGTGTCCTGATTTCTATAGCTGTGACTGTACCCAACGGACAATATCTCCAGCCATCATGGCGCCGGATTGGCGGGCTATTTCCTCGCCTTTCCTGAACAGCACCATGGTAGGAATGCTCCTGATGCCCAGCCGGGAGCCAATCATCTGCTCATCTTCAGTGTTCAGCTTGGCCAGGCGGACTCCGGGTTCCAATACTGCTGCGGCCTGCTCAAAGGCTGGCGCCATGGTTCTGCAAGGGCCACACCAGGGCGCCCAGAAATCCACCAGCACCGGGATATCGTTCTTCGAAATGTGGCGTTCGAAATTGGAGCCGTTTAATTCCAGGGGATGTGCATTGAATACCGGCGCTTTACACTTTCCGCAGCGTGGATTGTCCTGCAGGCGATCGTCCGGCAGGGCATTGATTGCATTACAGTCTGGACATACAACATGAGACTTGGACATGATGACCCTCCAACCACTAAGAACCCCGGGTTTGACCCTCCAGCTCCTGCCACCGGCCGTAAGCCGCGTCCAGTTCTGCACGGGTACTTCCCAATTGATCAATTGTAGCTTGTGTCACCGAATGGTCCTGTTGATAGAAGTCAGCCGCTGATATTTCAGTTTCGAGAGCTTCCACCCGCGAATCGAGTTGCTCAATCAGCCCGGGTAAGGCTTCCAGTTCTCTTTGCACCTTGTAAGAAAGCTTTTTGGGCCGTTTCAGGGCAGGCTGCTGTCCACTCGCCGCCTTTTCTGATGGTGCTTTTTTGCTGCCACCTTCCGACTGCTGCTCAAGGTTTACCAGTTGCCCGCCTTTTTCGGCCCAGCTGCTGTAGCCACCAACATACTCATCGACTTCGCCATTGCCCTGCATGACAAAAATGCTGGTCACCACGTTGTCCATGAACTCGCGGTCATGGCTGACCAGTAACACCGTACCGTCGAAATCCAGCAGTATTTCTTCCAGCAACTCCAGGGTTTCCACGTCCAGGTCATTGGTTGGCTCATCGAGTACCAGCATGTTGGCCGGTTTACTGAACAAGCGGGCCAGGATGGCACGATTTTGCTCCCCTCCGGATAACGCTTTCACCGGCATGCGAACCCGGTCGGGTGCGAACATGAATTCACCAAGATAGGAAATGGCATGGCGTCTTCGGCCTTTGATTTCGATGAAATCCTGGCCGCCACACACATTGTCGATCAGGTTTTTTTCAGGATCCAGGTGAGCCCTTAACTGATCGAAATAAGCTATTTCCAGCTTGGTCCCGAGTGTCACGCTACCAGAATCGGGAGGCAGTTCACCCAGCAAAACCTTGATCAGGGTAGACTTACCGGCGCCGTTAGCGCCCACCAGACCTATTCGGTCGCCACGCTTAATTAACGTGCTGAAGTCATTTATCACCACGTTGTCGCCAAACCGTTTACTGACCTGGTCCAGTTCCACGACCTTCTTGCCGGAACGTTCGGCAGCCTCCACACCAAAGCCGGCAACCCCTACCTTGTCGCGCCGCTGCCTGCGCTCTTCACGCATGGTTTTAAGCGCCCTGACACGGCCTTCATTACGTGTACGCCTGGCTTTGATTCCCTGCCGAATCCACTTTTCCTCCTCGGCAAGGCGCTTGTCGAACAGGGCATTTTCCCGTTCTTCCGATTCCAGCTGTTGTTCACGGAAACTCAGAAATCCGGCGTAATCGCCTTGCCATCGAACCAGGTGCCCACGGTCCAGCTCCACGATCGTGTTCGCAACCTGTTGCAGGAAAGCCCGGTCATGGGTCACGAACATCACCGTTCCCTTGTAGGAACGGAGTTGTTTTTCCAGCCATTCGATGGCCGGAATATCAAGGTGGTTGGTCGGCTCATCCAGCAGCAGAATATCCGGCTCGCTGACCAGGGCCTGGCCCAGCGCCACACGCCTGCGCCAGCCACCAGACAGACTGGCCATTCGCGCCTCTCCGGGCAATTGAAGTTGACTGATCACGGTATCGATACGTTGCTGCAGGTTCCAGCCATCTTTGGCTTCCAGCTCGTGCTGGGCTTTTTCCAGGGCTTGCATGTCACCCTCGAGAATTGCGTGATGGTAGCTGGCCAGTAAATCCCCCACTCCGGCCAGCCCATGAGCCACCACGTCATAGACATCCTGATCATCCGCATGCGGAAGGTCCTGGTCCAGGTAGGAGATCTTTGTTCCCGTTCGTAACCAGCGCTCGCCGCTTTCAGGAGCAATTTCACCGTTGATGAGTTTCAGCAAGGTCGTCTTGCCTGCACCGTTTCTTCCGAGTAGCCCGATGCGCTCGCCTTTACGCATTGAAAAATCAACGGCATCAAGCAACACGTGAGTGCCAAAATTCAGGCTGATTTTATCCAGCTTCAGAAAGGGCATGCTGCTAAATAGGCCCGGTCATTGACTGTTGGGAAAAAAGGGACCCCGAGATAAAAATCAGGCCCAATAACAGAATAAGTGAAATTTTGTTTTTCATTCAGGAAGCTCATACACAGCAAGTCAACAAGCCATTATGCCAGTGTAGGCGCCTGGCGAATACGTATCTGGCAGCATTGACGCGCGCAACTACAAGCTTCCGGCCAATCAATAATTGGAGTCCATTTACAGATTCAGAAGGATCGTTTCGGCTTCGATGACTTCTGGTCCGGCCCGCAGGTCACTTCATAGGACTCTGATAACCACCTTTCCCATAACCGTTCGGGCATTGGGTCCCCGGCGGTGAAACGGGTTGTCACCCAACCAGTCGACCCCACCTGGAACCGTTTCGGGTCCTGCCCTGCGAGCTCCAACGCCTCCGGCATCGAGGTCTTGAGTTTGAACATTGCCTTGAATCCCTGCCCCTTCGGGCCAGGACCAATGAACAGGAAGCTGCCTTTGCCAACTTTGAACGCACTCTGCGAGCATGACGTCCCTGTCGTCACGCCGGGGAACTTCATGGCTCGCTTCCGGATGGCATCTGTGGGGTCGTGGGAACCAGTCATATGGCAGACATTACGATCCAGGCGAGAAAGAACAGTTTATGCTTCATTGTTCTGCTCCAGGAGATCCCACAGATTCCCATATAAATCCTCAAATACGGCCACCATCCCATATTCTTGTTTTTTTGGTTTGCGTATAAAATTGAGAAATAGAAATACGCGACCTCCCGACTGATTTCCGATAAACGATTCCTGTTCAGGTTTGGAAGCCCTGGCCAACAGTAAAGTTACTCCGCTGGATCCAGGAGGAGAAACTACAACCCAACGTTTGTCCTGCTCAGGTTGATGTGTATCCTCAATTAACTTGAAATTGAGTTTTTGTGTATAGAATGCGATGGCTTCGTCGTAATCTTTGACCAGCAGTGCAATATGTCTGATGGATTGTTTCAACTGTTCTTTGCCTCAACTACTGATACGTATAACGTTTAGGTTAAGCGGCGCTGCACAGTAAGCGTCCGGTGGAGCCAGCTTGCTGGCCGAACATACTTAGACGATTTGTTATAAGTCTTTTTCAGCTTCTTTTCCATGCCACACGCGAAGCACAATGATCGATTCCTCCTGTCGTAAGTAGCGAACGGTGTAATTTCCAACAAATAAATCTCGAATCACATTGGGGTCTGGCGCGCGCCTGACCGGAAGTCCTAGTTCAGGGAAACTTGTTAAATTCTCGATTCCGTCCAATAACTCAGCTGCTATCCGTCTTGCAGCATGGGGGTTCTTGAATTCTACAAATGCGCGAAGCCGTTCCAGATCATGAATTGCTTCAAGCGCATATTTTATTCTCATGCCTCTGGAGGAGATTTGAGTGAATCGCTTCCCCAGGTTTTAAGCCACTTTGAAACCTCTTCTGAATCAATGAGACGCCCGGCCTTAACAGATTCCAAAGCCTGGGTTGTATCAGACCACCGAATTTCTTCCATTGACTGGCGAAGTACAAACTCTTTAATGGCTTGATTAACCAGGTAGTTCTTGCTCCGATCCAGTTTTTGAGCCAGCTTTTCAAGTGGAATTTCTACATCTTCACTCAAGCGAATACTGGTAACGCCCATTTTTTTCTCCGTACTGTAGTGATTTGTATTACATTGTACTACACGAGAGGGGCTAACGACTAAAAACTAGCGTCCGAAGAACTCCTTCAAGGCGGATTCCCAGCTGCCTTCGTTCAGCTCTTCAATGACACCAATGAAAAGAGACTGAGGATCAGCATCCTCGCGACCGCTGGCTTTGCTTACGAAAGCCTGGAATCGGTCGATATCCTCCTGGAAAAAAGTGACAGCAGACTTCCCAATCATCAATTGGGGCAGCTCGGCATCCAGGTTGTTGGCTTCGATGACGCAGATCCAGTTTTGCCCGTAGGACTTTTGTCCGGGCATCTTGCAGTCATTTTGTAAGTTCTCGTTGATCTTGATCACTTCGCCACTCAGCGGAGCATTGAACGGCGCCCTTCTGGAACCCTGGTTCACCCTAAAGAGAGGATTACCGGCCTTTACAGTTAACCCGATGTCGGGTGTATCGATCGAATCCACGCTGCCGAGCAGCTTCCTGGCGAAATCATCCAGGCCAACCCGCGCAGTGCCGTCTTCAGAGAGGCTCACCCAGCAATGTCCGGCCGAGACATGAACGCCCCCCGGGATCGAGAATTCTCCCGGGATGACAGGATCACTGTCTTCCGGGCCCAACACGTGAACCCTGGGTTTCAATTGTTTCTCGATCCTGTCGCGGCGCTTGATCAGGGCCCGTTTGACGAACAGCCTCAACTCATCTTCGGTAAACGGCTTCTCAATGTAATCCAGCGCTCCGTGCTTCATGCATTCCACGGCCGATTCCACGCTTGCGAACCCCGTGATGATGACGACATCGATATCCGGCCGCAGGTGTTTCACGGATTTGGCCACATCCGTCCCGGACATGGCCGGCATTTTCAGGTCGGTAAATACGAAGTCGTAGTCGTGAACCTGGATCAATCCGAGCGCCTCCTGGCCCGTTTCAACGGTGTCGACGTTGTATCCGTCCAGCACGAGGATTTTGCGCAGGCTGTCGAGTATGATTTCCTCATCGTCCACGCAGAGGATGCGGGCCTCTGGATCCTCAACCTCCACGCGCTTCAGAGTTTTCGACTCGTGAGTGAAATCAAGCACGAGACTCTCAGCCAGCGCTTCCTCGCGTTCGGCCCGTCTTCTTTTCTCCTGAATCCTGAGAAACCACTCCCTGGCTGCCAGGTTCAAAAAGAAGAACATGATCAGGGTGGGCAGAATTATTGTTAGTAGAATGATCTTCATCAAAATCTCCTTAAACGTAGTCAGCAGCGCCAGGTTCGAGGCTTCATGAACTCAGCCACTGCAAATTATTCTCCGGATTTGGCGGCAATATCCGGTATAGCCACCCTCTGAAATAGGGATCCTTCTCGACCAGCGAGGGGTTCGATTGCGCATCCGCATTCACTTCAAGAATTTTTCCGTCCATTGGGCAGATGATGCCGTGCACCGATCCATCCAGCGAGGTGGCGAATGCGCAGGGGATTCCCTGCAACAGGTCTTCGCCGGGCAGCGACAGCTCCAGTTCCCTGATACCCTCCGCCGCCTTCAGAAACAGATCGCTGACCCCGATACGCGCGGTTCCCTCTTCCTCCAGCAGGACCCAGCTCACATATCCGAGCCGGTAATAGTTGGCCGGGCAGGGAACATAGCTCAGGGAACAATGTCTCGGGAGGCCGGCTGACTCTGCCTCGTCAAGGATCACGGAGCACCGCAGGCTGCGCCGGATGACCGTGAGCAATTCGTCAGCCGTGAATGGTTTCGAAATATAGTCCACGGTACCCGTCGAAGTCAGGCTCCTGACCGCGTTTTCTACCGTTGAGTATCCGGTCATCATGACCACGGGGGTCTGGATGCCCCTTCGGTCGAGTTCTTCGAGGAACTGGAAACCGTCAAGTTCGTTCATCATGATGTCGCACAGCACCAGTCGAAAGCGGCTGTTTTCCAGAAACCGAAGCGCTTCCGGGGCGCTATCCGCAGCGGCAACGGTGATCCCCTCCGCGCTGCAAACCTTCACTACCGCCTGGGTGACCATCAGTTCATCATCAATGACCAGGATATCCCGCTGCATGCTCATGACTTCACCGGAATCCTGACGATAAAACTCGTTCCGACACCGACCTCGCTTTCCACTGTGATCGTTCCGTTGTGGTTGTCCACGATCCCCCAGGTAACGGCCAGGCCCAGCCCCGTACCTTTCTGGCCCTTTGTTGTCGCGAACGGTTCGAATAGCTTCGGGATCTGGGTTTCGGGAATGCCGCAGCCGTCGTCTTCCACTCTGACTTCAACGAATTCGTCGTTCCATTCGGAATCGACCTGTTCCCAGCGGTGCCAGCCACAGCCTTCTCGCAAACAGCCCTGGACGAGCCCTTTTAGGGGAACCTCGAAAGCAAAGATGGGAGATCCGCATACCGGGCAGGCCTCACCTTCAGCCAGAAGCGAGGCCGAACAGTCCGGGCACAAGAGGTCTACACCTTCCTCTAGGGGTGGCATATCTCCCAGCAGATGCTCGTGTGAGCCGTAGACGGGATCGAGGTGGATCAGCCCGGTAAGATCCTTTTTGCGAAAGCGCATGCCGATGGCGGGTTTGCCATCGATCTGGACCTTCCCGTCAACCAGGTCATGCCGCTTGCGGCACAGGGCGCGCTTGATCTGAAGGGTTCCCTTTGCGCAAACAGTGATGGCCTTGCTGGTGACCTTTACGGAACCGTTGTTTTCGCCGATGGCATCCAGGGCGTTGACCATCAGGTTGATGAAAACCTGCTGGATCTGGTTAGCGTCAACCGTCACCCTGGGCAGAGTTTCGTCCAGGTCCATGACCAACTCTACCCGCCCCAATGAGAGTTGGTTTTCGATCACCGCTGCGGCACGGTGGATGATCTCGTTGATGTCGGCCTGCCGCTTTTTCGGGACGGTTTGCCGGGCAAAATCCAAAAGGCTTTTGACGATCTCGCGGCAGCGGATGGTTTCAGAAACGATGACATCCAGGTCGGCGTGCATCTCGGGTTGCCCATGCGCACGCTTCTGCAGATAGCTGCTGTAAGTGAGTACAGCCGTCAGCGGATTGTTGATCTCGTGCGCCACTCCAGCGGCAAGCCTCCCAAGCGAGGCGAGTTTGTCCGACTGGAAGAGCTGCAAGCGTGCCTGTGAAAGATTTTCGGTCATATCGTTGAACGACCTGGCCAACATGCCCAGCTCATCGTCTCTCTTCACTTCGACCCGGTACGCCAGGTTGCCGCCGGCTACGTGCCGCACGGCTGTAAGCAGTTCCTGGACCGGGCGGTCGATCCACCAGCGGACCAGGAAGCCAACGATAAGGCTCAGAATGAGGATTGCGCTGACTGCCAGAATGACTATGGCCACCTGGCTGTGCCGGATGTTCCGGTCGACTTCGGTCAGGGGTATCGTGACGTCCAGCACACCGAGCACTGTCTGCTCCCTGGGGTGCGCATGGCAGGCCGCCGCCCAGCACGTTGGCGAATTGTAGATCGGGTTGATGATACCCAGCAGTCGCGAAGAGTCCTGATCAAGGCGAAAAATACGCGTGCGCTCCGCCATCTCCAGATGCTCCAGCGGCTTTCCCGCAGAATGGCATCGGTAACAGCTCTCTGCCTGCTTGTCGACCATCTTCCCGATCTCGGCGGAACCCGACGAGTAGATGATCGCCCCCGACTTGTTGAATATGCGGACGCGGTCAATACTCTCCTGCATGCCGATGCGGCGGATGCTGTCGTGGATCCGATTCCGGTCGTTGCGCAGCATGTCGTATTCGGTGTCCGACTTGACCGCTTCGCTGAGTTGATTGGCATGCCGCTCGACTTCAGCAAGCAGACTTTTTGTTTCGGATTGGATATTAAAATAGGCGAAAATGCTAATCGCAAAAAGAACCGTCAGCACGACACCGAAGGTCAGTTTGTGGCCAATTTTGCTATTAAGCATGAATCACCCTTTTAGGGAAGGCGCACTTCTTCGCCAGCATTCCGGGTCAACGCAATTTTTTCCGCTTTTTCGCCGGCTTCGACAAATATCGAACCAGGTACACAAACAGCACCCAGAAACTCAACAGAAGCAGATACTCCATGCCTTTGGTTTCGAAAATATTGACGTAGGTGAATGAGTCCATTTCAGTCCTTTCTTTTAATTGCTAATGCTCCGAACCGAACACCGGCATGCGGGTAACAACCCACCGGAATATCCAGATTTCAGAGAAAATCACCATTAGCGTTACCGTGATTTCCTGCCAGCTCGGGTAATAATGCACGGGGTCGTACCATTGGAAACAGACGATGGATACGTTGAGCCTGTTGAGTATGATGCCGAGCAATGCCAGGACGGAGGCAATCTTGATGATGTTCAGGCTTCTGTGTTTGAACCCGAACGCGAACATGAATGCAGGAACCAGTACAAAACCGAGCACTTCCAGCAGGTACCAGTAGCCCCAGCTGGTGTTGATCAGATCCCATTGCTTTTCGTGAATGAACAGCAACGCTTTGAAAACATAATAGACAAACATGGTAATGGCCGCGCCCTTTGCCAATCCGAATACCATGTCGTCAAAAGAATGATGTCCCTTGGGATTGATCAGGTTCTTGAAAACACCGTGGCTGATGGTTCCTTCAAAGATAATCATCGCCAGTCCCGCATAAATGCTGGAGACAAAAAACAGCACCGGGGTGAATTGCGACCACCAAAGGGGATGAATCTTGGGCTTGGCCATCAGGAACAGTGCACCGAGCCCGGATTGGTGCAACAGCGAGAGTGTCACGCCCAGAATGACCGTGCCCAGGACCAGACCCTTGAGAAACTTGCGTGCTTTTTCCAGGTTCAGCCATTCCGCGATTACGGGAGAAAACTCGATGAACGCGGCCACCATGTAGAGCGCAAAATGCCAGCAAATCAGGAACAGCACGGAGGCAAACCCGAATGAATTACCGATGAAGGGATTCATCGCGTTCCACGGCCGGCCGAGATCGAACAGCAGAGCGCCACCATAAAACATGTAGGCCAGCAACCCGTTCAACACGGTGGCGCGCACGATGGACTGATACTTCTCCACCCGCATGATATAAACCACGAAAGTGATGACGTAGGCGCCGCCGGCGAGCGCGACACCGGTAACCACGTCAAAGGCGAGCCACAGACCCCAGGGATGTTCCTGCGTGAGATTGGTCACCGAACCGAGGCCGTAAATAAAACGGAAACACAAAATAACCAGCCCGGCCAGGATCACCGGAATCGAGATAACGTTAAAGGTCGTAAGCCATGGGCCGCGAGGTTTCAGCTCATGGAACAGAAATTGGAGAATACGGTTGAATTCACCGCCGGCGGCAACGCTGGTGTTCATCGCTCAACCTCCTCTTCACCGGTGAGGAATTCCGCCTCAATCCCGTCAGACGGCTCACCGTGATCGGCGAGTGCATTGAGTCCCAACAAAAATGCCGGTACGCCGAACAGGATCGCCGGAACGGCATAGAGGAATTCCCTGGTGTACTCCGGGTAAGGTGTTCTTCCCAGGTCGGTTCTGAACCCTATCTGGTCAAAAGGCACCGCCGACAGGTAAAGCCATCCGGTACCGCCGGCTACGTGCTCGCCGTAAATCTGGTGTACATATTGATCCGGATGGGCG
>Ga0265306_10000485_pt1 | contig 18901 bp, 15 predicted proteins | sample Helome_3_FD_192493 | JGI IMG/M metagenome (GOLD analysis project Ga0265306, IMG submission 192493) | Marine sediment microbial communities from subtidal zone of North Sea - Hel_20160420 (Illumina Assembly) | ecosystem: Environmental > Aquatic > Marine > Subtidal zone > Sediment ... | reverse complement strand
GGTGTTTCGAGACGGGTACACAAAGTCATGAAGGGTGCGCCGGAGTGACGGCCGCGGTCGATTACTTTGCGTGGATCGGTGACAGCATGGCGGCCGATCACATGGCGGACTGGGGGCATCTGTCCGGGCGCAGGCAGGCGCTTCACGCCGCGATGGATTTCCTGTTCGAGTACGAAAAATCGATTGCAGAGCATCTGCTGCAGGGTCTGGCCGCAATCGACGGCGTGACCGTGCACGGCATTACCTCCTCGGATGCACTTGATCGCCGCGTGCCTACCGTGTCATTCACGCACGCGTCCATCGCTCCGGACACGATCGCGCAGGCGCTCGCGGAAAAAAATATCTTTGTCTGGAGTGGCCACAACTACGCCGTGGAGGTTGCGCAGACGCTTGGCATCTATGAATCAGGCGGTGGTGTGCGCATCGGGCCGGTGCACTACAACAGTCACGCCGAGATCGATGAGCTTCTGGACGCACTTGCCTCTATTGTCACTCGATAATCCCGAGCCGTTACAACCGTAATCTGATTCCAGCTTTCGCCAGGAATCCTCCGACGAGCATCACGCCGATCATAGGCGGCAGTGACAGGGCGACGTTTTTTAATACCTATACAATACCACATGACATAGTGGTCTTATATTGGTATTATATTAGTTCTGTTCGATTGAGGAGGCGACAATGTCGCTCAATGCAGTCACGGAACCACTGGACCGCTCGAAGCCGACGCCGCTGTACCAGCAGTTGCGTCGTTCGCTGCGCCAGGCCATAGACCAAAACATCCTGGCGCCGGACGATGCTTTGCCAGCGGAGCGTGATATCGCCTCCGATTTCGGCGTATCCCGGATCACAGTACGCAAAGCGATCGACGGTCTCGTCAAGGAGGGCATCCTGGATCGACGCCACGGCGCCGGGACTTTCGTCGCATCACGCATTCAAAAGAACATGGCCGCTTTGTCCTCGTTTTCCGAGGACATGGCGTCGCGTGGCTGGCAGGCGCGTAGCGAATGGCTCGACCGAACCGAAGAGGAAGTGACGCCGAGCGAATCCCTGGCGCTGGGGCTGCCGCCAGGCACGTCCGTGTATCGATTCGACCGTATCCGGTACGCCGGCGACATGCCACTGGCCATCGAACACGCAATCGTGCCGGCATTTTGTCTGCCTTCCATCGAGGCGGTTGATGCGTCGTTGTACACAGCGCTCGAGTCGACGAGTCACAGGCCCACAAAGGCCCTGCAGCGCTTGCAGGCTATTGCCTTCACTGAGGAACAGGCCGGTCTGCTCAGTATCAGGCCCGGCGACCCAGGTCTCTTCATCGAGCGCCGTGGCTTTCTGGGCGACGGCAGGCTCGTTGAAATCACTCGTTCTTATTATCGCGGCGATGCCTATGACTTCGTTGCGGAATTGGCCATATGAGGCAGGACAAAGACGTGAGTACCGATACACGCATGTTCAGCGAAGCCGCATCTGCATCGAAGGTCGTCGCGGACCAGATAATGGAGAACGAAGCGCTGATGGAAAATATCGGCAAGCAGCTTAGAGCGCGGCAGCCGCAGGTGATCGCCACTTGCGCAAGAGGCAGCTCGGACCACGCTGCGACCTTTGCCAAGTACCTGATAGAGACCTATGCAGGTATACCGACGGCATCGTTCGCTCCGTCGGTCAGTTCGGTCTATGCCGCAAAGCAAAATATGTCGGGCGCGGTTTTCGTGGCGCTGTCGCAATCCGGAGCCAGCCCGGATTTGCTCGCATCTGCGACGGCAGCGAAAGAGGCGGGCGCACTGGTTATCGCGCTCGTCAACGTCGAGGATTCGCCGCTCGCCGAACTTGCTGATGAAGTCATTCCGCTTCGCGCCGGGCCCGAGGCCAGTGTTGCCGCGACCAAGTCCTACATCGCGACGCTCACGGCGCTGACGCAGCTCGTCGCGGCGTGGACACAGAGCGACGCGCTGAAACAGGCATTGAAAGAACTGCCCGGCCAGCTGCGCGAGGCATGGGAACTCGATTGGCAGGCCGCGGTTGACGCACTCGAGGGCGCGACGAACTTCTTCGTCATCGGACGTGGCGTAGGGCTCGGAATCGCGCAGGAGGCTGCACTCAAGTTCAAGGAGACGGCCGGGCTGCACGCCGAGGCTTATAGCGCGGCGGAAGTGCGGCACGGACCGATGGCCATCGTCAACCGCGGCTTTCCCGTCCTGCTGTTTACCCAGGATGACGGGACAAGAGCAGGCGTTGACGCTGTGGTCGCAGACTTCACGGCGCGTGGTGCAGTGGTTCTCGTAGCCGGAAAGGCCTATGACAGCGCCGTAAACCTGCCGTCACCCAGAGGCGTTGCGGCCGCGACAGCGCCAATCGTGTTCATCCAGTCTTTTTACAAAATGGTGAACGCACTTGCGGTTACGCGCGGATACGACCCGGACAGTCCGCCGCACCTGCGCAAGGTCACGGAAACGCTATGACGATGCATGCGTTGACCAATGCCCGCGTGTTGACTGCACGGGGATTTTTCGACGGACAGACCGTCGTGCTTCGTGACGGTCTCGTTCACGCTGTAGGCAATGACGGCGAGTTCGATATGCAAGGTGTCGAGGAACGCGACCTCGGCGGCCAATTGCTGTTACCCGGATTCATCGACATCCAGGTGAACGGCGGCGGCGGGGTAATGTTTAACGACGCACCGAGTGTCGACGGCATTCGCGCTATTGCTGCGGCCCATCGTTCGTACGGATCGACGGGTTTGTTGCCGACACTCATCACCGACGACCTTGACAAGGTCGCGACCGCAATAGCCGCAGTAGATGAAGCTATCGAGGTGGGCGTCCCGGGAATACTGGGCATCCACCTGGAAGGCCCTTTCCTGAACGCCGAGAAGAAGGGCGTACACGATGCGAACAAGTTCCGTGTGCTCGACCAGAGCGCGATCAGGTTGCTGTCGTCATTGCGGCGCGGCAAAACCATGGCCACGCTTGCGCCGGAGATGACCTCACCGGCACTCATTCGGGAACTGGCCGAGGCCGGCGTCATCGTTGCGGCAGGACATACGAACGCGAACTACGATGAGGTTCGGGACGCACTTGATGCGGGCGTAAGCGGCTTCACGCATTTGTTCAATGCCATGTCACCGTTGACGAGCCGTGCGCCAGGCGTTGTCGGTGCAGCACTCGACGACAAACACAGCTGGTGTGGGCTCATCGTCGACGGGTACCACGTACATCCTGCGGCGCTGCGCATCGCGATTGCGAGCAAGCCGCGCGGGCGTTGTTTGCTCGTCACCGACGCGATGTCGAGCGTTGGCGCTGTTGACAAAGCGTTCGAACTCGATGGACAGGCGATTACGGTTGCCAACGGCAAATGTGTAACGGCCGACGGCACGCTGGCCGGCTCCGATCTCGATATGGTCACAGCGGTGAGGAATGCGATGAGCATGTTGGACCTGGACGCAGCCGAGGCCGTGCGTATGGCGAGCCAGTATCCAGCCGACGCCATCGGCGCAGGCGACACTATCGGCCGAATCGAGGCGGGGTTCCGCGCCAACCTGGTTCTTGCTGACCATGATTTGAACGTTGTCGATACCTGGATCGACGGGAGACCAACATTATGAACTTGAAAGCAGACTTCGACGATGCTGGCTACGTAGCTCTGCCCGGCTTCCTGGATGCAGACGAAGTTGAAGAGCTCAAGCGCGAGACCAGTCGTTTCATTGAAGAAACCGTACACGATCTTCCGGAGGAGGCCGTGTATTACGAGGACAGGAGCGACCGGGCAAGCCTGAAGCAGGTGCAGAGAATTCACGAGCACGACGATTACTACGCGCGGTTGGCGAACTCGGAGAAGGTCGTAGGGCTGGCGGAAGAACTGCTGGGCGGACCGGTCCAGATCCAGAATATGCAGTACTTCAACAAGTTTCCCCGCATGGGAATGGCGACTCCCCCGCACCAGGACGGGTACTACTTCATGATAAAGCCGCAGCAGGCACTGACCATGTGGCTGTCGCTTGGGTACGCCGACGCCGCCAATGGGGCAGTTTGTTACGTTCCGGGTTCAAACAAGAAGGGCATGCGCCCGCACGGCGCTACCGGGACACTCGGGTTTTCGCAGGGCATCTCTGACTGGAGCGACGAAGACGACCGTACCTGTGTGCAGATGGAAGCGAGTCCCGGCGACATGCTGGTCCATCACAGCCTGACGATCCACCGTGCCAACAATAATGAGAGCGATCGTGATCGCAAGAGCGTCGGCTTCATCTTTTATCGCGCCGACGTAGAGATCGACGGACAAGCACACGCGGAATACCAGGAGAAGCTCCACAAGAACCTGAAGCAACAAGGAAGACTATGATGTGCCCGGGATGTCGCTATGCCAGTAGTTCGTCCACCAGCGGTACCAGGCGTTCGGCCCAGATCCTGTACCCGGCAGGACTGAGGTGAAGCAGGTCCGGCATCAGGTCGGTGTCGAGTCGACCAGCGTCGTCGACAAACTTGTGTCCAATGTCGAGGAGGCGCACGACCTCACCGTCCGCGTATGTGGCGATAATGTCGTTGATCTCCGCATTCAGTTGCCGTAGTGGATCGTCCAGTGATGCGCCGCAGGGAAATATCGCTTGCAAGACGATGCTTGTCTTCGGCATGCGCGCCTGCAGCTCGCGGAGGATTGCATGGACGCCTGCCGCCGTCTCTTTCGCGGGATCCTGGCGGTGACCTGTGTTGTTGGTGCCTATGAGCAATACGGCTACCTTTGGCGCAAGCCCGTCGATCTCGCCATTCAAAAGGCGCCAGAGCACCTGTTCGGTCCGGTCTCCAGAGTACCCGAGGTTCAGGGCCCTGCGCGGCTCGAAATACTCCTGCCAAAGACCCAGGTTTTCCTCGTCTTCCCAGCCCTGCGTGATCGAGTCTCCAATCATCAGCAGGTCGATGCTGTCTTTCCTGCGCTCGACTTCCTCGAGTTTTGCCTGATGTCGCAGCATCCACCATTCGTCAACGTATTCGCTGGTCTGGGCTTCCGGAGTCACTGCTGCGGGACGATTTCTCACTTGCGAAGTATGAGGTATTCGTCGTGTATCAGGTAGGGGTGATCGGTCTCGGCCAGATCGCCTGGTCGATCGACGACGATCCGGGCAGAAAGGGGATCTGGTCGCATGTTGGCGCTTACGAGCATTTTCCACGTACCGAGATTCGCTCGGTGAGCACACGCAACCAGAGTGTCGGCGAAGCGGTTCGGGACAAGCACTCGGTACCGACGTACCACAGTGACTACCGTGCCATGCTCGAAACAGAGAACCTGGACATCGTCAGCGTGTGCACGCCGATCGCGACGCACCGTGACATCGTCCTGGCCTGCGCACAAGCGGGCGTCAAAGCCATCTTCTGTGAAAAGACCTTGTCGTTCGACATCGACGAAGCCGAGGAAATGGTCGATGTTTGCGAAGAGCATGGAATCGTGCTCGCCGTCAATTTCGTGAAGCGCTGGGACAGCACCTACCGGTACGTTCACGAGCTGCTGGCCCGCGGCGCCATCGGTGATTTGCAAACGATAGTTGCCTATGGCGCAACGGCGCTCTACACAAGCACGAGTCACCTGATCGACATGATGTGCCTCTATGCCGGTTCGCCACTGTGGGTAGTCGGAGAAGACCCTGGTGGCGACGTAAGGAATGTGCATGGCGTCGATGATCCCGGTGGCATCGGCATGGTCGGCTTCGATAGCGGTGTAATCGGTTTTATCAAGGGATGCAGCCTGGGTCCCAGGCAGTACATGTCAGAACTGGACATCATGGGCGAGCGGGGAAGGATCCGAATTACGGACGATGGCAAGAGCGTGTCTGTATTCGAATTTGCCGAAACAAGCACATCACCCGGCAGCGGTTACGAATCACTATCTGAAGTCGAGACGACTCTACCGGCATTCAACGAGAGGATGGTTGACGCCATTGCCGACATCGTCGACTGCATCGAGAGCAACGAACAGCCGCGGAGCAACGGCCGTACTTCGCTGAGCGCTCTCAGGATCATCGATGGCATCAGGCGTTCGGCGAACTACGACAATGCCAGGATATTGATTCAAGCCAACCCATAACAAATCTGCTCGGAGAACAACATGGTTCCGATTCGAAATTTAGCTGCGACGACATTCCTCCTGCTGGTGCCGTTTCATATACACGGGCAGGAATTGGATCCACAGCAGCAAACCACGGTTGAGTGGCGCATTCATGAGCAATTGTCTCAAGGCGTCAACGACACGAAAGCTGCGGAGCACGGAATTGCGGGGTCGTTCATCGGCGTCCACAACGATGCGCTTATTGTCGCGGGTGGGGTTGGTGACACCTATAACGATCACATCCGGATCGCGACGCGGAACGCGGCATCGGACGAGAACGGTGATGGGACGATAACTCCCGACGAAGCGCCGGTGACCTGGCACGACACGCGCCTGAAGTTACCCGGCAACCGGGCTTTTGGCGCGTCGGCCAGTCACAGGCTTGGTGTCTTTGCAGTCGGCGGCACCGATGGAACTTCGGCGAGCAGTGAAGTGCAGTTGATTCGCTGGGACGAGGACACTGCGAGCGCCGGCCTGCTCAGCTTACCGGCAATGCCAGGTACTTCTGTCAAAGGCGGCGCGGCAGTTGTTGGCGATACCCTCTACGTACTTTCTGGAAGCGGTGATGCTGGGCCCCGCCGTCAATTGTACGCTTTCGACCTGTCACGCATTCAGACTGACGTTACTGGCGAGCCAACGGCGGATGGGGGCAATGCCAGGCTGATCGAAAGGATCGATGGGCAAGGCGCGGCAGTGAATCCCTGGCGACAGCTGCCATCGTTGCCGCCCGTGGATGACAATAATCTGGGGCCGCTCAGTACGGCTGTGGTTGCGCAGGACAATGGCCGCGGCGGTCGTCTCTATGTTGTCAGAAGTCGTAGCGCCTCCACCGAATTCTGGGAGTTCAACCCCAGTGCCGGCGACGAGTCCGCCGCATGGCAACGCAAGACCGATGTCAGCATCGACGGCCAGGCCGTTGATTTGAAGAGCGGCAGTGCAGTTGCGCTGGGCCAGTCGCATATTCTCCTGGTTACGGGCCTGGGGGACGAGGGCGTCCGACGCGCCTTGTCCTACAACACGATCACGGATGTCTGGGCGGCTTATAACGACGCACCTCCCCTGGCCGGTGATGGCGCGGCGACGACGCATGCTGTTCATTGGGGAGCCGACATAGTTCTCGTCAGCGGCGGCACGACGGCTTATGAGAGCAGTTTCTGGGCGATTAGCGTCAAGGGTCCTGCGCTGACCTTTGGCTGGCTGAACATGACGGTACTGGTCATCTACCTGTTGTCGATGGTCATGGTCGGCGTCTACTTCGTTTTCAAGAACAGCGACACGAACGACTATTTCCGTGGCGGCCAGAGTATTCCGTGGTGGGCTGCGGCCTGTTCAATCTATGCCACGATGTTGAGCTCGTTGACTTACGTGGCGCTGCCTGCCCTCGTCTATCGCACCGACTGGCTCATCTATATCGGTACGATGATGATTCTCGCGGTGGCGCCGATCGCCATTTACATCGCGATGCCGTTTTTCCGCCAGATCGATGCGACCAGTGCCTACGAGTACCTGTCGAAGCGTTTCAATATGCCGGTCCGGCTCTTCGCCAGCGGCCTGTTCTCACTGTTCCATGTCGGACGCATGGGCATCGTGTTGGCGCTGACGGCGCTGGCACTCTCTTCCGTGACACCACTCGACGCCTGGCAATCGGTGCTGATCATGGGCGTGCTGTCCGTCATCTATTGCACGCTCGGCGGAGTGGAGGCCGTCATCTGGACGGACACGATCCAAACTGTCGTGCTGCTTATAGGCGCATTGCTTTGTTTCACCATCATCATGGGTGGTGTCGACGGTGGCTTATCCGGATTCATCGACACCGGCATGGCAGACGACAAATTCAAAATGGTCAAACTGGACTTTGGCCCGGGGAGCATCACTACCTTGTCGATCTGGGTGATCGTGCTGGGCGGCCTTGGTCAGAATATTTCCAGTTACACCGCGGACCAGGCGGTCGTGCAACGTTACATGACTACAAAAGACACGCATGCGGCGGCCAAATCGATCTGGATGAACGGCATCATGGCCGTGCCCGGCGCATTACTGTTCTTCTGCATCGGTACCGGCCTGTACGCGTTTTACAAATCGCAACCTGAAAAGCTGGACCCGACGATCCAGATCGACCAGATATTCCCGACCTTTATCGGTGCAGAACTACCTGTCGGTATCGCGGGGATTATCGTTGCGGGCATATTTGCGGCGGCGCAGTCGACGGTATCGACCAGCATGAATTCCATCGCGACGACCATCGTGACCGACTTCATGCGCCCGTTCAATGCTTGCAAGTCGGAACGGACTTACCTTAACGCCGCACGCGTGCTGACCTTCACGATGGGAGTCCTCGGAACGCTGGCCGGACTATTGTTTATCAGTCCGGAGATTCGTTCTTTGATGGAAGAGTACTTCAAGGTCATCGGCATGTTCATGGGCGCACTCGGCGGCTTGTTCGTGCTCGGCGTCGCGTCGCGCAAAGCCAATGGCTGGGGTGCGCTGGCGGGCATATTTGTCGGCGTTGCAGTTATGGTGATGGTATGGCTCATGAAGTGGGCCGACGGTTACCTGTTCGCGACGATCGGTATCCTGACTTGCTTGCTGGTCGGTTACCTGGCGAGTTGGGTGCTGCCTTCAGACAAGCACGACCTCGACGGACTGACGCTTTACACGATGCGAGAGCGGTGACTTATTCCGGGAGATAGATCCTGCGAAACGACACGCGGTCGTAACGGTCTCGTTCGAACAATACGCCGATACTCTGTGCGTCGATTTGAGCCATATCGGAGTAAGCGAAGAAGTCTTTGTAAACGGTCAGGAGTTCTTGCCAGCTATTGCCACCATCGAGGCTTCGCATCAGGCAGCCGTTCCGGCGTTTGGACGCATGCAGCGGTCCGCAATACAGCAACTGCTGGTGCGACTCGGCCGGCCTGAACGCGCATACGCTTGCATGGCACTGCGGATCCGGAAGATCAGGAACGGTTTGCAGCTCCGACCAGCTGTCTCCGCCGTTATTGCTGGTGGTCCACAGGCGACGATGAGCGCCATCGCAGCTCCGCGCATTAAGATAGATGTCGCCGTTCTCCAACTCGGCCATCTGGACTTCATTTGCCTGCATGCCGTCAATGTTCGGCGCGACGGATCCGTATCGCCATGATGTCCCATCGTCGTCACTGAGCAGTGCGTAGACTTTCATGTCGCCCCACGGGCCTTGCGAGAAGGGCATCACTATTCGACCGCACCACTTCCCGGTTCGAATCTGGATGCCGGATCCGGGTCCACCGGCGTACGAGGTAACGTATCGCGGTCGTTTAACGTTTCTCGTGATGTCCTGCGGTGCCGACCAGCTAAGTCCGTCGTCGACGCTGCGTTGCACGTACGTGCTACAGATTTTCCCCTTGTAGCCCTCGCCGACGGCCCCCTCATGGAAATTCGGCGGAAAATCCTGCTCCGCATGTGAGACCCATTTCGACGCGTCCGGCACTTCACTTTCAGACGTCGCCGGATACCTTTGATATATGAGAATGATGGCGCCGCTGTTTCGGCATTGAACAGCAAGCGGATTATTAAGTGCATCGGCGCCGGCATCAGCGATGACTCGCAGGCGCCCCCAGGTCTGCCCGCCATCGTGGCTGAGACGCATCACGATCTTGTTTTCCGCGTGGTCGGAATGGAATTTTCGTGCCTCGCAAAATGCGACGAGTGTGCCGCTTTCAAGCTTCAGCAATGCGGGAATACGGTAGGTGTGAAATCCGTTCTGGCCGCGAACGAATACGTCGCAAATGGGGTCTTGAATTGCCACACAGCGTCAGCGTTTGGCGGCCACGTAGCTGGCCGCCAACTCGTCCATAGAAGCCAGCATCCGACTTTGATCAGGCGTCCGGTTCCAGGCGTGAGGTTCAGCACGGCCATTGTACTTCGGCTCTAGATTCTGGACGGCTTGTCGGTGTTCTTCGGGCCAACCGTCGAGCAGCTTCCCTGCCGCACCGTCGCCGGTATCAAGTTCCTGCCGATTAAAGATCTGCACGTATCGGGCCTGAATCGATTCGGGTAATGTTGCGAACGCCGGCAGGTACCACAGCGTAATCAAGGAGCGCTCACGGTCTGTCTTGTTTGCGTAGGCGCTGTGCAGCAATCGGGGATCCATCACAACGACATCGCCGGCCTGGACCTCAACTGCTGCCTCCAATTCATCGGACTGGTAGGCAATATCGTCGGGGTCGTCGACGTGAGACAGCGATTGTTCATGCGCAACCGGCAGACTGTGCAGCCGGTGTTGGCAACGATGTGAGCCGGGTATCACGCGCAGGCATCCGTTCTCCACACAAGTATTGCCGAGATAAATCATGATACCGAGTCCGGGCAGACGAGTGGTATACGACATCGCGTGATCCCAACCCCACCAGTCCTGATGCCAAAACAGGGCAGGGCTGTTCGGCGGTTTGCTAATGAGATATCCGGCCAGCCAGCGGTTGTCCGCAAAGCCCAGTTGCCGCACCAAGCTCCGCAGCTCTGGCGATGCGATCAAGTGGGAATACTCGGGGTGATCGCCCAGGTTTACCAGGCTTCCCTGAGCCTTGTATTCGTCACGATGTTGCCGAGGTAATTGGTCAAGCACACGAGCACTTTGTTCGCGGAGCTTACCCAGGACGGCTTCGCTCAGATAGTCCGGGACCACCGCACAGCCCTGCGACAATAACGCCTTGCGGTGGTCTGCGAGCATCACGGTGCGTCCGCTGCTTCCCTTATTGCATCCGAAAACCAGGCAGTTACATGCTCGATGCGGGTGATGGCGGAGCCGACGACGATCGAGTCGGCTCCGTGTCGTATGGCTTCTGCGGCTTCATCCGGTGTCCGGAAGCGCCCTTCGGCGATGACGAATGCGCCCAAACCGGCGAGCTCCCGCACCAGGTTCAGGTCCGGCGGCGCGTGCTCCGGTAACTCGCCGTAGGCGTAGCCGGACAATGTCGTGCCCAGAATGTCGGCCCCCTCGGCCAAAGCCTGATGCCCGTCCTCGATCCTTGCGCAGTCGGCCATCGCCAGGGCGCCCTTGTCCCGGATACGGGCCACAATCTCCGCAGTGGGAACAGGCCGTTTTCGTTGCGTGGCGTCGTAGGCGATGATGCCAGCGCCCGCCGTGACAAGCGCATCCACGTCTTCGAGAGTCGGGGTAATCCGGACCGGGGAGCCACTGATGTCGCGCTTCACTATCCCGATAATCGGAAGTGCAGTCACAGTCCTCATCCGACTGACCGATGCGATGCCCTCGATACGTAGCCCCGCTGCCCCACCGTACTCTGCGGCGAGGCCCATCGCGGCGACGATTGCCGTAGTATCCATCGGCCCGCCAGGCACCGGCTGACAGGAAACGACGACTCTATTCTTCAGGCTTGAAAGGAGATTTCCCTGCGTACTCACTCGATCACACCTCAATCAAAACAAGCGGTTAGTTGCAATATACAAGCGGCATCAGCCGCCACGAGCAGTGGAAAAATAATAATATCTTTTTTTCTTGACTAAAACAAAAAAAGTTTTTATTCTTCATTGTGTCAATTAGTCTATCCAGAATTGAGGGGAGAATTAATGAACGCCAAGGTCTTTTATAGAGCGATTGCATTGTCTGGCGCGCTCGCCACACTGCTGATCACTCCACAGGTTTCGAATGCGCAAGAAGAGTCGATCGAAGAGATCACTGTAACCGGCTCACACATTCGTAAGGATACGTTCACTTCGTCGTCTCCGATTGCCGTGGTCGATGCAACACAGATCGAGGGTATCGGTGCAACGAACATTGGCGACTTGATCGCGCGAGTACCGTCCGCGGTTGCTGCGGTCGATAGCTCCAGCGCCAACGTGAATGAGCCGTCTACCAGTGGTATCCAGACAACCGCCCTGCGGAACCTGGGCTCATCGAGAACGCTGGTATTGCTCAATGGACGTCGTTACGTGTCGGGCACGGGCGCAGGCGCAGGATATGGCGTTGACCTCAACACCCTTCCAACCACCATGATCGAGCGTATCGAGGTACTGACCGGCGGCCAATCAGCAGCGTACGGGTCGGACGCCGTCGCTGGCGTTATCAATATCATCACCAAGACCGACTTCGAAGGCGTACAGGTCCATGCTCAATACGGTCAGGCTTCAGAGGGCGATCGCGAGCGGCAGGACATCGACCTTACCGTTGGCCATAATTTCGCCGATGGTAATGTCTGGTTTTCCTTCGGTTACTCGGATGATGATGGGTTGCTCGCCGGTGACAGGGATAACTCCAAGTACAGCCGGCGGTCTATTGACACCACCGGAGACGGACTGTTCGACACGCTGGCATTTGAAGGTTCCTCGCACGTTCCTGGAGCACGGCTCATCGCCGGTGGCCTCAGCCTGAATGGCGATGGCACTCCGTTCGATGGTGGACGCGATCTGGCGACGACCGACCGCTTGAACTTCAATGAATATCGCTCGATCCTTATTCCGCTGGAGCGCCGATTTGCCGGCGCAGGTCTGACGCTCGATGTCAGCGAGAAAGCGACTGTAACGATGCAAGCCAACTATGCGCGGGTCGAGTCGCGTGCACGATTCGAGCCGATTCCGCTCAGCGTTTTTGGCGATGTTTACAAGTTGTTCAAGGGTGGCACATCGGGAATGGACCTGACTACGCATCCGCTCTGGGTCGGAAGTTCAGCCGGCGCCCAGATCGTTGCTGCGGGCGTAACTGATTTTGACGATTTCGATAACACCTTCCGCCGCACCGTCGAACTCGGCGATCGAGGTTCTGGCAATATCCGCGACACGTTTCAGGTTGCGGCCGCATTGGACTACGAGTTCGATAACGGCATGTACCTGGATATCTATGGCACCTACGGTGTAACCGACCAGGTGCAGACGGACTTTGGCGACATCAATCTCGAGCGTGCACAGCTCGCGCTCGATATGGAGCCCGATGGTCTTGGTGGCTACCAGTGTGTCGATGAGATCGCCAGAATCCAGGGTTGTGTGCCGTTCAATCCGTTTGGCACGATCGACAGCATTGCCGGCCAGGCCGGCATCACTAACATCTCGCCGGAAGCCGCCGATTATCTTGCCGCCGCCGTCGGATTGACAGGCAATATCGAACAGACCGTGGTTGCCGCAGTTCTGTCCGGAGATCTGCCATTCAACGTGGGCGACCAGGACAATGCCGCTTTCGCATTCGGCCTCGAGTGGCGTGAAGAAAAAGGCGAGGAAACACCGGATGGGTTGCGCCAGAAGGGAATTACCCGCGGGTACTTCATCCGGCCCACCAAGGGCAACTTCAACGTAATCGACGTATTCGGCGAGCTACAAGTTCCTTTGATGGACCAATTGATCCTCGACGTTGCAGCTCGTTTGGGCGACTACTCGACCGTTGACAGTACGTTTACGTGGAAAGTAGGGCTTGACGCACCGATCAACGACTCGATTCGTCTGCGAGCGGCAATTTCCACGGCAGTTCGAGCGCCGAATGTGACCGATCTGTTTGGCGGAGCTTTTGCCAGCGCGGTCCTGTCGTTCGATCCGTGTAACGGCGTCGACAACACGACTGCAGGCAATACGGCGGAAAACTGTCGCTCGATTCCCGCAATCCAGAGCAGAATCGACGACACCGGCGCGTTTACTCTCACCCAGGTTGAAGGGCAAAACACGACGACGTTCAGCCAGGGTTCGCCAACGGTTGAGGAAGAAACAGCGGATTCGTTTACAGTTGGAGCCGTCTTCACACCCGTAGCGGTTGAGAATCTCTCGATCGCCGTCGACTACTACGACATCGATATTGACGACGCGATCAGGATCCCCTCCGGCACGGATGTCTTGAATCGTTGCCACGACGTTGCGCCCGGTTCTTTCGATCCTACCTGTGGTGGCCTGGTATTCAGAAGCCCGGCCTTTGGTCCGGTTCTCGATGTGCGCGCGGCCGCGAATAACGAAGATGAGATCGAGACCGCGGGTATTGACGTGGAGGGTTCGTATTTGTTCGACGACCTCGGCGGTGGCGACCTGTTGGTCTCGCTCGGCGCAAACTTTCTCACTAAATTCGAAGTTACCGGAATTGCGGGTGATACACAGGACCTGAAAGGCGAAGTCCTGTATCCGGAAACTCGGTTCAGCCTGAGCTTCGATTACAGCCGCAATGACTTCGACATCTTCAGCCAGGTACGTTACCGTGACGAAACCAACGATCGAAATGAAAACACGATCCATTCTGACGGCTTGAACGAAATCGATTCAGTAGTGTACGTGGATCTCCGCGGCAGCTATACCTTCAACGAATCTCTAACTGCCTACATCGGAGCGAACAACCTGTTCGACGAAGATCCGGCTGAAATGGGCTTCACCCATAAGTACTTCCAGCAGGCTACGAACACGAACGGCACGGCATTCGACACCGTCGGCCGTCAGTGGTACGCGGGAATTACTGCCACCTTCTGATTACTATGAGGTGGTGACAACGATAGTCCCCCAAGTGTGGCCCTGAAGTTCATAGTAGGGGCCACTTTTTTTTGCGAGAGAACTTTCGCGGCGAGTCCGAATTCGACGGTAAATAGCGTGCAAGAATTGCGTAACAGTGTTCTGGTCGGCGTTGTTCTCGTAGCGGGGCTGTTCGCTTGCCAGAATGAATCGGCTCTGGACGCCGTGCCCGGGCCGGACTTTCCAAACATCATTTTGCTAATGTCGGATGATCAGGGCTGGGGAGACGTCGGATACAACGGTAACGCCGTAATACAGACTCCGCAGCTGGACGCAATGGCTGCAGAAGGTATTCGCCTCGACCGCTTCTATTCGGCGTCGCCGGTGTGTTCCCCGACACGCGGAAGCGTACTGACCGGGCGACACCCTTTTCGTTACGGCATCGAGTGGGCCGGTGAAGGGCACCTGCCTCAAAGCGAGATCACCATCGCCGAGGTCTTGCAGGCTGCTGGATATCGTACGGGACATTTTGGCAAGTGGCATGTCGGTGAGTTAAGCCGGACCGTGAACCAAAGCTACTTTGCCGGTGACACGGCCGATCCGTCACATTATTCGCCACCCTGGGAAAGCGGTTTCGACGAGACCTTTGCAACGGAGTCGATGATGCCGACGTACAATCCGTACTATCACGTCGGTGGAGACTACGGCACGGATGACTATCGTTTTCTGCAAACGGAAGCTGTCGAAGAAAACCAGACCACGGGCGGCTTTCGCTGGCGCGACCATTTCTGGACGGGTCCCGGCCAGATAGTGGATTCCTGGCTGGCAGGCGACTCATCAGAAATCATCATGGATCAGGCGCTGGAGTTCATCGAGCGAAACGTCGACCAACAAGAACCGTTTCTGGCCGTGATCTGGTTCCATACTCCGCACACGCCGGTCGTTGCCGGAAATGACGATCGCGCCATTTACCCCGATGAGCCGATCGAGGCCCAGCACTGGTACGGGTCAATAACCGCAATGGACAGGCAAATCGGCCGGCTTAGAAAACAACTGCGGGAACTCGGCGTCGCCGACAACACATTGCTCTGGTTCAACTCCGACAACGGCCCTTCTTACATTCACGACTTCAATTCCGCCGGCCCATTCAAAGGCAAGAAGGCCGAGTTGTCGGAAGGTGGAACACGCGTGCCCGCAATCGTCGAGTGGCCTGCCCGGCTCGCTGGAGGGCGAGTGGTGGTGGCACCGGTCTCGACCAGCGACATCTATCCCACGGTGCTGGCTTTAGCAGGTGTCGGGTTGCCGGAAAACCAGCCAGTGCTGGACGGAATAGATGTGTTGCCGTTGCTGACTGGCGAGAGTGCCCATCGAGGGCAGCCCATTGCATTCCAGTCGCCAATTCGCGGAAGCGACTACGCGGCCGACAGAAGCCAGCTACAGTTCGCGCTCTCGGGAGACCAGTACAAGCTGTTCAGCGGTGACGGCGGTACTTCGTGGGAGCTCTACGACCTGGAGAATGATCCAGCCGAATCGACTAACATTGCCTCCGACCACACGGAACTGGTCGAGGGAATGACACAACAACTGGAGGCATGGGTCGAGGCTACACGCCGCGACGCTGATCTCCCCTGAAGAAGGCTGCATACGATGTCATCAACACAAGAACTTGCAGGAATCATGGTGCCGCTGGTGACGCCGTTCGATGAAAAGGGCGACCTGGCACCCGAACAAGCGTTGCCGCTGATCGAGCGACATCTCGAGCTTGGGGTACAGGGTTTCTATGTCGGCGGTAGTTCGGGAGAGGGCTTCCTGCAATCCGTCGCCGAACGCAGCGAATACATGCGCTTCGTATCCGAAACCACGAAGGGTCGTGCGATCTTGATAGCACAGGTTGGCGCATTGTCCTCACGGGATGCTCATGTGCTGACCGACTTCGCAGCGAAAAGTGGTTACGACGTCGTATCATCGACACCGCCTTTCTATTTCAACTACACCGAGCAGGAGATCGTAGGCTATTATGCGGACCTGGCTGAACATAGTGAATTACCGGTTCTGCTGTACAACACTCCGGGTACCACCGGTCGAAACCTGTCAGTCGCGGCACAGATCGAAATGCTAGAGTTGCCCAATGTCATCGGGTCAAAACATACGGACGTCAATTTCTTCCACGCCGAGCGCCTGATACACGCTGTGCCTGGAACATTGATATTCAATGGCCCCGACGAAATGCTCACGGGTGGTCTGGCCATGGGCATGGCGGGAGGCATTGGCAGCACCTACAACCTGATGCCTCGCCACTATCTCGACATCTATCGACATGTGCGGGACGACAACCTCGCAAAGGCCCGGGAGTCACAGGCCATAGTCAATGAGGTCATATTCGAACTGCTCAGCCTGTCTCCGGGCGTCGTGCCCGGGATCAAGCTCGGCCTCAAGGTCCTGGGTTATGATGTTGGAGCCCCAAGAAAGCCGTTTCAGGCCATTGAAGCTGACACGAGTCGATTCGAGAGATTGCTGGTCGGATGCGATGGCCTGTAGTTCGTGCGAAAGATATAGGTAATAAATGGCTGCAGAAAATCCAGATGTGCTGGCGTTGTTGAGGTTGCGCTTGCCCAGCATGACCAAGGTGCTGAAACGGATCGGCACCTATATTCAGGACAATCCGGAACAAGTCACCGTTCTGTCGATTAACGAGGTGGCCGATTCATCGGGCGCAAGTGTCGCGAGCGTCATGCGGCTATGCAAGGAGCTCGATTACAATAGTTTTGCTGGGCTCAAACTTGCACTGGCAACTGAGCTGGCGGTACGTGCGAAAGACGAAGTCATCAACAACGGACCCGGCGCCGAGCTAAGCCACTCCGTCGAACTCGGTGAGAGGCTTTGCGAGGTAATCCGGACGAACGCCGAGCTGATCAAGTTATCTGAGGTTGAGGAAATCGCACGCAAGATAATCGAGGCCCGGCAAGTGATACTTCATGGGGTCGCTGCCTCTTACGTGCCGGCGGACTTTCTGGCGTACAAGCTGACTCGCTTGGGTATAATCAATTTCCTGTCAACCGATTCGCACATGACCAGTATGGCTGTACATGCGAGCGGGCCAGATGATCTTCTACTGTTGTTCTCGAGTTCCGGGTCTGTTCGTGAATCCATCGAGCTTGCCGAACTCGCGCGTCGGACGTCACTGGCGACAATTGCCTTCACCAACCGCTTCAAGAGCCCGCTTGGTGATGCGTGTGATCAGCAGGTAGTCTGCGTGGGCGCGGAGTCACCGCTGTCGAGTGGGTCGCTCGAATCAAAGTGCGGGCATCTACTGATCATCGAACTGTTGTTCGATGCTATCTGCGATATGAGTGAAGTCCATGCCCGGAGAATCAGGGAAGCCGCAGATGCAGTCGCCAACATGCAATTCTGATCGTAACGGGCCATCGATCGCTGTTGATTTTGGTGGTACCAAGATTTCTGCTGCGAAGATCTCGAACAATGAGATCGTCGATCGCAGGCAAGAGCCGACGAATCAGGACGCCTCGCCCGAGACCCACCTGGACGCGATTGTCAGCCTGATCGAGGGGCTGAGAGACGGTCAGGACGCCATTATCGGTGTCGCAGTATGTGGGCGAATTGATCAGCGCGGTAATTGGCACGCGCTCAATAGCAATACGCTCAAAGGCCTTGTTTCATTCCCGTTGCGGGTAAAATTGGAGAGCCAATTCGGCTGTCCGGTCAACGTCATGAACGACGCGACCGCGGCGGCATGGGGCGAATACCGGGTCTGCGCAAAAACAGAAGATGTCGACTCATTACTGTACATTACCGTGTCGACGGGAGTGGGTGGCGGCCTCGTTTTGAACGGCAGGCCGCTGTATTCTGCGGACGGCCTGGCCAGTCACTTGGGATTCATGAGTTCGCCTTACAGCAGCGAACTTTGCGGCTCCGGCCGTATCGGCACCATCGAATCCATCGCATCGGGTACGGCAATCGGCCGCGCGGCCAGTGCTGCAAGCGCAAAGCGTCTGACCGGATATGACGCCTACCAAGCGCATCTGTCGAATGACGAGAGTGCGACGGCAATCGTCGACCTGTCTGCGAAGACTATCGCAAAAGTGATCGCCGACGTCCGCGCGCTTCTCGGGATTCAGTTGGTCACCATTGGTGGAAGCGTCGGCCTGGCCGAGGGTTACATCGAACGCGTCAGGCAGTACCTCGACGAAGAACCGGAGCTTTTTCGACCACGGGTAATTCCGGCGCAGCTCGGAGCGGACTCCGCGCTATTCGGCGTCATCATATGAGCCCGGAAATATTGGGACGAGTTCCTGGCCCACACGCGCCTGCCCAAAAAGAAAGCCGCATTGCTGCGGCTTTCCGTGAGACTTTGTATCTGAAAAAATGGGTCAGCGACGTGAAA
>Ga0265306_10000483_pt1 | contig 18938 bp, 13 predicted proteins | sample Helome_3_FD_192493 | JGI IMG/M metagenome (GOLD analysis project Ga0265306, IMG submission 192493) | Marine sediment microbial communities from subtidal zone of North Sea - Hel_20160420 (Illumina Assembly) | ecosystem: Environmental > Aquatic > Marine > Subtidal zone > Sediment ... | reverse complement strand
CAGAAGACAGATGACAGATGACAGAAGACAGATTGCAGAAACCAGCAGACCGTTTTTGATCTCGCTCACAGCCGCTGTTCCCTTTCCTCTGACACGTGAAACCCGAAACCTGACACCTAATATCTGAAACTTAGATCACCGGTAAAGATATGAGCCCGGGCGCTTTTATAAAAATATATAGTGATTACAAGTTATTACAAATTCCTCCTTGCCCTTTTAGGGGGTGCGGTATAAAATGGTAACGTTACGCCCATTTTAACGTCGCCCGCGCTGCCTGGAGGAATGCATGCTTGAATCAAGATACCTGAAGGATAATATTGAAAACATCCAGAAATTATTGGGCATTCCCGCTCTCAGAAATTTTGAAACCAAAAGTCTTGGAAAGCTGCTGCGACTCAGCAAAATCCGCGAATATGAAGATGGCGAGTGCATAATTAAAGAAGGCGATTTTGATCCGTGGCTCTATTTCCTGCTGTCCGGCAAAATAAAAATTACCAAAGAAGGGCTGGAAATCGGCAGTATTGACGAAAAGGGTGAAATTTTTGGTGAAATGCGCGTTATCGACAGCATGAGCCGTTCTGCTTCGGTATTTGCCGTCGGTAAAACCATCTGTTTGGCCGTCGACACATCCGCCAAAAAAAGATTATCGACAGACAGCAGTTCGGATGAAAAGCTGGATTTTTTGTTGCTATTGTACCGCATATTTGCCGAATTCATGTCCATCCGGTTGCGCGCCACTAATGAAGAGCTGATCATGGCCAAAAAGAAAGTCAAACGATTGCTTGATCAATTATGACCGTCAAAAAAACCGTTGCCTTTTCAAAACATTCCGCCAATCTTTTTTTTCACATTCTTACCCAATGCAACCTCAGCTGCCGGCACTGCTATATCAATCCTGAACAACACGGAAAAACCCGTCTGTCCGTGGAAACCATCAAAGCCTGGCTGGATGTATTTTCCGACGGCAGCGCCGCAACGAACCTTATATTTTTAGGCGGTGAGCCGACCCTGCATCCGGACCTTTCTGAGGCCATCAAATATGCCCGCACCCGGGGTTTCGGTTCCATCACCGTTGACACCAATGGATATCTGTTTCACGATATCCTCGACAGGGTCAGTCCTGAGGAGGTGGATTTTTTCAGCTTCAGTCTGGATGGCGCCACCCGCAAAACCAACGATGGGCTTCGCGGGGAAGGATCCTATGATGCCTGCATCAACGGCATTCAGAGGACCGTCTCGGCCGGATTTGCAGCCAGCCTGATTTATACGGTAAGCCGGGCCAACCTACATGAATTAAAATTCATGCCGGCGCTTTTGAGCGACCTGGGGATCGAGCGGTTTTTTATTCAGGTCATTGGTCTGCGCGGAAAAGCGACCCGATCCCATGAGGGGGGTTCTTTACAGATATCTCGCTCTGAATGGCTGCAAGCGATTCCCCCACTGGCCCAAAAAATTGCCCGTCAGGGAATTACGGTCAGCTATCCTAAGGTGTATCTGGATGCCGAAGAAAAATTTGAGTGCGCCGGCCGCGTGGCCCAAAATTATTTCATCTTTCCCAACGGCAGGGTTTATCAATGCCCTTTGTGTGAAGATCTTCCGATCCACAGCCTGAAGCTCAAAGACAATCAACTGATCCGCACCGCCAAGCTCAACGAGAGTGATTTGTTCGAATTGAATATTCCGGAGGGTTGTGTGATGAACAAATTGATCCAACCCGACAATTTAAGCTATACGGTCGGCGGCGTACCGGAATACAAGATCGGGTGTTGTCTGCTCAAGGAGGAAATACAACCAAGATAGGCTGTAGAGGCTTGTTAGCTGTAAATGAAGGTTTCGGGTTACAATAATTAGGTTTCAGGTGTTCCGCCGGAGGCGGATTCAGGTGTCAGGAAACAGATGACAGCCTGCGACGCGCTATTTTCGGCCTTAACGTTCGGTCGAGCTCACGTCGAGGTCTCAAGTCGAAGACAGATGGCAAAAACCGAAAGGGACTTTCAATCTGACTTCTGTTTTTTGTCCTCTGAAACCTGAATCCGCCTCCGGCGGAACACCCGAAACCTAAAGAAATGGGAGACGATGCCCACCCTTCGACAGAATATCATAACTTTATTAAGTGAAACGGAGATGAGCGCCCGGGAGATTTCCGGGCAAGTGGGGATAGCCGAAAAAGAGGTTTGCCAGCATCTATCTCATATTGCCCGTTCGGTTGCGGCTCAAAACAAAAAAGTGGAGATTACAGCCGCACACTGTCTGGCCTGCGGCTATGAGTTTGAAGATCGTAAGCGTTTTACCCGCCCCGGGCGCTGTCCGCAGTGCAAAAAATCTCACATCCAGAGTCCGCGATTTCACATATCTTAATGTAACCACCAACGCGGTATTTTTTTTAACGATACTGCAGGACAGTCCACCAAATGCCAGGATTGAGGATTTGACGGGTTAATTTAGCACACCATACACGGCGCCTATGCCGGCAAAGTTCTTAAAATCCACTTTTTGAGCATGACGTTTTGAATGTGGTAAGTCTTGTTTTTGGTGACAATATCCCGTTTGCTTAGAGAGGATAGTGCTCCAATTTTCACATAATGTTAATTAACGTTATGTGAATTTTGTTACTGTGCTAATTTAAAAACGCAAGTGGAAAATGGGCAATAACAAATCTATGGTGCAGGTGATTTGGTTAACCGAGCCTCTCTAAAAATATAAGGGCAAAGATTATTAGGTTGTTCGTTGACGACCGCCATTGATGATACTGTAGTTTTACCAGAGTTGGAATATCATCTACTTATCTGGTATTTGAGACAAGTTGTGATATTTTATGATATCGCAGGTTTTCAAAGGGATGGATTTTTACCGATTATCTCAATCAAAACCTGACATCAATCTTTAATAGCGGATCGAGAAATAGATTTTTCTTGACACTTATAAAGGCAATTGATGCACCATTAAAGCTTGCTATGAGTGATAAACCCAATGAACCAAATATACGCAATATGGAGAGTCAGTGGCCCATGGTTTATACTTACCGGCCATGGGAATATCTGATTTTTGAAAAACTGAGAAAAGAATATGGGATATCGGGTAGGCCCTTCAGTTCATTGACAATAACCAATCGGGCGCAAGTATTAAGGAGGTTGGTTGAGAGAAGGGGGTGGAAACTGGTTTCGTCACCGGATCAGATAACGGGGAAATGCTTTACGGAAGTGTTTCCAAACCTGATGATGGGTATCCTGGGCCCGGCATGCCTGCACACCGAGCCCTGTTCGGTTTCCAAAACAAAAACGGCTAATCTTTTTTAAGTGTTTCGATCTCCTCTTTGAGATCATCAGTTTCTTTTTTATCTTTTTCTACTTCTTCACCTTCACTGCTTTCAGGGGGGGATTCGACAGTTTCATCGTCTTTCCGGGTATCTTTGAGCTCGTCAAAGCCGAGATAAATAGCTAAAGCTCCGCCCAGCAGAAGCATCGCAGGGATTATGCCGGTCAGAACTATTAAAAACTTTCCCCACCAGATGACAAGGCCAACGAGGCCCAGTGCCGCTGCGATCGCGCCACCAATTAAAGTTTTCATATTCGCATTAACCTCCTTTCACTTAAAACTTAAATCTGAATTATGCGACACTTTTTCCAAAAAACCAGTTCCGCATGCCTATTTGCCAATTTTCGATCAAATTCTCTCTCTTCAAAGTGGATATTTGTTTTGGCAAACCCCAAAACACCATCAGACCGTTCCAATACCTGCTTGAATCCAACTTTTTCGTGCGTTTTGAAAATACCTCTCTTACCAGATCTTTGCAAGCCATTTCTCAGTGCATGCACCCTCAGCACTGCCAGCCAAGAACAGCCCGGTAATGGTGCCCCAACGGAAAAGCTGACGCCACATGAACGTGCCAACGCCTGGCGTGATAGACGATCCGGGCGCCGGCTTTCACTAATCTCGTAATGATCCATTCTATAGACCGGCGCGCATTTTCACCCCACAAATAGAATCGGCGAATCAAGTGCAGCAGGTTGTAGGCGAGAAAGCCCATTTTCAGCCGGGCATTTGGTTTAGCAGCAGAATCTACGGCTTTTACTGAAAATAACCTCCAAATGAGTGAATCTATAGAGGAAATAAAAATGACATATAGTAAAGCAACAATTCGCACCTCTGATCGCTTGCTAACCTTTGAAGCCTCAGGTTTGCCATGGAAAGAACTCAGATTTTAATCGTACTTTTTTACAGTTCCAAAACCTGCTGCATCTGGTACTCTCCAACTAATCGCAACTCAGCCTAAATTGCAGATATCACCAATAAAAACCAAGTATCTTGCATCCTCACATTTTTCAGATACTGTAAACGTATCTGGACTTTGGCAGACCTCTAAAAAGCTGTAATATCATATCGTCAATCGAAGTCTTGACTTACTTTTCTATTCTATCAACTCAAGTATTGGCTCGGGCAACTTAATTCTGTTCTCTGACTTCTGTCATCTTGGTATATTGAAATCTGACGCCCGCCGGCGAAGCATTAACCTCTATGGTGCGGCGATGGGCCGAAACCCGCTTGTCCGCCGTAGCCGTGGAAGCGAAGGAGGAACACCTAAAACCTATTTCTTTTGAATCCAGTTGCCCCCGGCATCCTGCACCCATTCGCCGGACGCCGCTCTTTTGGCAATTTGCAGTGCGCGGCGTTTGCCAACCAGTTCCGCGGTCGTGCCCTGCTGCTTGGCAATTGCCTGGTACACGGTTTGGCGGTCCTTATTTTCAGCCGCGACAACATCGGCACTTGCTTTGTTGGCGCCCACAAATTGCAGAAAGCCCGCGTTGTCCTCACCCACAATGCCCTGGGCCTTTAGCTCCTTGATAACCGGCAGCCGATTTTTCATTCGGGTTTTAATGTCATCTGCGAATGCCGATACCCCCAGTACAAAAGATCCAATCAGTAACAATGTTAATATCCTTTTTGATGTTCGCTGTTTCATACGAAGGCTCTCCTTGGTTTTCACATTGAACCGCTATTATTCTATTCGCCGGCTTTTATGAAGCGTTCTATCTTATCTGCTCTTCAGCCGCATCGATATCCCCGAAGAAGCTATCCAGGGCGCGATCAACCTTCACATTTACATCGATGGTGATGTGAATCGGTTTGACCTCAACCGGCGCCACTTCGACTCTGTGTTGGGTACAACCTGCCGCTGTTAAAGCAAATAACGCGGCAAGTATGAGCAAGATCGGTTTTATCATTTTTTTGGCTCCCTGCTTTTTTGAATCATTTGAATAAGCTCTTGGTATTGCATTATTTTATTCAGCGGCAGCCTGAAATTTACATCCAGGCGGATGCCCTGAAAGGTCGAGCCCTGCACGTCGGCTTCTACCTTGGCAAATCCACCGATATCTTTTCGATAAACAAACGGCAAGGATTGAGCCGGTTTTCCGTCAAGCTGCATTTTTAAGAGCAAATCTTCACCTTCGGTGGTGAGGTTCAGTTTGGCCCAAGTGTAATCATAATCTTCCAGGGCCTTTCTGGCAAGTTCCATTTGAACATATTGTGGTGTGTCCGGCGGTATTCCGGCAGTCAAAATTTCAGTGTCTTTCATACGAATCTTTCCGGTTTGACCCGGTGTCGTAAACAGGAACCCGTCTTTAAAGCTTAACTGGCCATTTTTAAATTGAATGGGGATTCTGCCGTTCAGCTCTCCTTCAGCTTCCACACTGGCTGCGCCGAATTGTTCAAGCACCTTGGCCAGGTTTAAACGGTCGCAATATAAAATCAGTTGATAGTTTTCAATGCCGGGTTTAAAGCGAATTGCCGGTGCCTCGACGTTTCCATCGCTCCAAATAAAATGGCTCTTTTCGATCAGAAACGATTGGGCGGATTCGATTTGAAAATCGATCTCTCCATTATCGAATCTCATATCCCCGATCGACGCGCGGGTAAATTTCAACTTCTGACCGGGGGCACTGTGGATGTTGACCAGATCCGGAATAAAAAGCTCTGTCTGAATTCCTTCAACCGCGATTTTATTTTTACGGTGCCGCAATGTGCCGTTATGCACACGTGATTTGGCTGCGGCCTGCAATCCGCTATTTCCAATAACAATATCGCCCTGTTCCCAAAGCTTGCCGCTAAGGGTAAATCCTTGCGCAGCCGGCAGAAATTTACCTAAATCGATTTCCGGACCCGTTTGCGGATAAGAGATCGTGAAGCGGGCACGGGTTTGATGATCGGCGGCGGTCTCAAAATCGGAAGTGCCCGAAAATTTAACAGCCAGGGCCGGCAATATCGGATTTTGCAGTTTGCCGCTGAAAGACAGGCCGGATACCGTTTGCTGAACGTCGGCCTGAACCGACCCCAGGTCCAGCTGATTAAACCGTGTATTTTTTATTGAAATCATTCCTTTTTGACCTGAGTTTGCAGCCGGAAATTCAAATGGAATACTGCCCTGCGCCCCGTGGAGGGCAATGTTTTCCAGGTTCCCTTCAAAGCGCGTATCGGCAAATCTTAATCGACCGGACATTTTTTGTTTGCCTTGCTTGTCCCTCAGCATCCGGCCGCCCATGGACAGACGCTTTAGCTTAATTGTGGCAGCTGGGGCGGTCACCACAGAGCCGGACAAATCCAGGTTAAACTTTGAGACTCCGCCCGGGGGCGGGTCGTCATTTAACTTCGTTTCGCCCGTTAAGACGAGCAGGGGGGAAAAAATGTTTACACTTTCAGATGCGACCTGAACAGCGGGAACCTGCAGCTTGTAGGTCATATCGTAAAGGCGCCCGACACCACGGGCGCTGAGTTCGACAATGGGCCTTTTAAAGGAAACTCGGTTTTGATGATATTGAAATGCGGTTTGTTTTTGCGCATTGTGCTTGGCATCACCGTTGGCCAGTGCAAAGCGCCATTGGTGATTTTTGGCCAGATGGCCGAAAAATTTTAACGGTAAATTGAACGGTTTGTTGAATTTTAGCGGAATAACAGGGCCTGTCGTGTCATCCGGTACATCAGATGACAGGTTAAAATTTCCGGAAAATTCGGAACCCGTTTCAGATAAATTTAGGCGTAGGGCTAAATCCGACATGCGTGCCGCAACTGGAGCGCGCATGGCCAGATCTGAAAGCGTGACATCGATTTCACCCCGGCGGGGGCTTGTGAAATCAATTGAAAACGGCCGTGTCTGATTTGTGGTGCCGGAAGGGGTTTGGAAATGGATGCCTTTATACTGAAGGTTCAGTGTGGATCCCTTTAAGCGGCCATTGATGGCTGAAACCTGAAATGGGTTCAGGTTTAATTGGGCTTTTGCCGCCAGGCTGGCCACTCCGGATACGTTCAGACCATCGATGTGTTGATATAAATCGGCAAATCGCAACAGCTCCAAATCGGCAGCGTTAAATTCAGCTGCGATCTGGTTTTGCTTTAAATCGATATTGGCTAAAACGTTAACCAGCATTCCGCGTGGATACAGGCGGGCGGTGGCTGTTAAAATGCGGTCGGCACCTTCTTGCGCAACGACATCGATCTCAAAGGCCAGGCGATAAGTTTTTCCGTTGGCAGCCCAGATGATGATGCCATTGTTGATTTCAATACGGTTCGGAAATTGCGGGGCGTCACTATCGGAAACACGGTCTTTTGTGGGGGCGGGATTAATCCGGCTTAGCAATTTATTCAAATCGAAACCGCGCAGGCCCCAGTGCCCGTTTTTGTGCTCAACGTAAAGCTCGACGCCACTGGCCACAACTTTTTTAATCTTCTTGCGATAAAGTTCTCCCGGCGCGTAATCCACCTGAATGGACCGAACAATCAGGGCCGGATTTTGCGGCGCGCCCAAACGCAGCGGCCCCAGATTCGCCCCTTCAAGATCCAGCTCCCGCAGATCCAGTGTGAATTCTGAAATCCCGAAATCTTTTTTTAAAATGGAGATCAGTTTGGATTGGAATAAACCGGGTAGAAGGTATGACACTAAAAAAAATGAACCCACACCGATCAGGACCACCAGTAAGAAAAAAATTATAAAAAATGTTATTTTACGTCTTAATGACATTGCTGTCACACTGAATATGGCTATGCTGTTATAGTGATTGTCAAAAAAAGTTCCGATTTTTTGAATAAGACGTCTCAGATCATTTTAATGTTGACCGGTATCCCGCCCTTGAATGTCTGGCCTTTGTTTTCATAAATGGAATTATCGACCAGCCGGCCACAACGGACGTATTTAGAAACGTATTACAACGCAGCCATCGGCCAAGAGATGAGGGTTTAAAGACCACTTCTAAATGTTGAAGCGGAATTGAACGATATCCCCGTCCTGCACCTCGTAGGCCTTACCTTCCAATCTCACGCTACCCTGCTTTTTGGCTTCGCCATAGCTGCCGGCTTCCATCAGATCCCTGAAGGAGACAACCTCGGCGCGGATAAAGCCTTTTTGCATGTCACTGTGGATAAGGCCCGCAGCGTCCAGGGCGCGGGCGCCTATTTTTATGGTCCAGGCTCGGACTTCATTGCTGATAATGGTAAAAAAAGAAATTAGATCCAGGTGCGCATAGGATTGCCGGATAACCCGATCCATGGCAGATGCCGGAATATTGAATTCTGCGAGAAATTCGGCCGCCTCATCCGGGGACATCTGGGCCAGCTCCTGCTCCAGCTTGCCCCTGATGACCTGGCATTCTTTAGCGGTAGCAATGTCCTTTATATCCGGCAGGCGATCATCATCATCTTCATTATTAAAAAGGATTAAGATGGGCTTGGCGCTTAAAAACGTAAAACCTCTCAGGCGGTGGGCGGAGGCCAGCTCCGGTTTTGATCTCAACGGGATCTCATCTTCCAGGCAGTCACGGCAGGCCTTCAACAATTCGTGTTCTTGCGGGTCCATTTTTTTGCCCCGCTGGTGGTCCAGCGTAATGCGTTCGATGCGCTTTTCGGCCACCACCAGATCAGCCAGAATTAATTCCTGGTCCAGCTTGCTAAAATCCCGCGCGGGGGATGGTTTTTCAAAGCCGTAAGCCGCATGGTTGCGAATGACATGCAGCAGCGCATCACAATCCCTGACCGCCGTCCAAAGTGACGGGTCGGCGGGGTTGTCCTTTTTTAAACCCGGCAGGAAATATTCCACCTGGGCGTAGATGGTCTTTTGCGGGTTGACCATTCGGTGCAGCGCATCGACGCGGTCGTCCGGAACCCGGACCGTGGCAATCCGGTCCTGACCCTTGTGCTCGGCACCGGCGCTATTTTTGGTCAGGGCATCAAATACGGTTGATTTGCCGGCGCGCGGCAGGCCAACAATGCCAAGCTTCATATAAGACCTCAGAAAATTTTACGTATTGATCTGAAATCACCTTCGGGAAAGACCACCTAAACGTGCCATAGAACCTACCATTGGCAGCGGACATGAAGCAAATAAAAATTGGATTTATTGTTAGCGGTGGGGTTGCAACCGGTTCAGATTTTTGCAGCCGGTTTTGCGGATTCGGCGTCAATTTCAGGGGCTGCATCGGTCGGCGATATTTGCCGGCGGAACGGATTGTTGAATATGAGTACGGTGATAATCGGCAGGACAAGACCCATGGCGGTGACCGTTATCATCAAGGTTCCCAACTCTTCGTACTGACCCCGCGGGATGGTAAAGATTTTGTTTAAATAATTGGTGCCGAGGCTGCTGGCGGAGAGGGCCAGATTGGTAAAGGCCGCCATAACGGCAAAATAGGTGGCTTTTTTATCCCGCGGCGCTTCCTTGGCGATCCACGCCAGCATGGGAATCATGGCCACCTGACCCAACGGCGAATCGGCCATGGTATCGATGATGGCGATGGTGCGCGCGCCAAAGCCGAAATGGGCCTCGGTCCAGACATGCAAACCAAAGTACATTCCGATAAACGGCAGAATCATAATGGTGTTGTAGACCGCTAAAAAGACGACAAGATACGGCACCGGGTGACGTCCCATCCAGCTGCGCAGGGCGAACATGCCGGCGATGGCCAGCAAAGAGGCGATCTGGCGCAAGGTGCCGAAAAAAGCCTCATCAAAGCCCAATACGTCGATTTGCCACCAGCTGGCGCCGGGACCAAACGAAGGGATGGCCCGAAAGACAAAAATGATAACGGCAATGCCGATGATTTCATGACGCTTGACAGGGTCCATGTCCCGCACCAGCTGGTGGATCAGATATCCGATGATACCCAGGGAACCCGCAAAGATGATTTCCTTTTTTAACGGCAGATCCGAAAGCCCCAGCAGCAATGTCATGATCACAAATATCCCGCTGCCGCCCAGAATATACCAGTTGGGAGGGGTGCGGGCGTCGTGGGTCTGCAACATTTTATCGATTTTCACTGCCGAGAAGCCTTCCTGCCGCAGCTGCTGACGGCGACGCCGGGTCGTCCAGCTGCCCAGGGTGACCCCCATGACAGATATGAGGGGTATGACCAGAGACCACTTGTACATAATCTCGTAAGAGAGGATGTTTGCCAGCCAGCCGCCCAGTCCGGCCACCAGGGCGCTGCCGCCAATGATCGCCATGCGCCCCAGGGTTTGCATGGTGACATGCATGCGCTGCAGTTTATCATCCGCTATGGGAGAACCCGTTTCATCGACTGCGGGGACGGCTTCAACGGTCATGGCGTCCGCCACAACGTCCTGCAGGACGAAACCCACCGGCGACAGCAGCACCGCAATGATGTACCAGATGTCGACCGGAAAAAATGATGCCATCCACTGGGTATGGCCGGTCAATCCCACCATGATCAGCAAGCTGAGCGCCATCAGGGTTGCTCCGAAATAAACAAAAGCGGCTTTGCGGCGCCAGAACAGATCGACCAGATGCCCCAGTGGCATCTTTAAGGCCCACGGCAAGCCGGCCCAGAAGGCCAGGCCTGCCAGAAATGCAGCCGATAATCCCAATTGCTCTTTGACAAAAAAAGATTCGATGATACCGGTGAATCCGGATATGCCGGCTGCCAGATAGACCATCAATGGCGGCAAATAACTCCAGCGCATTTCACGGAAAATCCCTAAAAAATCCTGCGTAAACCAGATCCAGAACCGGTGCGTGATGCGGGTGTTTTCGGGGTAGGCGGATAGTCTGGCAGCCATGGTTCCCTTCAGCTAAATAAAGCAAGGCCGATTGCGTCTTTCCTTGCTTTCTATGAATCAATTGATATTTGGAACTTGGAATGTGGAGCGTAAAAGCTTGAACTGTTTGAGGGCGCTAGCCCGGGTTTTCTCCGCCTCAGGCGGATTAGCGCAGCAAACTCAGCGTTTTACAAAAGCCGCAAATCGGCTGAAGCGGGGATTGAAATGGTTTCCGGCGAACGCGAACGCTAATCGCTTTTGGGCGGTGACTCTAATCAGAAGGCACTCGGCGTTCCCGCAATTCGGGTATGTCCGGCAGGGAGATGTTGCCTTCCGACTCAAAGGGCAGCACACCGGGAAATGTACCGGTCCCCAGGCGCAGCTTGCCCTCGATATGATAACGCAGTTGTTCCTGGTTGTGTAAATCGACGGCGCTCTTTATAATATCGAATACCGATGAATATACGCGCAGCGGCAAGAGCGCAGTGCCATAAGCCGGAACCTCAACATCGGATTCCGAGACACCGAAGGCAAATGCCTTGCCGTTAATTTCAAGTTCACTCTCGACACCCCTGATATGTAAGGCGGTATCATTGGTGTTAAACACCCGCAACTGAACCTCAAAGACCGTTTCAAGGACGTTGAACGATTCCGGGCGAATATTGGCCAGTTTGACTCGCGGCGGCTCCAGGCGCTTGCCCACACCGGCACAGCCGGAAATGAAAATCAGTATAAAGGCCGCAACGATGACACCTTTACATAATTTGAAAGTTTTCATTATTGGTTGAGTATTCCTTTCAGGAGCCCCTTGCCTTTCTCCTCAAGCTTTTTTTTGTCCAGCAATTCTTCGGGTTTTTCGGACCCCATCAGCGTCTCCTGCAGCTGCTTTTTGGCTACACCGGCAAGGTCCGGTCGAAACTGAGGTTTTGCAAATGTTCCGGAAACCAGCACCGGAACCATGAGCCCCGAACGATCCGCGCTGTCGCCCTGGCCCTTGATGGTGCCGACCACTTTGGGCTCCACCCGAAAATCCAAGGCTTCTGTTACCAGGTTGGCATCGCCGGCTGCAATGACCCGAATCAACGGTGATTTTAGGCTTGTTTGCGGTGTGTTGAAGAGCCCATTTTTAATGCTGAAGGGCGCACTGAGTTCAGCAAAGTCGGTGCGCGGCCGCTCGGAAGATTTTTGTGCCAGACCAAAAGCGGCTTTGGCGTTGCGAACCATGCCGGCCAGATCAATGCCCACGATGGCGCCGTCGTTAAATTGCAGCTGGCCGTCACCGTTTAAGGTTTGCTTTATCGTGTCCGCGTTATCGCCGGACATGGTCAGCTGGAGCTGGGCCTGGGTGACGCCTTCCAGAATATCTTTTTCCAAAACATCTCTGAGCAACGGACCGACCTGAACGTTTGCCACGTTCATTTTTATGCCGCTTTTGGGGGTATTGGTCTGGACATTCAAATTGCCGTTGCCGCTTACATTACCCTGATACATCGCTAGTTGTAACGGATCAAGATTGAAAATGCCATTTTTGGCTTTGACCTGAACGAGCAGATCTTTGATTTTGGCCCTGCTGGCCACCAGCTGGCCGATCTTAATGCGGCCATCCAGAATTAATTTTCGCAGGGGTTCATAATCGGTGGCTTTTTGGGGGGCCGATTTATCAGCGGGTGCGGCCTGCTGCTCTGATTTCGGCGGAAGGTAACGATCCAGATTGATCTGGTCTAAATTCAAATCAAATACCAGATTGGGTTTCGAAAAATCAGAAGCCTTGAGCGAAAAATTCAGCGTTGATTCGTCGAGGTTCAGAATTCCGTCGGATACGGTAACCCTGGCGGCATCTCCTTTGAGATTCGCCTTGAGCGCGACCCGATCCAATGCCTTTGGGTCTGAAGTGGCTACGGGAAACGGCTGCCCCAGTGCGGCGACCAGCTGGCGGGGGGAAAACGGTTTGATTTCGACGGCCAGATCGAATCCGGGTTTTGATCCCGGATTCATCAAATTGCCCTTTAACTGTAAGATAAGCTCCTTGAACGCGTTAATATCCAGATCCAGCGGTATGTTTGCTTGCTTGAAATCTTTGCCGACCGGTCCGATGGTTCCCGCCACCGATATCGGCTGCTTATCAAGTTGCGCTGCAAAAGAAAGCTTGATCGGTCGCTCCAAAGAAACGTCCTGCAGGTTCAGATTAACGTCTGTTATTTCCTTGCGGGTTTTGGTGCTGTGATCAATCCAGATAATCGAACCATTCTTCAATAAAAACTCACCAACTGTCAGGTCCTTAATGGGTAGACCGGCTTCGGCGGTCGACGGTTCGGGGGCTTTTTTCTTTTTTTCGGTCGCTGATTTATCTTTGGCAGCATCCGGCTGAGCCCAGTTGACACGCCCGTCTTTGTTTTTCACCAGGGTAATGTAGGGCTCATTTATGATAAAACGCTTGACCTGAATGTCTTTGGAGAGAAGCGGCAACAGCTTTACTCTGACCTCAAAGGATTTGACATTGACAAAGTCCTTTTCTGCAAAACCGGAAGTATTTCCCAGGTGTAAATCGGAAAAGGAAACACCGGCCCACGGAAAAAGAGACAAACTCAGGTCGTCCCCGACCGTAAATGGTCTGCCTGTTTTATCGGAAATAAGCTTTTCCACTTCGGGTTTGTAATCCTGAATATCAATAAATGCCGGCGCAATCAGTAATGTGGCAATCACAAGCACTACCAGCCCGACACATATGATCAATCCCCACTTGAGCGCTTTGTTCATTATCTTCCTCCTTTTTACAAGGAACAATGCTGTGATGAGTTAATCTACTCACCGTATGCGGTGGTGTCAATAAAAGTGGCGAAGTACTCAGACAGGCCCGGCCTGATCTGCACGCCCTTTGATACGGCAATCTCATTTAACTCACCACCTGTTTGTTACTAATTCATTTTTTGTGCCAGTCGTTCATAAGAGTTAAGGAGCTGGATAACGTTTTAAAATTCTTTTTAATTTTAATTGGAAGATTGTTTGGTTGACACGCGACCCGGTTCCCAATAAGGGGTAAATCCCCTAAGTCTGGGGTATTTAACTCAGCCCGCGCAGCCCTAAAATTCGATCTTGCATTTCCATAGTGCGGAAAGCGGCAACGGTCAGACTGGAAGCAAAATTGCTTATTTTGGGGATCGCTTTTTTCACTAAAAAAGTGTATCGTCTGGCAATGGGCAGCAAGTGTTGACATTTTTGGCTGTTGTTTTAAAAAGTACATGCCTGTGAATCGGTATCCTGGCATTGATGCAGTTCCCGTTTGTTTTCTTGATAGAATTTGAGGTTGAGGAATCCAAATTATGAATCAGAGCAATTATTTGATGGAAGGCGATGAAGAGTCGGTCCGTCTTGATTTGAAAACGGACCCTGAAGTGGTTAAGAAACAGGCGCGTTGGGCCGGACTTAAAACGGGTATGCGCGTTGCGGACTTAGGCTGCGGCTCCGGAAAAACCACTTTTCACCTCAACGAAATCGTTGGGTCGACGGGCTCAACCGTTGGGGTAGATATAGCGCGGCAACGGCTGGATTATGCTGAAAACCATTATCGCCATGAGCAAATTGAGTATGTATGTGCCGATATCCGCAAACCGCTAAATGATCTGGGGATGTTCGATTTTATCTGGATGCGGTTTATACTTGAGTACTACCGTAAAGATAGCTTTGAGATCGTAAAAAATATTTCCAAGGTCCTTAAACCCGGCGGCATTTTATGCCTTATTGATCTGGACAACAACTGTCTCCGTCATTTCGGCCTCTCTGAGCGGCTCGAAAAGTATTTGATCCAACTCATGCAGATGATGGAGACTGAATTTAATTTCGACCCTTACGTTGGCATAAAACTGTATTCTTATCTTTACGATCTGAATTATCAGGAGATTTTAGTCGATGTTGCCCCGCACAACCTGATTTACGGTAAATTAAAAGAAATCGATAAATTTAACTGGACCCAAAAATTGGAAATTGCAGCGAAGAATTCGGGGTGTCAGTTCGAAGATTATCCAGATGGATATGAAGGTTTTTTTAAAGAGTTCATTGATTATTTTACGGATCGGAGAAGATTCAGCTATACGCCCCTCGTCTCGTGCCGGGGGCGTAAACCCAGGTCCTGAAACGAAAGAAATTTCCCCCTAAATAAATCGGAGCAGCCGATTGAGATACCTGAAGTATTCATCGGTGCTCTGCATGCTTAATGCCCACAGATTATAAAGCTTCTCATAGGCAATGGCCTGGTCATCAGCAAAGGCGACCGGGTAAAGCAGAACCGTGATTTCGCTTTGTTGGAATTTCTCCGCCAATGAAGAAAGCATTACCCTGATAATATCCGCTGTCAGCTCCTGGCTGTCCACCACAAACACTTTTAGGCAGTTTGTCAAATCGGAAAGATTTAACCCTGAATCGGATAATACGGCTGTAACGAGTGCTTTTAAGCGGCCATTTTTTTTCAAGGAATAAAAATGCCGTTCCCGCCTGAGACCTGCCTGATGATATAGCGCGGACAGATGGTCGTGGCTGAATTTATCCGCAGTCAGATCCAGGGCGTCCAGCATAAGACCTCCGGCCACGTATTCATAGTACCTTTCAAGTTCCTCAAGGTCTTCAGGTTGTGTCGGCGCAAGGTGCCATTCCGGCGGCAAATCCGGCCGGTGACCGGCTGTTGTATTCCGATGGTGATAATACGCAAAGGTGTCAACTGAACATCCTTTGGGATCATTTATACTTTTGGCCGCACTGCCAAATATCCGGCTCGGGAATTTGTTGTCGGATCGGTAATAGGCGATGATGTAATCCATATGAATCGAATAAATTCGGTGCGAATCATTGATCATGCGCCCGACCTGATCGAGTACTATGAGCCCGGCTTTTTTGCCGGATGATTTTCTGGCGGCATGATGATGTACCATCCATGTGTTTTCGTAAAACCGAATCATGGCCATATGGCCTAAAATGCGCCCGTTATCCCGATAGATAAAATGGCGCGCGATATGTGGATTGTTGCTGTACAGGCGTTCATAAGTTTTTTTGATTTTATCTTTATTCTTCTGGATAAAGGCGTATTTGTTCGGATAAATGAAACCGGTATCAAAGAAAAAATCCCATAATTCACTCTGATTGACATTGTTGCAGATATATGAATTCTGGTTTTGGGCCTGATGAAGCATGGCAACCAGCTTGACATGATCATGAATATCCATATCCAGCAGCGCCAGACCGCATTTTATCTTTTTGCCGGTCTGACCCGCGTCGAGTTCCCTGCGATACACGACCTGGGCTTTGCACTGAAACGGAAAGCTGTTGGCAAAGTTCAATTCGACTTGCGGCAGAATCATACCCGGTAAAAGTACGGCGTTGCCCGCATCTTCCTCCACTGAAAAGCCGGATCCGGACAAATCGATAACTTTCAGATCAAAAATACGTTTAATGAATGGATGTCTGAAACGAATATTGGGTGAGGGGGTTATTTTATAACGGTGGCTGCGAAATTCTTTGTGCTTGAATCTTTGAATTTCAAAGCGCAGGGGTCGTAAAATGTAAGTGCCAGTATTTTGATGGGTTGTCTGGCGAATGATTTTACATTCACCGGTGTAGTGGGTCCCGGCTGCGTCTGATAAAATAAGATTTACCGGAGATGCAGGGTTAATCCAATCAAGGGTTTGAGGCGGTTCGGCCGTCAGCTCTGTTTTCAGGGAGCAGGCGTTAAAATCCACAAGGCTCCCGGAAAAAAAAGAGCTGTTTTGAATTAACTGAGCGGTTATATTTTTACAAACATGGCGCATCATCGTGCGCGAACTGACTTCGTAACCATTTTCAGGTAATCGAAAGCTGATGGTCTCTGCATCCATGCGAATGAGTCTCGGTTCCGCGCGGATCAGGTTCTGACCGTCAGGGATCAAAAGATCTTGAAATTCATAAAGCGATAATTCGCTCAGTATCTTTTTCGGTTCCGCCCATGAACAATCCAGGTTATCTCCCAGACACGTTTGGGGTTCGGCCAATAAGGTAAGGGGTGATTGATACTTGCGGTGCTTAAAATTGATCAGGAGGGTGTTGTCTTGAAAGTTGATGAAGTTAATTTTATTGATCAGCTGCGTTTTGGAAACGCTGACCGCTTCTGTCGGCCCCTGATTTTCCGCGCTTCTGCGAGATACTGCGTAGAGTACCTTTTTTTCGGCTGGGCTGATTTGCGTATCAGCATCTGATCGTTTTGTCGATTGGGTGCTTTGTGAGTCGACGGATTCGGTAACTGACTCAATGAGCCTCAGCCTCTTTTTTGCGGTATCCACTTTCTCCATTCTGCTCACCTAAGTAAATCCGCATATGCAGCACAAACGCGTTGTATTTATCCCGCATTTTCGGTCAGGGGGCGGCTAACCGGCTGCAGACGATGGATATATTTGGTTGATACGACGGCTTGCAAAGGTTCTCCTCCAAGAACAACTCAGCCGTAGCATATAACCATAAGGCAAACAACAAATATTTTCGCAAAAGAACAATTATTTTTTTAAATTTCATTTAGTTATTGCGGATTCACTCTTATGAATAATTCAGGCTAGAGCGTCAAGAAAAAGACGGTAACGAATACAATGAAGCACGGGATGCAGCCGTTTTATATATCCTGCCCGATACGGGCGTTATAGTGGTTGTCAAATTCTAACCCGGATGCTTGCAAATTTTAACCGCCGTTTTATATTCTGACAGGGAAATTCGGCAACACTCAAACACCACCGGTTAGATGTCAGGACGATCCGACCATTCGCAAAAGACGGCCGCTAAAACTAAAGGAGTTGAAAGGAGCAGATAACGATGGGGAATCGGATAAGAACCACGATCTTATTGGCAGTGATGACCGCCTTGATCATTTGGATCGGGAAATATTTCGGCGGTCAGCAAGGGATGATCATAGCACTTTTGATCGCTGCCGGCATGAATTTTTTCAGTTACTGGTTTTCGGATAAAATCGTTTTAAAAATGTACCGTGCCCGGGAGGTCAGCCCCCAGCAGGCGCCGGAGGTTTTTGAGATGGTCAAAACTTTGACCCGCAACGCGGAACTTCCCATGCCGAAGGTATTTGTCATCCCCAAGGAATCACCAAATGCCTTTGCCACCGGTCGCAACCCGGAGCATGCCGTTGTGGCGGTCACCGAAGGGCTGCTGAACATAATGGATCATGATGAGGTCAAGGGCGTGCTGGCGCATGAATTGGCGCATGTCAAAAATCGCGACATTTTAATCGGCAGCATTGCCGCCACCATGGCCGGTGCCATCATGGTTCTGGCGAACATAGCCCGCTTCTCGGCACTATTTGGCGGAAGGGGCGGCGATAGCGACCGGGGCGGCGGCGCGATTGGATTAATTGCCATGTCGATAATGGCGCCGTTTGCGGCCATGATTATTCAGATGGCCATATCGCGATCGCGCGAATATCTGGCGGATTCGACCGGTGCGCGTTTTGCGGGAAGTCCGGAGGGGCTGGCCAACGCACTAGAAAAGCTTGGTCAATATTCAAAAAGAATACCGCTGAATGCCAACCCATCCACCGCGCATATGTTTATTGTAAATCCGCTGTCGGGCAGAAGCATGATGAGCTTATTTTCAACGCACCCGCCGTTGGCGGAGCGCATCGCGCGCTTGCGGGGCTATCCCACGAGATCCGACGAGAATTCGGATTCGGGCGAGGGACGCCAGGCGGCACAAGCCAAAGCTATCTGGGATCGGCTATCAGAAAAGTAGACAGGGGGTATTCAACTTGATTGGTTAGAAGCCATTTCAAAACCTCTTTGGAGCTAATTTTGCGGGCTTTTGTTAAAAAGCGCTTAGCGCAGTGGAGCGTAAAATCTTGAATTGTTTGAGGGCTTTAGCCCGAGTTTTCTCCGCCTCAGGCG
>Ga0265306_10000482_pt1 | contig 18954 bp, 13 predicted proteins | sample Helome_3_FD_192493 | JGI IMG/M metagenome (GOLD analysis project Ga0265306, IMG submission 192493) | Marine sediment microbial communities from subtidal zone of North Sea - Hel_20160420 (Illumina Assembly) | ecosystem: Environmental > Aquatic > Marine > Subtidal zone > Sediment ... | reverse complement strand
GGACGGCGGAATTCAAAGATAGAATCGTCCAGCCGAGCCGTGGTTTGCTGGTCCGCTTGTCGTTCAGACTGGTTCCAGGCGGCGCCCACCAGTGGTTGACTCGACAGCAGCAGGCCGTGAGTGGGCGGACGCAGCCACCGGTTCGAATGCACCACGAATAACGGTGTGACGATGTCACCGAATGTCAGTGGCTCCGAATCCATCATCTTGCGCGGGTCCGGAAAGCTGTAGACATTGAAATCAATCGTGACCACGCTGGGAATTTCTTCGGCGGCCAGCAACGGGCTACTGGTCAGTTTGTCATTGTCATCCAGCTTAATGATATGGGGCGACAGCAACACCGACTGGGCCGGCAGTTTATCCCTGAACTCACGGTACAATGACATCGCAAAATAATTGGACTTGGTAATGATGGACTGGGCTACCCGGTCAGTGTCCTGGCGGGTCCCGCCGTCAAGCTCCGGTTTACCTCCAATCGCATGCTGCTCGAAGGAGCGGTAGTACGCCGGCAGAGCTTCCTTTGCGACCACGGCCGGATACCGGATTACCACCATCGCATCCGCCTGCGACCTGCTGACGTCTTTAACCGTCAGTGTCTCGTCATGCTCGTACACCGAAGACTTGATACCCCGCGCCGTGCCGGCACATCCGGCCAGGCCAATGCTCAGCATCAGCAGGGTCAATAACGTGCGAAATGTGGAATCGAATCCCATCCAGTCTCTCTTTATTCACCATCGAGCTGCATATATTACAGCGAGTCCGAACCAAAAATGAATCTTCCGCCGGAATATCCTCAACCATGGGTGTCACTGGCGTGATCATGGATATATCATGTCAGCATGCCGAAACAAACGTGCGTAATTGTCGGGGCCAGCCATGCTGGAACCCAACTTTCTCTCAGCCTGCGCCAGGGCGGCTGGGAAGGCCGTATCGTGCTGCTTGGCGACGAACCCGTCAAGCCCTACCAGCGTCCGCCACTGTCCAAGGCGATTCTCTCCGGTGAAAAATCACCCGAACAGATACCGATCCGGCCGGCCACGGTCATTGAAAACGCCGGTATTGAACTGCGCCTCGGAAATCGCGTGGAGTCCATCGATCGCGACCGAAAAATGCTGCATTTGAGTGATGGCGCAACACTGGATTACGACAAGCTGGCGCTCACCCTCGGCGCCTATCCCAGCACCATAAAGCTGACGGGCTCCGACAAAGCCGGCGTCCATTACTTGCGCAAACTGGCCGATGTTGAACAAATCAGGCCGTTCATGGGAAGAGGAAAAAGCGCCGTTATTGTCGGCGGAGGCTACATCGGCCTGGAAGCCGGCGCCATACTCCGCCAGACCGGCATGTCGGTCACCGTGTTGGAAGCCCTGCCGCGTGTATTGCAGCGCGTGACGGCCCCGATAGTTTCGGACTTTTATGAACGCCTGCACCACGAAGAGGGCCTGGAAATCGTCAGTGGCGCGCTGGTCACCTCTATCGAAGGCGAAAACCAGGTGGAGCGGGTGCACTGCGCCGACGGTGCGGAGCATGATGCTGACCTGGTGATCATCGCAGTGGGTGTGCTGCCGCATACCCGTCTCGCTGCCGAGGCCGGGCTGAATGTAGAGGATGGCATCCTGGTTGATGAGTTTGCCCATACCAGCGATCCTGATATCGTCGCCGCGGGTGATTGCACCCGGCATTTCAATCCGATTTACCAGCGCAGGGTGCGCCTGGAATCGGTGCAGAACGCGATGGACCAGGCCAAGACCGCAGCATCAGCATTAAATGGAGACCCTCAGCCCTACCATGCCCTGCCCTGGTTCTGGTCCGATCAATACGACGTGAAACTGCAGATTGCCGGCCTTTCACAGGGCTATGACAACATCGTGCTGAGAGGAGATCCGGAAACCGGCCGGAATTTCTCCGTATTCTATTTCCTGGGCGACCGCCTGTTGGCCGTCGATGCGATTAACCGGCCGGGGGAATTCATGATGGGCAAGAAACTGATTCTCGCAGAGACCGCCGTGGATAAAACCAGGCTGGCGGACGAAAGCATACCGGTAAAAGACCTCCTCGGAGTATAGGCCGTGGACAAAAGCACCAAGGTCGATCTCAAAACACCCTACCTGATCCTGATTGGTGAAGAACACGATGAGACTTATGCTAAAACCGGACTGGGGATTGTTCAATGGCGGCCTGACAGCGTTGCTGGCCAATTGCGCTTTCCCGGTTGCACGGTAGACCTGGGCGTACCGGACATGACGGTTGAAGAAGCGGCCCGGCAAGGTGTCGGCAGCCTGGTAATCGGCGTGGCTCCGGTGGGCGGCTCGGTCCCGGAGCAATGGTGGATTGTCATGGAGCAAGCGGCCCGCGCCGGTCTCGACGTGGTCTGCGGACTGCACGTGAAGCTGGCAGACAACCCGGCCATCGTCGCAGCCGCCTGTGAATCCAAAGCACGGCTGATCGATGTGAGGGTACCGCCACCCGGCTTGCCGGTGGGCACCGGCATCAAACGCAGCGGCAAACGCGTGCTGATGGTCGGCAATGACTGCGCGATCGGTAAGAAATACTCGGCACTGGCGCTCGATCAGGCTATGCGCGAGGCCGGCATCAAGTCCACGTTCAGGGCCACCGGCCAAACCGGCATCATGATTGCAGGCGAAGGCATCCCGATCGACGCCGTGGTGGCGGATTTCATATCCGGGGCCGCCGAGTTGCTCTCCCCGGACAATGACGACGACCACTGGGACGTGATCGAGGGCCAGGGCTCGTTGTTCCACCCCGGTTATTCAGGCGTAAGCCTGGGACTGTTGCACGGCTCCCAGCCGGACGCTTTCGTCGTTTGCCACGATGCGACCCGCACCACCGTATCGGGTTGGGAACACTACGGCCTGCCCTCGATCGAAGAATGTATCGACATCCATGTCAGGATGGGCCGCCGGACCAATCCCGCCATCCGCTGCGTGGGCATCAGCGTGAATACTTCGGCGTTGGCCGGAGAAGATCGCACCATTTATCTGGCAAAGCTGTCAGCACGAACCGGCCTGCCCTGCGTGGACCCATTGATCGACGGTTGTGGCGATATTGTCCGCCACATCCAGCAACACTTTGCAGAGGAATCAAAAGAATCATGAAAGCACTGGTCAAACGCGAAGCGAAAAAAGGCATCTGGATGGAAGACGTACCGGAGCCGGAAGTCGGCACGAACGACGTCCTGATCAAGATACTGAAAACCGCCATCTGCGGCACCGACCTGCACATTTACCTGTGGGACGAGTGGTCAGCCAAGACCGTCCCCGTGCCGATGGTGATCGGGCACGAGTTCGTTGGCGAGATCGTCGATGTGGGATCCAATGTGAATGATTTTCACGCCGGCCAGATCGTTTCCGGTGAAGGCCACGTAGTCTGTGGCCGTTGTCGTAACTGCATGGCCGGCAGGCGGCACTTGTGCGCCCATACCTCCGGTATCGGGGTCAACCGCCCGGGCGCGTTTGCCGAGTACATCTCGCTGCCAATGTCGAATGTCTGGGAACACCGCCAGGGCATCGACCTGGACATCGCATCCATCTTTGACCCATACGGCAACGCCGTGCATACCGCCCTGCAGTTCGACCTGCTGGGCGAAGACGTCCTGATCACCGGCGCCGGACCGATTGGTTGCATCGCCGCGGCAGTCTGCCAGCATGCAGGCGCGCGCCACGTCGTCATTACCGACATCAGCGACTACCGGCTGGATCTCGCCGCCAAAATGGGTGCTTCCCGTACCGTCAACGTGACTCGCGAATCGCTGGAACAGGTTCAGGAAGAGCTAAACATGACTGAAGGCTTCGACGTGGCGCTGGAAATGTCCGGTGCGCCCTCGGCCTTCCAGAACATCCTGGACAACCTCTGCCACGGCGGAAAAATCGCCGTGCTGGGCATCCCCTCGAAGAACTACGAAATCGACTGGGAAAAGATCATTTTCAACATGATCACCATCCGCGGCGTTTACGGCCGGGAGATGTACGAGACCTGGTACAAGATGTCGGTCTTCATCGAAAACGGCCTGGACCTGTCTCCGATCATCACCCATCGCTTTGACATCGATGATTTCCAGCAGGGTTTCGATGCCATGGAAAGCGGCAACGCCGGCAAAGTCATACTCGACTGGGGTCATACAACATGAAAATCAGCGCACACCTGGAAGACTGGGAACTGACCCAGCCGTTTCGCATTTCCGGCGGCGAATGGCTGACCTCGCCGGGCCTGGTGGTGCAATTGTCGGAAGACAGTTTCGTGGGCCGGGGTGAAGCCCAGGGTGTGTTTTACCTGGATGAAACCGCGCAAACGATTTTCGACCAGGTAGACGCCGTCGCCGGCGAAATCCGCAGGGGTATCTCGCGTGAAGAATTGCAACACCTGCTGCCGGCCGGTGGCGCCCGCAATGCCGTGGACTGCGCCCTGTGGGACCTGGAGTGCAAAAAAACCGGCAAAACCATCTGGGAACTGACCGGCATCGACCCAAAACCCGTCACCACCGTGTTCACCATCGGCCTTGAGGCAACCCCCGAAGCCATGGCCGCCAAGGCCGCAGCAGCAGCCGATGCGCCCGTGCTGAAAATCAAGCTCGACGGCAACCAACCTTACGAAAAACTGGCCGCCATCCGCGCCGCCCGCCCGGACGCCGAGTTAGTAGTAGATGCCAACCAGGGCTGGGACTTCGAATTACTGAAAGAAGTCATCCCCAAGTGCGTGAACCTGAATCTGGGCATGATCGAGCAACCCCTGCCCCGCGGCGGTGACGAGATGCTGGAGGGATTCGATTCACCGATCACTCTGGCCGCCGACGAATCCTGTCTGGACACCAGCGAGTTAGAGACCGCGGCTCGCCGCTACAGCATGATCAACGTCAAGCTCGACAAGACCGGCGGCCTGACCGAAGCGCTCAGGCTTGCTTACGCAGCAAAAGAGAAGGGCTGCAAGTTAATGGTGGGCAACATGGTTGGCACTTCGCTGGGAATGGCCCCTGCCTTTGTAGTGGCTCAGTTATGCGATTTCGTGGACATCGACGGTCCCTTGCTGCTGAAGTACGACCATCCACTTGGACTGCAGTACGATAAAGGCGTCGTCAAGGAGTTGGATCCCCAATTCTGGGGCTGAGGGTATCACTACCTTTCAGTTTTGACGTTCGGTGCCGGTAGAGGCGCCGGACAGGTTCCCTGTGTACAGGACACGCTCTAGACGTCCATGTGCGCTCTTCGGCTGTTCCCGACAGCCGAAGGTCCTGTACACAGGGAACCCGCCCGACACCTCTGTCAGCCTTGGTGTTTTTTTCGGCCAGGCAAAACAATCTTTGAATTGGGCCGCTTTACTATGCGTCCATAAATGCTGGTAGTTCCCGGCAACTTATGTGCTCAAAGATCAACTCGGTCTCGATGTGAGAGACTTCTTTGCGCCCGGTGAAGGCGGTCATGGCAAGGTCGCGCAAGTGCTCGGAATCTCTCGTCCACACGTGGGCGAGAAAATCGATGGGTCCGGCTACATGGTACAAACGAACAACCTCCGGTAGCTCTAAAGCATGCTTGCGGAAGGCTTCGACATCGGGTTTGTAGTGACGTTTGAGGCGTACGGCAATCATGGCTTGCAAGCCGACGCCGAGTGCTGCGGGATTTACTTCGGCTTTAAAGCCCGTCAACACGCCAGACTGCTGCAGCATGCGGGTGCGCACGAGGCAGGAAGACGGGGCTAGTCCCACCTTCTCTGCCAATACCTTGTTCGATAACCGAGCATTATTCCGTAACAGCCGCACAATTTTGTAGTCGATTCGATCCAGAGCCTTCATTTGGTACTTCCTCAGAATTTTATTCGTCTATAGTCGATATATAGAAACTATATTCTATACTATTAACAATTGACAGAATTTAGATGAATTAATGCTGCAGGGAATGGAATCATGAACAGCAAGCGCAACGTTATCAAACACCCTAAGATCAAGAACCCGGTGGAAACCCTGGCCAATACGCGCCACGAATTTGGTGAGCATGGCGGCGTCAATATGTCGATCGAGGCCAGCACGACCTTTACAGCGATGCACCCGGATATCCTGGCCGGCATGTTTCATGGCGAGACCGGGCCGGACAAGGGGGGCTGTTATTTGTACGGCAGGCACTTCAATCCCACGGTTTACAGCCTGTCGCGTCAACTGGCGGCACTGGAAGGCACCGAAGCGGCCTATTGCACGGCCAGTGGCATGGCGGCCATTTCGGCCACGCTGATCCAGTTGTGCAATAGCGGCGACCATATCGTGTCCTCCAACACGGTCTACGGCGGCAGCTATGCACTGTTGCACGACATGTTTCCGATCAAAAATGGCATCACCACCAGCTTTGTCGATATAACGGATTTACGCGAAGTGGAAGCGGCCATTAATGAAAACACCCGCGTACTGTATGCCGAGAGCATTTCCAACCCGACGCTGCGGGTTGCCGATATTCCGGCACTCAGCGAAATCGCACACCGTCACGACCTGAAACTGGTGATCGACAATACCTTCAGCCCGTTGATCATCAGCCCCAAACAACTCGGGGCAGATATTGTCGTGCACAGCATGACGAAGTTCATCGGTGGCGCTTCCGACCATATTGCAGGCGCGATCTGCGCTGATAAAAATTTCATCCTGGAACTGATGGACCTGCATACCGGCGCGCTGATGCTGCTGGGACCAACGATGGACCCGCAGGTCGCTTACGACATCAGCCTGCGAATCCCGCACCTGTCGCTGCGCATGACGGAACACGGACAGCGGGCGCAGTTGTTTGCCGAACGCCTCCAGGCGATGGGTCTGGATGTCTGCTACCCTGGCCTGCCGGAACACCCTGATCATGAACTGCTGGGCGATCTCCACTGCCCGGATTACGGCTACGGCGGCCTCCTGACCCTGGACATGGGCACCGAAGACCTGGCCAACCAGCTGATGGACATGCTGCAGAACGACTACCACTTCGGCTACATGGCTGTCAGCCTGGGCTACTTTGATACGCTGATGTCCTGTTCCGGCAGCACCACGTCCAGCGAGATGACCGAGGAAGACAAGACCGAAGCCGGGATATCTCCAGGATTGGTGCGCATGTCAGTGGGCTACACCGGCACCACCGAGCAGCGCTGGCGGCAACTGCAGGGCGCGCTGGAACGGCTGGGTGTAAAAAGCCCCGAGGGCATTCGCGAAACCGCCTGACTGCAAACCACGAAAAAGAAAAAGGCGCCGCGCGGGGGGTGCGCGGCGCCTAGCCGTGGTCAGCGCTCAGGGGACCCAAGGTCGCTGACTGCGAGGAGAACGATTTCCTCTGGCTGCTAAACTTTGCTCCTGGTGACGAGTGTATGGTGCATAAATAACACAGGTCGGCTTAAGGCATCCTTAAGGAAGTTTTAAGTGTCTATTAATATTCTTTAGTCTATTAATCGCAATTTACCGGCACAGTCAGCCGGGTGATGTTCGTAGTCATGTCTTCGAACTCTGCAGAGTAGTCCTGGTTCGGCATGATATCCGCCACACCAGTAGCACATTCACTGAACGTGAAGATCCCTGTACCCCAGGGTATCGTGTCGACCAGCGCAGGATCGTAGCCGGATCCGTAGATTCCGCCCTCGGTAACATAAAAATCAATCACCGCCACGCTGCCATCAACGTCACCGGTGCCGATCAGCCATAGCTGCTGACCCACCTTGTCGTAGGTGTAAAAGCTGATGACGATGTGCCCGGCATTGGCCACGTCAATCATGAAACCCTCACCGTCGCGATCCGGGTTGTACCAGGTGCCGCTCAAGGCGTTGTTGATTTCAAAACCTTCGGCCTCGGTGTAAAGCTCATCTGATGCAGCCACTGAAAGGCCCGGAGTCGCCAATAATATTGCCAATATCAGGAACTGCAATGTAGACGCTAATCCTGTTTTTAATCTATCACTCATATCGCACCTCGCAAAAAATTCCCCTCAGGATGACAGCAATATCATATTTGGCCTTAAAGCAACCTGAAGCCCGCCTTAAGGTTATATTAAGTATTTCTAATACAATATAGATGAGCTTAATGAAACCTTAAGCGCCATTTCAGCATTGGTTAATTTACGAAATGTTAATTTACTGTAATGGCGGGAAATTCGCTTTAGTTCTCGTTAGTACCATGACCGCCCCGGGGGCAACCGGGCAACAGTCAATTTCGAAGGCGCCTGGCCAAAAGGAAATCGTAAGCCCAGGTGGAAATTTTGGCTACCGTGAGGAGAAACACCATGAAACGACTACGGTTTCTTACGACCGTGATGGCTGTCGTGTTCGCTTTGAGCAGCGCAGTCAGCGCCGATGATGGCGCCATTACCAACAAGAACATGTCACGCACTATCAACGTGCCTGATTTCGGTCAGCCCATTGTAGATAATGCTTTGTCCGAGACTGAGCACGCCTTTACCGACATGATGGGATTTTATGTCCCGGCGCAGGAGGCAAGCGGCCTGGTTGGGCCGATCGCCTACTGCGATATCGATAACACACCCGCTCCAGGCGAAGACTGCACCAACGCGGTGGAAGAGCTGGCAGTCGCCAAACCCCTGGTCAACGTCTTTATCTACGGACCCAAGTTTCACGTCCTGGATACGGCGTTCGGGCACAGCTACATGGATACGTACGCCGCGATCAGCCTGAACGACGGCGAGAACTGGAAACAGGAGAACCTGTCCGAGTCTGCCGATAGAAGTTCCTTCAACCTGGATACCGATCACAATACCGGCGGCAGAAAGAGTGGTGACGGATTGCCCGGCGATCACAACATCAGGCTGGGTAACGCATATCACGACTCAGGCTATCTAACCCCTTACACCGCTCATTGCTCAGAATGTCACGGCTATGGGCTGCAAGGCCTCGGCGAGGTGCCATCCTGTTACAGCTGCCATGATAAAAAGTGGGAAGAAGATACCCCTATTGAGATAGGCCCGGTAGTCTACTTTGCAGAACTGGAAGGTGAAGACAAGAAACAGAGCAAGCTGAAAGTCAATGGAGAGAACGCAACGAGTAAAGCCGAGGTCTCCATCATCAATGCCATCACTGGCGACCTTGTTGGTACCATTGTTGCTGAAAAAGATGGCGAGTTCTATTACTCGGAAAAATATACCGACTCGTTACCACCGTGCGTGGTTAAAGCCGAGTACAAGTATGATGGCGAAATCCTGAGCAGCCCGACACTCGCGGTGAAAAACAAGATGACCGGCGAGCCCATCGAGAATTGCGAAGGCTCCCCCGTTAACCTGACTGTGTACCCCGGCGGCGCCTACAACGTGTTCCACGCCACCGCCGGAAATAAAACCCTGGTTGCATGGCCCAGCCGCTTCTGCTCCTCGGGGCAGCCGGCTTACTCCATGACGACCGAAACCGGACTGGAGGACCCCGATCAGCAGGCTCGTTTAACTGCCATAACCGATTTCCTGGTCGCAGGTGATACCGATCTGGGCGTCGATGCTTTACTTGACTTCAGCATGGAAAACGACCTCTACCTTGTTGACGCCTTCGGTGTCGCCGGAACCCAGGGCTCCATCGACTTCACCGACGAGGGCTACCCCCAGGCCGGCGTGGTTCCCTTCGGTTGTGTCTGGACGGCCCGCGGCGTGCTGCTGCCGGGCGACGACCCCAGAACCGACGAACTGGAATTCAGCCACATGGTCTGGACCAAGGCCGAGCGCCTGACCTCCGGACGGCGCGATCCCAACCGCATTGAAGTCCATGCCGTCAAAGGCGCCGGCTTCGTTATTACCTGGCAGGAAGACCCGGAAGGGATACGTCCCGGCCAGGGCCTCGGCCCGGGTGAAGGCTGGAGCGGCGCGGTTGCACACCCCCGGACCGACGCCTGGTATTCCTTCATCAACGAAGAGTACTTCGATATCGTCGAGACTTCTGTCGCAGACGGTGACAACCTGTTAGTACCGTTAGATATCCTTGACCATGATCTGACTATCAGTGGCAGGCCCCAGGTATTCGTGCCGATGGCAGTGCCGATGCGCCTGTCCAACAACGACAAGTGCAATCCCCCGGACACCATCACTTCGGGTGGTGGCGCCGAGGATCTCTACTGCATTTATGTAGCTACTGAAGAGGTTCCAATTGGCGCTTCTGCGTTCGGCTTGAATAATCAGTGCGCCGCTACCGTCACCGTCATAACGGGTCCGTCCGAGCATCCTGAACAGCAGACCGAGAATGAAATCTGTGTCGCCGACACCAATGACGATGGCACCGCAGACCTGCCCATTCGGGCAAACACCGGCCTGACCCGGCCACGTACCTCGCTGCAGGGTTATGACACGGACGCCGACGGTGTCAGTGACAGCGCCTGGGTGATCATGGCGGCCGAAGAGTCCAAGGGACTGGGCAAGTATTACTTCGAGCCGGATGGCATTAACAATGCCATCGACGGCTATGTGTTCCCCTGCGAGGAAGACTCGACTCTGACCTGCACCGAGGAAATCGGCAAAAACCAGTGGTACTTCAGCTTCGACATGGGCACCCCGGACACCTCAGCGGGTATCGGTAACCCCAACAGCCTGGTCGAAAACCTGGTGAACCAGGGCAACATGCTGAACCAGGGTGAAATTTACTGGGAGACCGGCGAGTTGCTGGGCCTGATGAGCACCGAGGACATGGAAGACTACTATCCGTACAACTTCAATATCCTCAATACCGAGATCGCCCGCCGCGCCAGCATTCTGGTGCAGTCCGTCGCCAAGGCCACGGCCAGCGCCAACGGCCTGGCAGCCATCTCGTCCTGGAAACAGGGCCCGATGCGCCAGGGCGGACCGGCAGACACCATGTTGCGTCGCTTCGTGGTGCCGGAGACTTTCGATCCTGCAGTGGACAACCCCTACGCATTCGCAAACATGGAGTGCGAGACCTTCCAGATCGAACCCGCTACCAACCCGTACTATCCGGGCGGTGTCTGCGCCGATCCAGCGATCAACCTCTCGGGCGTCGTGCCGGACACCTGCATCGATGATGGAGACGGTGGTGCCTCGATAGCTTGCCCGACGGTGAACTTCGACGGCTCAACCTTCGGCATCGGCGACACCAACCCGATCCTGCAGGGCTTCATCCAGGGCGAAGGCAATACCCAGCGGGTGCTCACCTGGCACCAGTGCCCATCGGATGGCACAGTGCTGGCTTCTGATGGCATAACACCTGTTGATTGTGACAGTGACGACCGCACGGACGCCTTTGTCAACCTGAGAGACCAGTCCTGGTACAACCCATTGGATGTCTCCAAGGGCCACAGGGGCTTTCTCGATGGCGACTTCGTGCAGTTCCTGTACGCCTGGTCACCCAACTGGCGCCTCAACGCCAAGGGCAACGACCGCTACGACCTGTATGTTCGTCGCTCCTTCGACGGTGGCGAGACCTGGAGCGTCACCCCGGCTTCGTTCACGGCCAGTGACGGCGAGAGCTACCCGGGCGACGGCACCGTCACCTGCGAACGCTACCGTCCCACAGAGACCACGCCGGGCGATCGTGTAGAGCCGACCGCGTGCTATGAGTTCGCTGCGGGGGCTAACGAGCATGCCCGCAACATCACCCAGCACAAGGCCCTGCGCATTACGACGCTGGATCCGCGCTATGCACGGACCAGGGCGACCATCACCGATGGCTGCACGGACGGGCTGTTCGTCGACCCGACGGTCATTACGGATGTCTTCACCTGCGACGACCTGTCGGTGGACTACGACTCCGACCTGCGAGATCCATCCCGTTACTTCATGGTCTACGAGACCGGCGACAACACCACAGTGGAAGTGGGTGAAGCGGAACCGCTTGACCTGTTCTACGGCCGTGCCGAGAGCTTCGGCGACGACTACGTGGTGTGGACCGAGACGGATACCGGTTACGACGATCCGGATACTGTCTGCTACCCAACCGTCGATTACGGTGTCGAGAGCCTGGGTGTGGCGGTCGGCTCGGGCTTCTGCAACGAGTTCGACAATATGAACACCGGCGGTGATACCCACTCCAGCGAGGCCAATCTCGAGGCAAACCCGGACGGTTCCAAGATGTACGGCGTCTGGGCTCAATGGGTCTTCGATGGTAGCGGTGAAGAGGTAGTCGAGTCTGACGCCATGGCACGGCGCATCTGGTGGATCGACGAGTACCGCTCCACTAACCCGGACCTGATCTACACCTTGCCGGGAACGCAGAGTTCCAACTAAACATTAACTCAAACGCACGATAAGGCGTGCGAAAAAACCAGCGGGCCACCACCAGGTGGCCCGCTTCAAGCCAAAGCAATTTACGAGGAGGTGAATCATGCAAGCACGACGTGTTGTCAAAGTAGGACTATACGCCTCCATTCTCGCCCTGATCGCCCTGCCGCTGGCCACTTTGCCGGCGCAGGCTTCGGAGGGAGTAGAGGCTTCTTATCACGGCCAGATGGGCTTCGGCACCGGCAACGGTATGCTGGAGAAGTGGTGCGCCCTGCCCAACTTCAGCTATCTCCAGGAGGATGGCATCACGGGCTGGAACAAGCGGAAATGCAACGACTGCCATATCGGCGTTCCGTTCGGCAATGAGGTTTGGGAACCTACCGAGGAAGAACGTAAAGCAGTCTGCGGCAAATGCCACACTTCGGAAGCACCTACGGACCTAGACCATGAAGTTACAGTAGCCGGTTGCATGAACTGTCACTATAAGGATGTCGCCAAGCGGGGTGACGATTTTGATATTTTAAACAACAATGACGTTCATATCGCCGCTGGTTTTTTGTGCCAGGATTGCCACTTGAAATGGGACGACGGTGACAGCGATCACCAGTTTCTTAAGGGAACAGCGATTGACACTACTGAACCCACGATGATGGGAACACTGTCCTGCACTACGGCCTGCCACTTTGGCGATGAGCAACAACAAGCTCACGATGCGCAACCACACTCCATGAAGACCAACAAAGGGGGTGTACTCAATGAGCACACTGACAAGGTGGCTTGCGAGACCTGCCACACCGGCCTGCGGCCGAATGCAGCGCTTGCCAGCCGGCAATGGAACGTATTCACCAGCGATGGAAAACCTCTTACCACCAAGCGTGCAGCGGGCTGGCTGCCCGAGCATAAGTGGTACGACAATACCGGCCCGGGTGCTTCCGGCGACAACCACCTGCCGATCCTGACCTATACCGAGCGTCGCGATGCTGCCGGAGCCAAAATCTACCCGTTCAACACGGTCACGGTGGACTGGTTCGTCCGGAAGAAGGATTCTGCCTATGACGACATCATTATCGTGCCGGAAGTCAAAGCTGCGGATACCGACAATGACCGCACCGTGACGGTTGATGAAATGCGAGTGTTCTACAAGCAGGCGACACTAAAGACAGCTGATATGAACTTCAGCATCAACCACTCCGTGGTGCCGGCAGTGGATGCATTCAGATGCAACGACTGCCATGGCCGCGGCGGCTGGGTTCTCAACTGGGAACAGCTGGGTTACCCGGGAGATCCAAGGCAAAAATCCAAGGATAAAAAGCCCAAGAAATAGATGGAATTCATGGCTATATAACCTTCAAGGGCCTGCGATCACACGCGGGCCCTTGTGCCTCATCGAGGTGAATTATGAATATCAGACTTAACACGACCCTGGGAAGCCTTTGCATCACGTTGTTGTGCCTGGGCTGGACTCCCGCAGCACTGGCAAAGCCCGAACCGGACGCCTGCATCGAACTGGGCGCCCTCGCCTACGATGACTGGACCTCGGTCGATGGCGGTGGCAGCGGCATGCCGGCCGGTGAAACCAAGCGCGATTACCTGCGATGCAAATCCTGCCACGGCTGGGAACGGCTGGGTGAGTTCGGAGGGTATGTCCGGCGAACGCGAACCGCAGACCGCCCCAATGCCGGCCTCGGCGACATGAATACAGAATCCCGTTTCATCGCGCCCGGTCTTGGCAACTTCTACCACGTCAGCGCATGGGGCGTTTTACACGAGGGCACCGGCCGTTCTTTTGAAGACGGCTCAGGTAGCTGGGTTCCGCTGGAAGACAACCCGGCGCCCGAAAATGTCGCCGCCCACTCGGCCGGCTATACACTCGGCAACATGCACCCGGACTTCTCCACCACCGGCGCCAATGCCGACGATACCGTACTCACACAGGACCAGGTCGACTGCCTGGTGGATTTCATCAATTTCGGCGACTCCGATCCCAAGTTCTATTTCCATGAAGTCGATCAGTACCAGGACCCGGTGGTTTATTACATCAACAGTGGCGCCAGCACTACGGCCGGCCGCACTTTCTACGTGGAAAACTGCCTGTCCTGCCACGGCGAACCAGGCGAGGACTTCAACGGCGGCAACAACGGCAAGCCGGAAGGCGGCATCGCCGCTTACCTGAAACGCGACGGCAAATACAGTGAATTCGTTCACAAGGCCCGCTGGGGCATCCCCGATACCGTAATGACCCGCGCGGCCATCGGTACGCCGACGTCCCAAAACATGATTGACGTGATGCTGTACCTGCAGGAGTTCAATGGCGACTTCGTTGAGTTCGCAATCACCAGCGGCATGAGCGGTACCTGGTACCAACCGGACCGCGACGGCGAAGGTTTCGTGCTTGACGTCGCGCCGGGTGAAGACAGCGGCTGGCTTATGGTCGCTTCCTATTACACTTACGACGGCAACGGTAAGCAGACGTGGTTGATCGGCAGTGCCGCGACAGAGGGTAACTCAGTTACAGTCCCCGTGTTTATCACCGAGGGCGGCACCTTTGGCACCGGTTTTAATCCCGACGACGTACTGAGGGTTCCATGGGGCACGCTGGAATTCATTTTCACCAGCTGCATCAGCGGACATGTCCAGGTCACACCGAATGCGGACATGATGGCGGCCGGACTGGGCTTCGAAGTGTTCGACTTCAATATCATCCGCTTAACGCTGCCGGATAGCTGCCCATAGCAGTTCAAAATCTACAAGGGCCTGCGGGCAATCGCAGGCCCATTCAAACCTTAACCTCAGTTAAAAACACACTTCAGTCCCGCTTAAGGCGCGCCATGCTATTTTCTAGACTGCGTGGTAATCACCCACGCTGCGAGGAGAATGATGTACCTGTTGTTTTTGAACTAAGGAGATCATTCGATGAAAAGTATAAAGATCTGGAGCATAGCGCTCCTGGGCTCGATGATCATGGCGCCTGCCTGGTCCCATCATCCGGCCGAGGGCATTATTTCCGATGATATCTGGCAACGAATCGATGACCATCTGAGGGAAATAGAAAGCCCGCACCTGAATATCGATTTCGACGATGCCATGAGCAGCATGCGCGTCCGCGAAGATCCCAACCAGGGCTGCCAGCTTCTCGTAAGCACCATCACGGTGCGCGAACAGGATGTGGCCGACTATGCGGCCCATATGGAATTTGCCCTTGATGAGTTGATGCAGGAAATGGGCAGAGCCGGCCAGGTATCTCCGGGAGGCTTCAATAACCGGACCTGTAACACGCCTGGATACGAGGTAAACGACCTGGATAACGGACTTTCCGAAATGAATTTCTACGAGCCCATCGTGGCCGAAACAGGCCAATCGGATACGCCTCCGGCTGCGGCTTCCGGAACGGCACCGGGTACACCACCAGCTGCCTCTCCGGGGACACCTCCGGAAACACCCCCGGGTAAAGGTGGCAATTAACCTGATACTGCTTTGAGGAGAGCACCATGAAACATCCTTACGCAAACATCGCGGCCCGCGCCATTGTGTGTTTTTCACTGATTTTTGCGGCTGCGGATCTCTTTGCCCAACGCAACGGCAAAGGACCCGGACCGGGCATGGGCCCGGGTGGAGGTCACCAGAACTACGGCAATAATCACCCCGAAAACTTTTACGGCGTGGATAACCTGGCCTACTACGGTGACTGGAATTCCAACCGCGTATTTATCATCGATGTTGATGACATGTCCCTGCTGAAGATCGTCGAAGACACCGGTGACGGGCCTTACGGGGTGGATCAGCAGGACGGCTCGACGGCCTACGCGCTGACCCGCAAGACTGAATCCGTGACGGTGATTGAAAATTACTACATTTCGAACCTCGGCAGGATTTTTCTGGACCACAAACCCCGCTCCACCCACTTCAATCCGCGCACGGGGCTTTCACTGGTTTCCGGCGCCGACAAGGTGATGAGCACGGTCATCCATGTGAACAGCGACCGGATCAAAAGTGTCTATGGGGTCAACAAGCTGACCTACCCCCAGGATTTCGGCGGCTCACTGGCCACCGGCCACCCCTTGTGGGTCAGCGATTACCGCTTCCTGATGATCGACAGGGCTGACCGCCAGATCGAGTTGTGGAGCCGCTTATACGGCCTGCTGGACGTACTCCACACCCCCACTTCGGTTCATCACGTGTTCCAGGCGCCCGATGACTACAGCTCCAAGGTTTTTTATGCGGTAGTCGAAGGCAACCAGGATGAACTCCTGTCACCGTCCATTCTGCGATTCAAGATCCTGCACGGCACGAAACTGGCGCCAGCCGGCGAGGCTGTTCTCCACAGTTACGCCCCAACCGAGCTGGATCTCACGAAGATGGGATCACACCATGCGGACTTTCACCCGAATGGCGTTCATATATACGTCGGTTCGGCTGAAGGCCATGTTTTTGTCGTGAACAAGAACACGATGGACGTAGTGGCTATGGTCGAAACCGGGCTGGGTTCCGGCCACGTCACCTTTGTACCGGACCATGACCGGGCCTTCGTGACCAACCACAACGACACCTTCATGACAGTGATCAATACGACCGATCACAGTTGGCTGGCGAACATCGATGTAGCATCTCCACCACCCGCAGGCTACAAGTCCCAGGCACACACCTCGAGCGTCAGCCCCGACCAGAACTATTTTTACAGCGCTGCCAGCTACGATGGCGTGTTTTTTGAGATTGATGTGAATACACTTAAGATCTCGGACTCACTCAATCTTAATGATGAAGTTCTGACGGATGGCGATGTGAACATCCTGATGGGCAGTTTCATTTGGGCTGGTGAGGGAGATAGTGGTGGCATGTAGCCGGCATTAATCCAAGGGAGAGTCTGGGAAAGGGCCTGCAAGCTGCTGCAGGCCCTTTCTCGTCTTGATTCAAGTCAGTGCCTCATGATCACCACAGCCGCAAAATAGTGTTGGGGTAGTAACACCTCCACGTGCCAGGACATCAACATGCGCATTCTCGTAATTGAAGACAATGTGGAACTCACGCGGCAGATCAAGAGCACGCTGGAGCACGCTCTGTACGTGGTCGATGTCGCCTACGACGGTGAGGAAGGGAAGTTCCTGGGCGATAGCGAGCATTACGACGCGGTGATTCTGGACCTGGGGCTGCCCAAGATGGACGGCATCGACGTGCTGGAACGCTGGCGCGCGAAAGATAACGATGTGCCGGTGCTGATCCTGACCTCGCGCCATACCTGGCGCGAAAAAGTGGCTGGCTTACGCGCCGGGGCGGACGACTACCTCGCCAAGCCTTTCGAGTACGAGGAACTGCTGGCGAGATTGGAAGCGCTGATCCGCCGCGCCACCGGCCATTCCAGCCCGATCATGCATTGTGACTGTGGCAAGGTGGTCATGGACACGACGTCCGCCCGCGTCACCATGGAAGGCAACCTGGTCGAACTTACCGCGCTGGAATACCGCACTCTGGAGTACCTGATGCAGCACGAGGGTCAGGTGGTGTCCAAGACCGAACTGACGGAACACATTTACGATCAGGATTTCGACCGCGACTCCAACGTGATCGAAGTACTGATCAACCGCCTGCGCGGCAAATTGCGCCCGGATATGATCAAGACCCGCCGGGGCCTGGGTTACCAACTGGGCGAGCCCCGTACCGATGCATAAATCCCTGACCAAGCGGATCATCACACTGTCCGTTTTCTGGATCGTGATCGCACTGGTATTCACCGCGATCCTGATGGGCCGTTTCTACCGCCAGCACACCGAAGGCCACTACGATGACCACGTGTTCACGCACGTTGAAGAACTGGTCGCTGCGGTTGAACCCGACTCAAACGGGGAATTGGTGCTGACGCGGGAACCGACCGATCCGCGCTTCCACCGGCTCAACTCGGGCTGGTACTGGGAAATCCTGGAAGGTAACAACTCCCTGTACCGTTCACTTTCGCTGGGTGACAAGCTGTTGGACCTGAGTCAGACCTTTGTCAGTGAAAGTCACGATGTGCAAAACCTGGAAGGCCCGGGCGGGCACACTCTGAGAGCCCAGGTGGTCAACGTGGCCTTTCCGCACGAAGCCGGAGCCCTGACCATCGTGGCGACGGCGCCGGAAATGGCGATTTCGGACGATGTGCAGGAGTTCTATTTACACATCGCAACCAGTTTCCTGGTACTCGGCATCGGGCTTTCTGTCGCCGTCGTCATGCAGGTACGGGTCGCCCTGAAACCCCTGAATGCGATTCAGTATGCCATCAGCGATATCAAGGCGGGAAAAATGGAGCGTCTGCCACGGGACTTCCCCAGCGATGTCCAGCCCCTGGCTGATGAGCTGAATTACCTGCTGGATCATAATGAAACCCTGTTGAAACGCGCCCGCAACCAGTTGGGTGACCTGGCGCATTCGGTCAAGAACCCCCTCACGGTCATTCGCAACGAATCACGCACCCTGTCAGGCAAGTCGGGCCAGCTGATTCTCGACCAGTCACACGTGATGGCCAACAGCATTGACCACTACCTCTCACGGGCCCGGATCTACGGCAAACAGGACGCCATTGGTTATCGCACCAGTGTGAAGTCCGTTATCGATGACCTGAGTTTCGCGGTCGAACACATCCATAAGGACCGCTCGATTGGCATCGAATTGCTGTGCGTGGAGGACAAGTGGTTCCGGGGCGAAGCACAGGACCTGGAGGAAATGGCCGGCAACCTGATCGACAATGCCTTCAAGTGGGCGAAAACCCGGGTACTTGTTCGCTGCGAAAGCGATCACAACAGAC
>Ga0265306_10000480_pt1 | contig 19022 bp, 16 predicted proteins | sample Helome_3_FD_192493 | JGI IMG/M metagenome (GOLD analysis project Ga0265306, IMG submission 192493) | Marine sediment microbial communities from subtidal zone of North Sea - Hel_20160420 (Illumina Assembly) | ecosystem: Environmental > Aquatic > Marine > Subtidal zone > Sediment ... | reverse complement strand
CGGATCCGGGACAGGCCGGGACCATTTGTCGTGACTTTTGCTTCGAAAATGGCATCATCATGCGAGCCGTACGGGATACGATGATCATCTCGCCGCCGCTCGTAATTACCACGGATCAGATCGACGAGCTGGTCGCGCTGGCGGGGAAATGCCTGGACCAGGCCGCCGCAGCACTGCGCAGCGTCTGAGATCAGGACGGAAGGGGGAACCGGCCAGTGACCATAGCCGGCCCGTGGGAATCCATCGGGACCAGGCATGCACAAGAAATGCCGGACGTTTTCTTATAGAACCAGGGGAAAAATCATGAGTCCTTTGCAGTTATTTTATCGCACTACCTTGTTGTTGGGCGGTCTCGCTCTCGCGACCGGCTGCGGCCAGAAAGCCGAGGACAAGCCGGCAACGGCAGCCGAGGAAGAGGTGGTCGTAATCGAGGTAGAGGCGGAAGAGCCGGTCCTCAACATTTATAACTGGTCCGACTATATCGCCGAAGACACCATCGCGAATTTCGAGGAGCGCACCGGGATCACGGTCAACTACGACGTGTTCGATTCCAACGAGGTGGTGGAAGCCAAGCTCCTGGCCGGCAACACCGGTTACGACATCGTGGTGCCGACCGCCTCATTTCTGGAGCGCCAGATCAAGGCCGGCGTGTTCGGCAAGCTCGATCGCGATCAGTTGAGCAACTGGTCCAATCTTGACGGCGACATCATGGCGCGGGTCGGCAAGCACGATCCCGATAATCAGCACGCAGCGGTCTACATGTGGGGCACGACCGGCATCGGCTTTGATGAGGTCAAGGTCGCCGAGGTCTTCCCGGATGCGCCCACCGACAGCTGGGCCATGCTGTTTGATCCCGAGGTCATCGCCAAGTTGTCCGCCTGCGGCGTCACCCTGCTCGATGCGCCAACCGAAGCCGTCAGCGCCGTGCTCGCCTATCTGGGCCGCGATCCAAACAGCGAGGATCTGGCAGATCTGGCGGCGGCCGAGGAAGTGCTGATGAGCATCCGGCCATTCGTGCGTTATATCCACTCCTCACAGCAGATCAACGACCTGGCCAACGGCGAGATCTGCGTCGCCATGGGCTGGAGCGGCGACATGATGATCGCCGCCGATCGCGCCAGTGAAGCGGAGAATGGCATCGAGATCGCCTACTCGATCCCCAATCAGGGAACGGTGATCTGGTTTGATATGCTGGCGATCCCGGCGGACGCGCCGCACCCGAACAATGCCCATCTGTTCATCAACTATCTGCTCGAGCCCGAGGTCGCCGCGGCGATATCCAACTACGTGTTCTATGCCAACCCCAATTCGGCCTCGGTCGAGTTCGTCGAGGCAGAAATACTCGAAGACCCGGGTATCTATCCGCCGGATGAAGTGAAGGCCAAGCTCTACCCCGATCTTGCCCACAGCGCGGAATACACGCGCAACCTGACCCGGACCTGGACCCGCTTCAAGACCGGCCAGTAGGGGCTCACACAGGTGCGGCGGCCGGCCCCACGGCTGGTCGCTGCGCCGATCGAGGGGACGATGGCAGAAAGCTCAAAGGCGCCGGCCGTATTCCAGCCTTGGCGTGACCCCAACGAGACGCCCTATGTCAGCATAGAACGCGTCACCAAGAAATTCGGCGAGTTCGTCGCCGTCTACGAGCTGTCGCTCGAAATCTATCGCAAGGAATTGTTCTGCCTGCTCGGCGCTTCGGGCTGTGGCAAGAGCACCTTGCTACGCATGCTGGCCGGCTTCGAGCAGCCGAGTAGCGGCCGCATCCTGATCGACGGCGTCGATATGGCGGGCATCCCGCCCTACGAGCGGCCGGTCAACATGATGTTCCAGTCCTATGCGCTGTTCCCGCACATGAACGTGGCGCAAAACGTCGCATTCGGTCTGAAACAGGAGAAACTCCCCGCCTCGGAGGTGCGCAAGCGTGCCGAGGAGATGCTGGAGCTGGTCAAGCTCGGCGCATTCGCCAAACGCAAACCGCACCAGCTCTCGGGCGGCCAGCGTCAGCGGGTCGCGCTCGCGCGCAGCCTGGTCAAGCGACCCAAACTGCTGCTGCTCGACGAACCACTGGCGGCGCTGGACAAGAAGCTGCGCGAACACACGCAGTTCGAACTGATGAACATCCAGGAGCAGGTGGGCGTAACTTTTGTCGTCGTCACCCACGATCAGCAGGAAGCGATGACGCTGTCCACCCGCATCGGGGTCATGGACGAGGGCGAACTGATCCAGATCGGGACACCCACCGACATCTACGAATTCCCGCAGAGCCGCTACGTCGCCGACTTTATCGGCTCGGTAAATATCTTCGCCGGCAAGATGATCGTCGACGAGCCGGATCATGTCGTCATCCATTCCGAGGAAGCCGGCATGGACATCTTCGTAAATCACGGCGTCAGCGCCGGCCCGGACGCGGACGTGTGGGCGGCGATCCGGCCGGAGAAGATGCATATCTCCCGCGAGGACCCGGCCAGGGAACAAAATTGCGTGCGCGGGATCGTGGATGAAGTCGCCTACATGGGTGATTCCTCGACCTATCTGGTCAAGCTCGAGTCCGGCAAGATCGTGCGCATCACCCAGCCGAACCTGCTGCGGGGAAACCCGGACCGCATCCTCTGGGATGAACAGGTCTATCTCTACTGGGATGCCTCCAGTCCGGTGGTGGTGACCAAGTGAGTACCCGCGGGGCGCCTGTACTGACCAAAGGCGTCAATCGGACCGCCAGCACCGCGGTCAAACGCATCAGTGGGTTCGGCTTGGGGCCCGTTTGGCATGGATTGCGCCGCAGGTTCAGGGGGTTGGGTCGCGCCAGCGTCATCGGCATCCCCTACCTCTGGTTGCTGGCGTTCTTCCTGATCCCGTTTGTCATCGTGCTGAAGATTTCGCTGGCCGAAAGCGAGATCGCACAACCGCCTTATACCTCGTTGTGGTACTGGATCGAGCACAAATATCTCAACATCCGCCTTAACCTGGGCAACTACCAGTATCTGATCCAGGACTCGCTCTACTGGAACGCTTATCTCAACTCGGTAAAGATCGCCGCCGTCTCCACCGTGTTCTGCCTGCTGATCGGATACCCCATCGCTTACGGGATCGCCAGGGCGCGGCCGGATCGACGCATCCTGCTGCTGATGCTCGTGATCCTGCCATTCTGGACCTCGTTCCTGATCCGGGTCTATGCCTGGATCGGCATCCTCAAGACCAACGGCCTGATCAACAACGCGCTGATGGCGCTGGGCATCGTCGATACGCCACTGGTGATGATGCAGACCGACTTCGCGGTCTATCTGGGCATCGTCTATTCCTATCTGCCGTTTATGATCCTGCCGCTCTACGCCAATCTGGAAAAGCTCGACCTGACCTTGCTGGAGGCCGCAGCGGATCTGGGCTGCCGCCCGTCCAAGGCGTTTTTCCGCGTGACGCTGCCGCTGTCGATGCCGGGCGTCCTGGCGGGCTCCATGCTGGTGTTTATCCCCGCGGTCGGTGAGTTCGTGATCCCCGCCCTGCTCGGCGGTCCGGACACGCTGATGATCGGTCGGATCCTGTGGGACGAGTTCTTCGCCAACCGGGACTGGCCGGTGGCATCAGCGGTGGCCATCGCGCTGCTCCTGCTGCTGGTGATCCCGATCGTGCTGTTCCAGTACAACCAGGCCCGGGCGGCTGAGGCGAAGTCGTGAACCAGCGACGCTTTTTTGTGCCGGCGGCTATGGTGTTTGGCTTTGTGTTCCTCTATGCCCCGATCGTGTCGCTGATCGTGTTCTCCTTTAATAAATCCAAGCTGGTAACGGTCTGGGCAGGTTTTTCGACCCAGTGGTACGGGGCGCTGCTGCAAAACGATCAGATCCTGCAGGCCGCCTGGGTAAGCCTGCGGATCGCGACCCTCAATGCGACGGCGGCGGTGGTGCTCGGCACCATTGCCGGTTTCGTTATCGCCCGCTTCCGACGCTTCCGCGGCCGCACGCTGTTCACCGGCATGGTGATGGCGCCGCTGGTCATGCCCGAGGTCATCACCGGCCTCTCGCTGCTGTTGCTGTTTGTGGCCATGGAAGCGGCCCTCGGGTGGCCGGCGGGACGAGGCTTCCTGACCATCACCATCGCCCACATCACCTTCTCGATGGCCTATGTGGCGGTGATCATCCAGTCACGGCTCTCTGACATGGACGAATCCATCGAAGAGGCGGCTCTGGACCTGGGCGCACGGCCGGCGAAGATCTTCTTCCAGATCACGCTGCCGATCATCGCGCCCGCGCTGGTGGCCGGATGGCTACTGTCATTCACCCTTTCCCTGGACGATCTGGTGATCGCCAGCTTTGTCTCCGGCCCGGGATCCAGCACCCTGCCGATGGTGATCTTCTCCAAGGTCCGGCTCGGCGTCAGCCCCGAAATCAATGCCCTGGCCACGATCCTGGTAGCGGTGGTGGCGATTGGCACCATCATCAGCGGTATCTTTCTTGCCCGCCAGCGGCGCGCCCGGGAACGGGATATGAAGATGGCCAAAGCGGATACCACTACCTAGCCCACCTGCGACTACCCGGGCCGGTATCACGAACGGCCTGGGCCGCGCGATAAGCACGATGGTCACCCTGCACGACCGTCCAAACACGACCAAGGCTGGGACGAGGATCAGACGCTGAGCAGCCTGGCGCGTAACGCCCCCGGATCCGGCGGGAGGGTCTCGGCCCGGGCCGGCAGGGACAGCAACCGCTGCATCTCCGCCGGGACCGGGACCGGCTCGCCGATCAACGGCTCCACGATGTCGTCGAACTTGGCCGGGTGAGCGGTGGCCACCAGCACCCAGCCGCGCGCCTGATCCGCGGCCGGCATGCGTTCCCATGCCCGCACCGCCGTTGCGGTATGAGGACACCAGACCTGGTGCCAGCGGGCGGGGCCCGCGCTTATCGTCTCGCGGATCGCCGCGTCATCAATGGACACGGCACCAAACGCGTCGCTGACCCCAGCGTGGTCGCGATAGCGCCAGAACACGCGCTCCATATTGCTCGGATCGCCCACATCCATCGCCGAAGCGAGTGTCGGCACCGATACACGCGGCCGCCAGTCGCCGCTGTCCATGTATTCCGCAACGGTCAGATTGGCGTTGGTAGCCAGCACGATCTCACCGACCGGAAGTCCGACCTCGCGCGTCATCAGGCAGGCGAAAGCGTTGCCGAGATTGCCGCTGGGGATGATGAAACCGGGTGGCGGCTGGCCCTGGCGAGCGGCTCGCAATGAGGCCATCGCGTAATACACCATCTGCGGCAGCAGACGACCGATGTTGATGCTGTTGGCCGAACTGAGACGCCGGGTGGCGGTGATGTCGGCATCCGCGAAAGCCGCCTTGACCATGCGCTGACAGTCGTCGAACGCGCCGTCGACGGAGAAGCTCCTCACGTTATCGTCCCAGCAGGACAAGAGCTGCGCCTGGCGCGCCGACACCAGCCCGGCCGGGAACAGGATCACGACCTCGATACCCGGGCGATGATGAAACGCCGCCGCCACCGCACTGCCGGTGTCGCCGGACGTAGCGACCAGTATGGTCAGCGGACCATCGGCATCTGCTTCCAGACGCTGGGTACAGGCGGCAAGAAAACGCGCGCCGACATCCTTGAATGCGGCGGTCGGCCCGTGGAACAGCTCCAGCACGGCCGGCCCGCCGTCGAGTTCCAGCACCGGCAACGGAAAGGTAAAGGTCTCCGCGCAGATCGCGGGCAGCTCTGCGGCCAGCGGGTCGCCATCGAAAAACGGTGCCAGCAACACGGCGGCGATCTCTGCCGGATCATTGGCGCCCTCGAAATCCTCGATGCTCAGCCGCGGCATGGCCCTGGGCACAAAGAGACCACCATCCGGCGCAAGACCGCGGTGAATCGCCTCGGACAGCGTGACCGCCCCGGCGCCTTCGCTGTCACGCGTGCTGACGTAGTGCATGGGCATGCTAGAGATTCGCACCCAGATTGGCGCTCAGACGCAGCAGATCCGAGAATACGCCGGCAGCAGTCACCGCGGGACCGGCGCCGGGTCCCCGCACGATCAGCGGATTTTCGTGATAACGATGAGTCTTGAACTGCACGATGTTGTCGGTGAGGCTGATGCGCGCGAAGGGGTGATCGCCAGGCAGCTGTTCCAGACCCACACTGACCCGTCCGCCCGGCTGCAATCGCCCGACGTAGCGTAGTACCTCACCAGCAGCCTGAGCCTTCGCCAGACGACGGCTGAAGGTCTCATCGTGGGCAGAGAGGCCGTCCAGGAATGCATCCACGTCCCCCTCTTCGAGACCAGCAGGCACCAGAGATTCGACCTCGACCCCGGACAACTCCAGCGACAGGCCCATCTCCCGGCCGAGGATCACGACTTTGCGCGCCACGTCCATGCCCGACAGATCATCCCTCGGATCGGGTTCGGTATAACCCATGTCCCGGGCCTCGCGGACGATCTCGGAAAACGGACGGCTGCCGTCGAAGACGTTAAACAGATAGGCCAGGGTGCCGGACAGCACGCCCTCGATGGCGAGGATGGAATCGCCGGTCTGGCGCAGATCGCGCAGGGTATGAACGATGGGCAGACCGGCGCCCACGGTGGTCTCGTAGAAGTAGCGCGAACCACCACGCAGTCGCGCCGCCATCAGCCGCAGATAATAATCCAGCGAAGACGTGTTGGCCTTTTTGTTGGGCGTTACCACGTGGATGCCCTGGTCCAGCCATCCGGCGTAACCATCCGCAATGCCCTGATCGGCGGTACAGTCGATCAGCACCGCATGGGGCAGATGCTCGGCATGGATGTGAGCCACAAACCGCTCCAGATCCAGCGCCACGCCGCGCTGCTCGAGCGCCGCTTGCCAGCCGGACGGGTCGAGCCGTCGCTCCTCGATCAGCATGCGCTTCGAGGTAGCGATACCGCGGATGCGCAGGTCGAGGTTAAAGTCCCGTCGTAGTCGCGGCAGCTCAGCGGTGAACTGTTCGAGCAGCGCCGCACCCACCGTGCCGGCTCCGATCAGTCCGACAGAGATGGTCTGCGGCGACAGATAAAAACCGGAGTGCACCGCCTTGACCGCCCGCGTCGCATCCTCGGCATCGATCACCGCGGAGATGTTCCGCTCCGACGCGCCCTGCGCGATGGCGCGCACATTAACGCCGGCGCGTCCCAAGGCGCCAAACAGCTTGGCGGCGATACCGGGCATGCCGCGCATGCCGTCGCCGACCACGGCAAGGATGCTGCAGCCCGTGGTGACATCGACACCCTGGATCTGCTGCTGCTCGAGTTCCAGGGCGAAGGCCCTGGCAACCACATCGGCCGCCCGCCCGGCATCAACTTCGGGCACCGCAAAACAGATGGAGTGCTCCGAACTGCCCTGCGAGATCATCACCACCGAAATACCCGATTCGCGGAGCGCGCCAAACAGCCGGTCCGCGGTGCCGGGCACGCCGATCATGCCGGCGCCCTCAAGATTCAACATCGCGATGCCGTCGATAGTGGAAATGCCCTTGACTCGATTGCCCTCGCCACCCTCGGCGGATATCCGCGTGCCCGCGCCCTGTGGGCGGAACGTGTTACGGATATAGATCGGTATCCCCTTCTCCACCGCCGGACCCATGGTCCGGGGATGGATGACCTTGGCACCGAAGTAGGCCAGCTCCATGGCCTCGTGATAGGACAGCTCGGGAATCACCGCGGCTTCGTTTACCCGCCGCGGATCCCCGCTCATGACCCCATCGACATCGGTCCAGATGACGATCTCGGCGGCGTCCAGCAGACGACCGAAAATAGAGGCCGAAAAATCGCTGCCGTTGCGGCCCAGGGTGGTTGGCACGCCGGATTCTTCACGGGCGACGTAGCCGGTAATAACGAGAATGCATCCGCGGTCCTGCGGCAGCCGTGAACGCAAACGCTCGCGGCTCTCCTTCCACATCACGATCGGGCCCAGCTCCGAATCGCGGATCGTGAGCACCTCGCCGGCGTGCAGCCAGTCACTGCTCACACCGAGACTGCCCAGGTGGGCCGCCAGCAGCCGCGCGGACCAGACCTCGCCGAATCCGGAAACGAGGCTGCGCGCCTCCGGCGCCGAACGGCCCAACAGCCGTACCGCCTCGACCACGGCTGCGATTGTGGCCAGATCGTCGTCAAGTGCCTTTACATAGCCGGTCCGGGACGGCTCGGGCAGGAGCGCCTCGGACAGCGCCACGTGGTGCTGCCGGATCTCGGTCAGCCGGCCGGCGGCGATGTCGGTGGCGGGCTCGTCAACCAGCGCCATCAGGCGATCGGTGATCCCGGCCGAAGCGGACACCACGGCCGCGCGCCGGCCGTCGCCGGCCTCCATCATGATCTTGGCGACCGCCCTGAATTCAGCGGCCCCGGCGAGGCTACCGCCACCGAACTTGTTGACTGACCAGGCTGTGTCGGACATCCCTCAAACGATCCCTTGTCGCTCGACCCATGGCGGGTCTGGTCGGGGCAGCGTACGGCAATGAATGGTGCAGAGCAACGCAGGGCGGAACGCCGGCGGGGCGCGGGCTGGCCCGGTCGCGAGGGACCACTCTCAGGGCTGAGATAGACCCTCGCGGATAGCGAAACGCGCGAGCTGCACGCGGTCGTGGATGTCGAGCTTCTCCATCACGTGGTCGCAATGCTTCTCGACGGTCTTGACCGAGATATTCATCAGTCGCGCGATACTCTTCTTTGGCAGGCCCTGAGCCAGATGACCGAGCACTTCGACCTCTCGCTGGGTCAGCAATCGCAGCCGCGTCAGATGATCGCGCCCCAGGTGGGCCCCATGCTCGTCGATGACAATACGCTCGCTGACCGAGCTGGAGAAATGCGTCGCACCCCGGGCCACCGCGCGGATAGCGTCGATCAGGCGCGACGTGGGCTCATCCTTGGTCAGATAGCCGGCCGCCTCAACCTCAAGCGCCTGCTCGATATACTGATCCGTCAGATGCGCACTCAAGAACACCACGCGCGCCGACGGGTGCAATTTACGGATCTCCGTCGCCACCTCAAACACGGATCGCCCGGGCATATCGATGTCCAGCACCAGCACATCCGGTGCGCAATCTCTGGCTGCTTCCAGTGCTTCACCGGCATCCGCGACGCTGGCCACGACTTCGATATCGGGCTCGTTGCCGAGACGCTCGGCCAGCATCTCCCGCACCAGCTCATGATCGTCTGCCAGCAGGACGGTAATGGATTTGGTCATATGACACCTGTCTTGTCAGGGTTCGCTCTGGTCATGCCGAGGGCCAGGCGCTTCAATTCGGCCACTCTGACCGGCTTGTTCAACAGGAACACGGAATCATCCGCGGATGTGGTGGCGTCGGCATCATCGAAGGATCCGCCGACCAGCAGCACCGGCCCCGGGTATCCGGCTCGCCGCAGCCAGTCGACTCGATCTGCGGACCCGACACCGGGAAGGCGGGCATCGAGGACTGCCAGCACCGGATTTTCATCCGTGTTCGAAAGCTGATCCTGCACGGCGGGACCGTCTGCCGTCGGAACCACGGTGAAACCGGCCGCTTCCAGTGCCGTGCTCATGATCTGCCTGGCATAGGGATGCTGCTCCGCCAGCAGGACCAGTCCCTGGCCGGTATCCAGCGCTGTGGTGTCCGGGGCCGGCAGCTCCGATATGACGGGTGCGGGGATGGCCGGCAGGCTGATGGTGATCGTCGTGCCACGCCCGGGCGCGGAATCGATAGCCAGCGAACCGTCGTGTTGTGCGACGATGCCGTGGGCCATGGACAGGCCAAGACCCGTGCCCTCGCCCACCGACTTGGTGGTGAAAAACGGCTCTACCGCCCGCTCCGCGACCTCACGAGTCATGCCACAACCGGTATCACTGACGGCCATGGTGACGCGCGCCGAGGCGCCCGATGTGACTCGGTCTACCGCAATATGCAGACGGCCGCCGCCAGGCATGGCGTCGCAGGCATTGACCACCAGATTGAGCAGCACCTGCTGCAGCTGGACCGGATCGGCCAGCACCCACAGGCCGTCAGCATCATCGGCCAGGTCGGTCTGCAGTTCGACCGAAGCCGGCACCATGCGCTGGACCCAGCCGACGCCGCGGATCACCAGTTTGCCGACATCCGCCGCCTGCTTCTCGGCCACCGAACGCCGGCCAAAGGTGAGCAGACCGCGGATCACGCCTTCGGCCTGGTCGGCGGCCTCTTCCACCCGGCCCAAGGCGTGGCTGGCCGGGTGATCACCCTGGATCTTCTGTCGGGCGACGGTGGCATAACCGCGGATCGCGGTCAGCAGGTTACGGAAGTCATGAGCGATACCGCTGGCCAATCTGCCCACCGCCTCCATCTTTTGCGACTGTAGCAGCTCCGCCTCCAGCTGGCGGCGGATCCGCGACGCCTGATCCAGTGCCGCACCCCATCGGCGCAACCGACGCACCAGCGCGATCCAGATAGCCAGACTCAAAAGCAGGATCATAAAGGCCACGCCGAGCGACTGGACTTCCCGCGCCTCCTGGATCAACAAACGTTCATTGAGGAAACGCCGGTGATCGTCGATAAACAGCTGGGAGGCTTCCAGGAAACGTCGTTGCCAGCCCCGGTATTCCTCGCCGGACAACAGCGACAACCCTTCATTGACCTCGCCCCAATCGGCCAGCGTCGTGGCCTCGCTCTCGATACGGCTGAGCTCGCGGACAGCATCGCGAGCCTGGATCAGGGCTGCCTGGTTGTACCCGGATGCGGAATTGTCGATGGTCTCCCGCAGCGCCTCCTGCAGCTTGGCCTCCACCTCGAGATGACGGGTCTGCCACGACGGATCGTGGGTCGCGATCAGCAGGATCGCGGTCGTGGCCAGCTGCTGCTGAAGCTCGGTCATCAGGTCGCGCAGGCGATCGCTGGCGACATAAGACTCTGCGACCTCCCGACCGACTTCAAAGGTCGAGCGGACGTGCCAGGCGAGACCGACAAACATGAACACCGTGAGGACGATCGCGCTGCCGACCCAGACCCAGGGAAAACCGCGGGCCAGTGGGTCCCGATCCTGTCTGATGTCGATCGATCCGGTCATTCCGTAGTCAGCATTTCAGCGGCGCGCGCAAGCACCCAGATGATAGCAGCACCGGCCGCATCCCAATTTGATCCAGGTCCCTGTCAAGCGTTCTTTTCTGTCGACCCGTGCGTGGCGCGCGCGGTTGACGGGTATCATGCCGGTAACGCCAGACGGGACGAGCACTGACCGGTCGTTCATGAGTGAAACACAGATCATGCCGCTGCTGGAGCAGCACTACGGGATACCGGCGCCAGGGATTTCGCCGCTCGGTCGTGGGCTGATCAACCGCACCTATCTGGTCGAACTCAGCAATGGCCAGCGCCGCGTGCTGCAGGCCGTCAACGCCATATTTCCGCCCGCGATCAACGAAGACATCGACGCGGTCACCACCTTTCTCGCCGCTCGCGGCATGACCACGCCACGGCTGGTGCGCTCACTGACCGGGGCTGCGTGGGTGCGGTACGAGGGACAGACCTGGCGTCTGCTCAGCTGGGTGGATGGGGTCAGCATTGACCGGCTCGAAGGTCCGGACCAGGCCGTCGAGGCCGGTGGCCTGTTGGGCCGCTTCCATCACGTGCTGGCGGATTTCGAACACGCGTTTCATAACCCGCGGCTGGGCGTCCACGACACCGCGAAACACGTGCGCAATCTGCGGCAGGCATTGCGGGATGGCGATCAACACCGCCACATCAGCGTCATCCGGCCGCTGGCGGAAGAGATTCTCCGGGCCGCGTCGTCACTGCCGCCGCTACCGCCTCTCCCTGATCGTGTCGTCCATGGCGATCCCAAGATCAACAACATCCTTTTCGACGCGGCCGGGACGCGCGCCCTGTGTCTGGTGGATCTGGACACGCTCGGGCGCATGCCGCTGCCACTGGAGCTCGGCGACGCGTTACGCTCCTGGTGCAACAAGGCGGGTGAAGACTCGGTCGAGGCCGCATTTTCCGAGTCCTTGTTCGAGACCGCGATCTCGGCCTATGCGAATGAAACCCGCAGCTGGTTAAGGGAAGCCGAGTGGCAGGCCATCGTCCCGGCAACCCAGACGATCTATGTGGAACTTGCGGCGCGCTTCTGTGCCGACGCGCTACAGGAGTCCTACTTCGGCTGGGACGCCGAACGCTATGCCAGCCGCAGCGAGCACAACCTGACCCGGGCCCGCGGGCAGCTCGCCGCCTTCCATGCTTGCGCCGCGAAGACCGTGATGCTCAATGCCATCGTGCAACGCAACTTTGCCTCAGGCATGGGATGAGGCGGACACGGCAATGATCGTTCGATTGGCTGATCAATGGACTAATATCGTGATCCTGCCCACGTGCCTCCTGGAAAAGACTTAGCGCTGCCCGCATGCCCACCAACGTCACGCCCGAATACAAAAAAGCCGAACAGGCGTTCCGCAAGGCCAGGGAGCCACGGGAACGCCTCGACTGTCTGCGTGAGATGCTGCGCACCATCCCCAAGCACAAGGGCACCGAACATCTGCAGGGCGACATCAAAGGCCGCATTAAACAGCTCACCGAGGAGCTGGCCGGCCCGCGCAAGGGTGGCAAACGCAGCGGCCCGAGCCATGCCGTGCGTCGCGAGGGCGCGGCACAAATCGCGCTGATCGGGCCGCCAAATTCCGGCAAATCCGCGCTACATCATCGTCTGACCGGCGCTCGCTCGGAGATCGGCGCTTATCCGTTTACAACACAACTTCCGCAGCCCGGCATGCTGGCGTGGGAAGACGTGAATTTCCAGCTCGTGGATCTGCCGCCGGTGGCCGAAGAATTCACCGTGCCGTGGTTCGCCACACCGCTACAGACGGCCGACGCCGCGCTGCTGGTGGTGGATCTCGCGGACCCGGCGTGCACCGATCAGCTCCCCTACGTGCTCGACTGGCTCGCCGAGCGCAGGATCCGCCTGGTGCCGGACTGGCCCGGTGCGGATCGAGCGGCGGCATCGCCTACTGCGGACGGTGAGGACCCGTTCCGCCTCGAACTGCCCACGCTGCTGCTGGCCAACAAACGCGATCTGGACCCGGAGCCCGGCGAGATCGAAGTGCTGGAGGAACTGCTCGGGATTGAATACCCGGCGATTGGCACCTCCGCCGAGACCGGCCACGGCCTGGATCGCGTCGGTCCGTTCCTGTTCCACAACCTTGGGGTGGTGAGGGTCTACACCAAGACGCCCGGCAAGGAGGCGGATATGGAGAAGCCGTTTACGGTTCGACAAGGAGAGACCGTCATGGACGTCGCAGCCCGCGTCCACAAAGACCTGGCCGGCTCGCTACATTTCGCCCGTATCTGGGGCCCGTCGGTCTACGATGGCCAGCAGGTCGGTCCCGAGCACCCGGTCGAAGACGGCGACACCGTCGAGCTGCATCTCAACTAACGCGCGCTCCGCTCGACGACCAGAAGAACGAATGAGAATCCACTGTCTGCAACATGCCACCTTTGACGGCCCCGCTTACCTCCCGGCGTGGGCCAGCGACCGGGGCCATGTGTTCACACCCGTCCTCGTTCCAGCCAGCGAGGCGCTGCCAGAACCGGAAGACTTCGATGCCCTGATCGTGATGGGTGGGCCCATGAGCCTGCGCGACGAGCTACTCCATCCCTGGATCAAGCAGGAACGCAAGCTGGTGGAACAGACCATGGCCGCGGACAAGCCGGTGTTCGGCATCTGTCTCGGCGCCCAACTGATGGCCCAGATACTCGGCGCGCCGGTGACGCCGGGACCGCATCCGGAGATCGGCTGGTTCCCGGTACAGATCCTCCCTGCCGCGCGGGAGAGCTGGCTTGACGGCTGTCTGCCAGGACAATTCCATTCGTTTTTCTGGCACGAGGAAACCTTCGACATGCCGGTGGGCGCCGTCCAGATCGCCCGCAGCGCGGCCTATGAGAATCAGGGCTTTGTCTGGGGCCGGCATCTTGCGCTGCAATTCCATCTGGAGGTGACGCCGGAATGGGCGGCGATGCTGGTTGCCCGGGATGCCGCGCAGCTGATCGAGCATCCGTATATCCAGCCCGCCGATGACATCCTCGGGCAGAGCGGAGTCCTGGCCCGGGAGAACAACGCCCTGATGGCCAAACTGCTGGACCGATGGGCGGCAAACGCACACAAGGAGCATGTGGATGTCTGACCGCGGACATCGCACTCCGCGCCGGATCACATTGCTTTTCGGGCTATTGCTGAGTGTGTCCGTCGGATTGACCGCGCCCGATGAGCCGGCTCCCGGGCGTTTTTTGGTGGCAAACCGGGGCCTCGGCGATCCGAATTTCGCTCGCTCCGTGGTGCTGCTGATCCGGCACGACGCGGATGGCGCTATGGGCATCATCGTCAACCGCCCGACCCGGGTCGGTGCACAAGAGGTGTTGCCGGATATCGACGCCCTGGCGGATTATCCGCTGCCGGTTTTTTTTGGCGGGCCGGTGATGGTGGAACGTCTGCTGGTGTTGATACGATCCGCCGAACCGCCGGCCGAAACCGAACCGGTGGCCGAAGATGTCTATGTCTCGGCGAGCCGGACGACTCTTCAAGCCCTCTCACCAGGAGATGCCCAACCGGAGCGGCTGCGGGTGTTCGCCGGCCACGCAGGCTGGGGGCCGGGTCAGCTCGACCGCGAGATCGCCGCCGGTGGTTGGCATGTGGTGCCGGCGCGGATGGAGCAGATATTCGGACAGCCGCGGGGGCCGGACTGGAGCGATCTGCTGCCGGAGACCCGGTCGCTCAGTGTCCGCGCCGTTGCCCCGGCGTCAGACCTCCCGATCGCGGGTCGCTAGCGGCCAGCGGCGGCCTGTCTGATCTGATCGGCGATATCCTGGCTCAATGCCGCCACCAGATCACTGTGGGCGGCAACGACAGCCGAGCGGTCGTCCGCAGCCGCGGCGCGCGTGTCGCTGAATTGCCCGACGTAGACCTGCGCGGTGTCGCCGGTGGGCTGGACGGTCCAACGCGAGATCAGCGTCACCGTCCCGTTCGTATCGCTGTCAAAACGCTGGACTTCAAAGCTCACCTGGTAGTCCACGGCGAACACCGGAATGTTGGGATACACCGCTATCCGGTTGCTCGCCAGCAGCGCGCTCAGGTTGGCGCCGACCGCGCCAAGAAAATCGCTCTCCAGTGAGCCGGCCCAACGATTGAACTGGTCGAACTCGATCTTGTTCGGCCCGGAGCGCGTAGCCAACTGGGCGCGGCGCAACGCCTTGGGAAAATCCGCCGGGCCCACGATCACTGCCACCGGCTTACCGCCGACCTGCACCGCATCGCCGGTGGCCGTTGCTTCCGGAGTCAAAGTGTAGAAGGAAACGTCCGGACTGCGGCTGGCGCAGCCGGCAGCGCTGATCAATGCGCACAACATGCTCGTCATCAGCACGGCTCTGGCTGTGTGTCTCACTGCTTCTCCCCCTTGCCAAAGATCAGCGCCTCGGGATGTTGTTCCAGATACTCGGAAAGGGCTGCGATCGCTTCAGCCGCGGCGGTCAGCTCGATCAGCAGACGGTTCAATTCTGTCCGTGTCACCGAATTTGTGGCGACCATCGCGCGGGTGGCCGCCAGCGTGGATTCGGCTTCGGCCAATGACTCGGCCAGACGCGGCGCGATGTCCGTGTTGGCGGTGGCGAGCAACGCACGCGCCTCCTGCATGGTCGCACCCACCTGATCCAGCGCGGTCTTCATTTCCTGACCGATCTGCACATAGGGCACCGTCTTCAGATCGGAGGAGATCTGGGCCAGGTTGGCGATCAGCTCGGCCCCCGGCGAGCGTATCGTCGGGATCTCCGGATATCTGCCCGTGGCAACGACCGGTGCCGGTTCTGCATCCGGGAAGAAATCCAGCGTGACGGCCTTCTGCCCCAGCGCCAGATTGGCGATGGTCAGCTGGGCACGCAGACCCTGGTCGATCAGCTTCGGCAACAAATCGCCCTCGTCGGGACGGCCGACGACCCGGAAACGTTCCGGTTCCAGCTCCACCACGACCGGCATGCGGATCTGGTCGCGGTTGAAATCGGCGTCCAGACCGATACTGAGCACGCTACCGATGGGCAGACCGCGGAAATCCACCGGCGCCCCCACCTGCAAACCGCGTAGTGACTGATCGAAGAAAAGCAGATGTTTCTCCTTGATCGTGTAGCGGATCGTGTTGGCCTCGTCCCGAGTGCGGAACAGCGGGAATACCCTCTCCTCCTTGGCCGAGGCGCCCGGAGACGTCCCTGGTGGCAGATCGAAGCCGACGCCACCCGTCAATATCGATATCAGACTCTCTGTTTGAAGTGTCACGCCGCTCGCATCAACCGTCAGATTGACGCCGCCGGCATTCCAGAACAACGTATTCTCATAGATCCTGCTGTGGTGAGGGGTCTCGACAAAAATGTCGAGCAAGATGGTGCCGTCATCCTGCAATGCGTAGTCCGTGACCCTGCCCACCTCGATCTGGCGAAAATACACCGGACTACCGGGATTAAGTCCACCGAGACGCTCCACGCGCAGCTTGTAATGCTGACCGGGAACTCCTGGATCGACCACCGGCGGCTTCTTCTGGGCGACGAATTCCCTGGCTTTCTTGCCCTCCGTACTTGGATCCATCGCGATATAGGCGCCGGAAAACAAGGTGCCAAGTGCGGCAATCTGACCCGCGCTGACATGAGCACGGACCACCCAAAAACGTGTCTTGTCGGTCAGATATTCCTTTACCGCAGGGTTCATCTCCGCATGCACGACGACATGGTATTCGCCTTTTTTCCCCTCTTGGAGATCCACCAGAGTGACGCTGCCGATATCGACATCCCGGAAGCGGATCTTGGTCTTGCCAGCGACCAGACTCTCACCGGTTTCGAACCTGATCTGGATGGTCGGACCGGTTTCCGAGACATCCTTGTACACCAGCCATAACGCAACGAGGGCAGCGACGATCGGGACCAGCCAGACGACGGAGAAACCGCGTTTGGCGCTGACCGCGGCCTCGGGAAATTCGCCGGCTGGCAGGCGGGGATCGGCTTGCTTATCGGTCATCTCTTGCCTCCACGGCATCCCAGATCAGCCGGGGGTCGAATTGTTGCGCGGCGAGCATGGTCAACACCACGACGGCGCCGAAATACGGGGCGCCGGCTCCGGCATGCATGGTAGCAAAGAAACCCAGCTGGACCAGCGCGACGAGGATCGTCACCACAAACATGTCCAGCATGGACCAGCGGCCGATCAACTCAACGATGCGGTACACGCGCGTCCGGTCTACCGGCCGCCACACAGAACGGCGCTGGGATGACACCAGCAGATACATCAACATCGCGATCTTGCTTATCGGCACCGCGATACTGGCGGTAAAGATCACCAGCGCCAGCGGCCAGTCACCGTGATGGAGGAAATACAGCACACCGCTCATGATGGTGTCACCCTGGGTCTTGCCCAGCGCATCGACGACCGTCACCGGCAGCAGGTTGGCCGGGATGTAGCAGATGGCAGCAGCAATCAGCAGCGCCCATGAGCGGGCGATGCTGTTGGGTCGGCGCAGGTGCACGATTGCGTGGCATCGGGGGCAGTGATGGTGATCACCTGCCAGTCGTACCAGCTGGCCACAATCGTGACACACGGCAAGACCCGCATCCCTGGCCGTCAGCATCGGACCACTCATGACAGTGCCGCCAGCCGACGCCAGACAACACGCGGCTCCAGACTGCCGTTGGTCCACGCCTGGGTGATCATCAACAAGGCGAAAGCATAGGCGGATACGCCGGGCACGAGTTCCGCCATGTTTGCCAGCTTGACGTAGGCCACCAGGATGCCGACCACGAACACTTCCACCATCGCCCACTCACGGACATGCAGCAGCAAGCGGATTACGTCGCCCACGTCCGGCACTCTGCGCCTGAGATAAAGTGGCAGCAGCACATACAGACCCAGCACGATCAGGAATCCCGGCATGATGACCCCGACCATCATAATCAGACCAGCGAGCAAGTACTGGCTTTCCTCCCACAGACTGACGACGCCCGTGACCAGGGTGGTCGTGCGCATGTTGCCGGGTGTGCCGAATCTGAGGAAGGCGTAGCTGTTGGCGACGATGAACAGGAACAGCGAAGACACCGTCAGTGCCAGACAGCGTTCGATGGAGTTGGGTGGGTTCCTGCACAACAAGCTGTTGCAGCGGGCGCACCGCGCGCTGGCACCCGGCGCCAATGCGGGAACCTGATTCAGCAGGTCGCATTCATGACAGGCTGTCACCACGGGCGGCAGTCGGTCATCGTCGGCTGCAATGGTAGCGATACTGCACCTCCGATCGACAGCGGGCCCCAGACGTCGAGGTCAAGCATGAACGTTGTCCACTGTGCCCGGGCGCGCATCTCCCGATGCACCCAGCCTGGGCTCCAGGGCTACACCGGCGCGACTTTCCTTGGCAGGCGACACGGCACAGCACAAGCGTTGAGTATAACAAAAGGTCCCGTTAGCCCGCATGGGCCACGCGGCCCATGAAACGGCTCATTTCGGGTGCCCCTTTTTTGCGCCACGCGGTGAGCTCGACAAGGCGTTTCCCCCGGTCGAGCCAGATGACTCCGGCAGCACCGGCGAGACGCGGTCGCTATGCCTTTCTGCCAGCAACCGCCGACCAGGCGTTGGACGCCCGGACGAGCCATTCCGAGCGGACAGCCCTTACGACCGACCTGCTCTGCCCAGCAAGCAATCCTGATAGGACGACGACCTGTCTCCCCGCACCGGGATTCTACATCCGACGCACCGCGTCGCAGCGATCCAGGTATATGGCCGCTTCGAGACCCATTGCTTGCTCGCAAGCGCCCCGACCACTAGCCTTGGGGGCATGAATAACTCCAAGTCAAAAAACGAACGCGCATACCACCTGATCGTCTGGGGCGCGTCCGGCTTTACCGGGCGTCTGGTCGCCGAATACCTGCTCGGTCAATACGGTGTCGGCGGCGAACTGCGCTGGGCCATGGCCGGTCGCAATCAGGCCAAGCTCGAAACCGTCCGCGATGGTCTCGGCGAGGGCTCCGACACGGTGCCGATCCTGCTCGCGGACAGCCATGACCCGGACAGCCTGGACACGC
>Ga0265306_10000479_pt1 | contig 19026 bp, 13 predicted proteins | sample Helome_3_FD_192493 | JGI IMG/M metagenome (GOLD analysis project Ga0265306, IMG submission 192493) | Marine sediment microbial communities from subtidal zone of North Sea - Hel_20160420 (Illumina Assembly) | ecosystem: Environmental > Aquatic > Marine > Subtidal zone > Sediment ... | reverse complement strand
GAGCCTGACGGTGACGCCGCAGATCACGCCGGACGATCGCATCATTCTCGACCTGTTCGTGACCAAGGACAGCGTTGGTGAGCAGGTCACCACGGAACGTGGCGGCTCTGTGCCGAGTATCGACACCCGCTCAGTTGAGACACAGGTCTTGGTAGACAACGGTCAGACAGTGGTATTAGGGGGTATCTACGAGACAGAGCAACGCGAGTTGTTTACTAAAGTGCCCTATCTGGGGGATATCCCCGGTCTGGGCAGGCTCTTCCGTTCGACCCGGGTATCCACCGACAAGACGGAACTGCTGATTTTCGTGACGCCAAAAATATTAAAAGAAGGCTCGAGCATTCTGTAAGGGAGGATCGGCGCTAGCGCGCTTGAGAGGAATTATCATGAAGAGGCTTCTTTTTATTAGCGTCACCCTGGCAGCAGGATTGCTGCAAGGTTGTGGCGGTGGCAGCAACAGTCTGGCCGACGGCCCGGGTGGTCCGGGCGGTGCGGGAGCCGGTGTCGCGACGGTCGAAGTTACGGCCAGTTCCGCTACGCTGGGTTCCAGCGCTGATGGTTCGACGTCGGTGCAGATTGTCGCGCAGGCGCGCGACGCCGGTAACGTGGCCCTGGAAGGCGTGCCGGTCACCTGGCTGACAAACTCCGGCCAGTTCCTGACCACGCAAGGCACGACGGATGCCAACGGCGTGGCGATAGCTGAACTCAGCAATGGCACGGATCCGACCAACCGCCCTATTACCGTGACGGTGAATGCGGGCGGGCAGACGCAGGCGGTGACCGTGGACGTGATCGGCACGACCCTCACGATCAACGGTCCGCCGGCCCTTGCACTGAACGACTCCGGCATCTATACGATCTCGCTGCGTGACTCGCTGCTGCAGGGGGTGCCGAATATCACGGTGAACCTGACGTCGGTGACCGGCAACAGCCTGCCAGCTTCGGTGGTAACGCCGCCCGACGGCAGTGATGCCCAGGTTTCGATCATGGCAGTGGCGTCCGGCGCTGACACGATTACTGCCACCGCGCTGGGCCTTGCGGCCACCACGCCCATCAACGTCTCGGATGACATCTTTTCAATCCTGACGCCCCTCGAAGGAGAGGAGCTGCCCGTGCTCGCGCCCCAGGACATCACGGTGCAGTGGATCCAGGGCGGCCTGCCGCAAGCCGGCGAGAACATCATCTTTACGTCGACGCGGGGCACGCTGACGAGCTCAATCGGCATCACCGACGCCGCGGGCGAGGCCACGGTCCAGGTGACCTCCGACTCCGCCGGCCCGACGATTATTACCGCCACGAATCCCGACGGCACCACCACAACCGTAGACGCAGAATTCGTGGCAACCACGGCCGACTCGATCGAGCTGCAGGCGAACCCGCTGACTGTGACGGTGGGCACAACGTCTACGCTGACGGCCATCGTGCGTGACAACAATTCGGTGCCGAACCTCGTGAAGAACAAAGTGGTCGTGTTCCAGATTCTTCAGGACAGCACCGGCGGGTTCCTGACCGTCGGCGCAGCGGTGACGGACAGCCAGGGCGTCGCGCAGTCGGCCTACACGGCCGGCACGGTTGCCAGTTCTGTCGGCGGCGTGCAGGTGCGGGCCTTCGTACAGGAAGTGCCGCCGCTGGTGCCGGCCGTGGAAAACCAGGTGAACCTGACCGTGGTGGGCCCGGCCATCGACCTGTCCATCGGTACCGGCAGCACTATCTTCATCCCAACGACGGCGCTCTATGCCCAGGAGTGGAACATCATCGCGACGGACACCTCCGGTACCGCGCCGGCCCTGGTCTCCAATACGACCATTCAGGCCAGCATTCGCTCGGTGGGTTTCCGCAAGGGCTCGATGAGTTTGTACGATCCCGGCACGGGTGACCTGGCATGGGCCCCGGTCTTCCCGCCGCCGGTGCCGCCAGCGCTGGGAACGCCCGGTTATGCAGAAGCATTCTGCCCGGATGAGGACGTCAACCGGGACGGCTTCCTGGCACCGGGTATGCCACCGGCTGGCGAAGACAATGATGGCGACGGCGTGCTGGAGGCGGGCAACCGCGCCACGCTGGCAGCGCTGGCGCCCACGGCGCCGGTTGACGCCTGCGGCTCGATCGGCAGCCTCGGCGGGCCGACCACCAGCGTGCAGACCGATGCGAACGGCATTGCCCGCGTCTGCGTCATCTACCCGCAGAGCGACAACCTGTGGGTGGACGTGGAGATCAGGGGCCTGTTGAACGTGTTTGGCACGGAATTCCAGGAGGCTCGCCAGTTCCTTCTGCTGGCTTTGGCCGAAGACCTGAACGACGAGAATTCCGATCCGAGCGGCCGGGTAAGCCCCTTCGGCACGCAGGTGGGTTGCAACAACCCGCTCTGACCAGGGTCAGTTAGCGATACTGGGAAGCCGGCCTTGCGCCGGCTTCTTTTTTGCCCGGCTTCCCGGACCGGCTAGACTCTTTTGCGTGTCCATACCCAACATCTTCCTGGTCGGCCCCATGGGCTCCGGCAAGTCCGCCGTGGGCCGCCGCCTCGCCCGCCTGCTTGGGCGCGAATTCTTCGACAGCGACGAGATCATCGAGGCCCGCACCGGTGTGGACATCCCGTTTATCTTCGAGAAAGAGGGCGAGGCAGGCTTCCGCAAACGCGAGCAGGCGGTGATCGACGAGATCAGCGCGCGGGACGGCGTCGTGCTGGCCACCGGCGGGGGTGCAGTCCTGGTGCCCGAGAACCGCGCACACCTGGCGAGCCGCGGCACGGTGGTGTACCTGCACACCAGTGTGAGCCAGCAGCTGCGTCGTACCCGGGGCAGCAAGCGGCCGCTGCTGAACCAGGGGCGCCGCAAGGCCGTGCTGACGGAGCTGATGGCAGTGCGCGAGCCCCTGTACCGGGAGCTGGCTGACCTGTTAATTGCCACGGACGGGCGCAGCGTGGCTGCCGTGGCCGCAGAAATCCGCGAGAAGCTGGCCGGCGAGGGCTAAAATGCGCCGGCCATGATTAGCCTGACTGTCGAACTGGGCGCGCGCAGCTACCCCATCCTGATTGGCAGCGGGCTGCTCGGTCGTGCCGGGCTGCTCGATGCCTATCTGCGCAGCCGCGACGTGCTGGTGGTCACCAACGAAACCGTGGCGCCCACCTACCTGGCGCCACTGCGCGCGATGCTGGGCGATGCGCGCGTGGAGCAGGTGGTCCTGCCGGACGGCGAGGCCCACAAGACCATGGCCACCCTGCAGCAGGTGCTCGACCGGCTCGTGGAGCTGCGCTTCGGCCGCGACTGTACGGTAATCAGCCTCGGTGGCGGGGTGGTGGGCGACATGGGCGGTTTTGCGGCCGCGATTTATCAGCGTGGTGTGGCCTTCATCCAGGTGCCGACTACGCTGCTGGCCCAGGTGGACTCGGCTGTGGGCGGCAAGACGGGGGTCAATCATCCCGGCGGCAAGAACCTGATCGGCGCCTTTCACCAGCCGCGCGTCGTGCTCGCCGACACCGACACGCTGCGCACGTTGCCGGACCGCGAGCTGTCGGCGGGTCTGGCCGAGGTGGTCAAGTACGGATTGATTCGGGACGAGGCCTTTTTCGTCTGGCTGGAACACCAGGCCGACAACCTGCTGCGGCGGGACCCCGCCAGCCTGCATTACGCGGTGCGCCGGTCTTGCGAGGTGAAGGCCGCCGTGGTTGCGGCAGATGAGCGCGAAAGCGGCCAGCGGGCATTGCTGAATCTCGGCCATACCTTTGGCCATGCCATCGAACGCTGCGCGGGTTACGGCGAGTGGCTGCACGGTGAGGCCATCGCCGCCGGAATCTGCATGGCCGCCCGTTTCTCGGCGCGGCTGGGCTGGCTCGGCGAGGCCGAAGTTCGGCGCACTGCCAACCTGTTCGAGCGCCTGCGCCTGCCCGTGGCACCCCCTGACCTGGATCCTCGTGAGTTCCTGGCAGCCATGAGCCTGGACAAAAAAGTGCTGGCCGGGGAGATTCGCCTGGTGCTGCTGAAGGCCATCGGCGAAGCGGTGGTGACCTCCGATTACCCCGATCACCTGCTGCTGGATGAACTCCGCGCAGCATTCATGGCCTGACGGTCACACGTCATGGTGAGTGTCCACCTCGTCCACCCCGGCGAAGGCATGGCCCCCTGGGCCGCATGGGAAACCCTCAGCCGCGGCCGCCAGCATCCGGAACCCTCGCATGCCTATCGCGGCGAGTATCAGCGTGACCGCGACCGGATCATTCACAGCACCGCGTTTCGGCGCCTGGTCTACAAGACCCAGGTGTTCGTGAATCATGAAGGCGATCACTATCGAACCCGCCTGACCCACTCCCTGGAAGTCGCGCAGATTGCGCGCACGGCGGCGCGTTGCCTGCACCTGAACGAGGAGCTCGTAGAAGCCATCTGCCTGGCCCACGACCTTGGCCACACGCCCTTCGGTCACGCGGGCCAGGAGGCCCTGAACGCTTGTATGAAGCCGTGGGGCGGATTCGAGCACAACCTGCAGTCGCTGCGCGTGGTAGACGATCTGGAAGAGCGTTATGCGCAATTCCGCGGGCTCAACCTGACCTACGAGACACGCGAAGGCATCCTGAAGCACTGCTCGAAACGCAATGCGAAAGCCCTGGGCGAGCTCGGCCGGCGTTTTATAGAGCGAGGCCAGCCTGGCCTCGAAGCGCAGCTCGCCAACCTCGCCGACGAGATTGCCTACAACAATCACGATGTCGACGACGGTCTGCGTGCCGGGCTGCTTACCGAAGACGAGCTCGCCGGCGTGGAACTGTTTGCGGATCACTGGAACGGTGTGCGGGATGCGCATCCACGCATCGGGCGGCGCGAGATGATCCACGAGACCGTAAGAGCCATGATCAACGACGTGGTCACGGACCTGGTAGACCACAGTCGCGCGGCGCTGGAGCGGGCTCACCCGGCAGACGCTGAGGCCGTGCGTCGGCGCGCGCGGCCCTTGATTGGTTTCAGCCGGCCAACAGCCAAACGCCATCGTGCGCTGAAAACCTTCCTGAACAAACGCCTGTACCGGCACGAGCGGGTCATGGAGATGACAGAGCAGGCCACTGCGGTGGTCGTTGCGCTGTTCGAGTGTTTCATGGGCGACGTTCGCGCGATGCCCAAAAGTCACGCTGAGCGAGCCCTGGAAGGTCAGGAAGCCACGGGCGATGCCGGCCAGGCAAGAGCCGTGGCCGACTATGTCGCCGGCATGACCGACCGCTATGCTCTGTCTGGCTACGCGCGCCTGGTTGGCGCCTCACCGGACCTGGAGATGCGCGCAACTGATGAGAGACGACCATGACTGATCGCGACCGTTTGATCTTTGCGCTGGACGTGCCGGAAGCGGGGCGGGCCCGCGAACTGGTGGCGCAGCTCGGCGACTCCGTGAGCTTCTACAAGCTGGGCCTCGAGTTGATGATGACCGGCGACTACTTCGAGCTGATCGACTGGCTGCTCGAGCGCAACAGGAAAGTTTTCGCCGACCTGAAGTTCTTCGACGTGCCGGCGACCGTCGGCCGTTCGGTGGCGCGGCTGGCCAGCCGCGGTGTGCACTTCGCCACTGTGCACGGCAACCAGGCCATCATGGAATCTGCGGCAGCCAACAAGGGCGAACTGAAAATCCTGGCCGTGACCGCGCTCACCAGCCTCGACCGGGGCGACCTGGACGACCTGGGATTCCAGTGCGACGTCCGCGAGTTGGTGCTGTCGCGAGCGCGCCGCGCCCTGGAAGCCGGCTGCGACGGCGTCATCGCATCGGGCCTGGAGCTGCCCGCAATCAGGGCGGCCATCGACCGGCGTCTGCTGGTGGTCACACCGGGCATCCGCCCGGTGGAGAACCGGCCGGAGGATGACCAGAAACGAGTCGTTACAGTGGAGCAGGCGTTCGCCGATGGCGCCGACCACATCGTCGTCGGGCGCCCCATCCGGGACGCAGAAGATCCGCGCGCGGCGGCGGAGGCTATTCAGGCCACCATTGCGAAGGCGCTAAGTCGCTAGATTGTCTCCGGGGCCTGCTGCTGCCGAGGCTAATAGTCGTGGCGGTGGACTGCCAAGGCGACTGTCATGAGCCGTTGACGCTGGTGGACTGCCGCTGCGGTGGGCCGGTCTCGCTACCGGGCTAAACCTCAGTCGCACATCCCTGTGCTCCCTCGGATCGGCCCTCCGTCGCTCCCGCCATCCATGGCTCCGCTCCTCCGGGACGACGCCCGGAAGAGATACCGGCCCACCCCGACGGCGTGAATTGTCCGTAGGGCGTTTCACGCCCTGCACTTAACCATCCCGGTTCCTGCAAAGCCGCCAGGCGCACTGGCCACGGAAGAACCCACCACCAGCGCAGGGCACCCGAAGGGCAAGCCGGCGTGACGGGCACAGACCCCGGCACGCACGCGGTGGAGAGCCGACTCAGTTCGACATGGTGGGGCCCGTCGCGGCTGAAGCCGCTCCCACAGTGAGCAGCGGAGGGCACCCGAAGGGCAAGCCGGCGTGACGGGCACAGACCCCGGCACGCCCGCGGTGGAGAGACGAAGAACCCGAGATCCGGGGCTCTTAAGGAATAGCCGTGCTGGCCTCCATCGCTGCAGCGCTTTTGGAGAGCAGCGGCTTCAGGGCCGTCCACGCGTTTTCCAGCAGTACCGGCTGGCCGTTGGCATTAGGGTGGATCATGTCCGGCAGCAGCTTCTGGGGCTGCAGCGCGACGCCGTCCATGAAGAACGGGATCAGGGTCACTTCCTGCTCCTCGGCGACCTCGGCGTAGACCTCGGCGAATGCGTCGGTGTAGGCGGCGCCGTAGTTTGGCGGTAGCTGCATGCCCGCCAGTACCACCTTTGACCCGGCGTCCCGGCTCAGGGCCACCATGCGTTCCAGGTTCTTGCGAATGATCGGTACCGGGGTGGCTCGCAGACCGTCGTTGCCGCCGAGCTCCAGCAGGGTAATTTCGGGCTGGTGGCGCTCCAGCGCCCTGGGCAGCCGGCGCAGGCCGCCACCGGTGGTATCGCCACTGATACTGGCATTGACCACCCGATATTCGTAACCTTCTGCGCTCAGCCGGTCCTGCAACAATGCCACCCAGCCGTCGGATACCTCGATGCCGAAACCGGCGCTGAGGCTGTCACCCACTACCAGGATGGCCGGCAGTGAAGAATTGGCGGACAGGGGCCCCGCAACCGCCCAGAGCAGCAGGACGAATACTCCTTTTATGAATAACCGCATGGATGACACTGTGTTGCGCACCGAGGCTTTGAGCAAGAACGTTAGCAGCCCGGAGGGTACGCTGACCATACTCGATGACGTCAGCATTGCCATTAATGCCGGCGAGTCCGTGGCCCTGGTGGGGCCGTCCGGGGCGGGCAAGACCACGCTGCTGGCCCTGCTGGCGGGGCTGGACCGCCCCAGCAGCGGCCACGTGTGGCTTTGCGGCAAAGAGCTGGGGACCCTCGACGAGGACGGCCGGGCCCGTTTGCGCGGAGACCGGGTGGGTTTCGTCTTCCAGTCCTTTCACCTGGTGCCGTCACTCACGGCGCTGGAAAACGTCATGCTGCCTCTGGAACTCACCGGCGAAGAGCGGGCGCGCGAGCGGGCCAGGGAAGCGCTGGAGTCCGTGGGTCTCGACGGTCGGCTCGGGCATTACCCGAACCAGCTGTCCGGCGGTGAAAAGCAGCGGGTGGCGATTTCCCGCGCGTTCATCACCAGCCCCGAGATCCTGTTTGCAGACGAACCCACCGGCAATCTCGACACCAGCACGGGTGATCGGGTGGCCTCGCTGCTGTTTGAAATGAACCGGAAGTCGCGGACCACGCTGGTGCTAGTGACCCACGACCGTGAGCTGGCCGCGCGCTGCGATCGGGTCGTGGAACTGGCGGCCGGCCAGGTGGTGTCATGAACGGTCTGCGCTTCGGGCTGCGCACGCTCTGGCGCGACTCGCGCACCGGCGAACTGGCGGTGCTGCTGGCCGCTATCGTGATTGCGGTGACGGCAATGACCGCCGTGGGTTTTTTCACCGACCGGGTCGGCAGCGCAATTCGGACCCAGGCCAGCGCCGTGCTCGCCGGCGATCTCGAACTGAGTTCCACTGATCCGATTCCCGGCGAGTTCCTGGCAGAGGCGCGGTTGCGCGGCCTGGAAGCGACGGAGTTCATGACGTTTCCCACCATGGCGCTGGCTGGGGACAACAACTCGCTGGCGCTGCTGCGCGCGGTTAGCGACGATTACCCGTTGCGTGGCGAACTGCTGGTTTCGCCGCAGATGTTCGGCGAGGCGGTGCGAGCGGACGGCATTCCGCCGCCAGGTGAAGCGTGGGCCGAACCGGGGTTGCTGGCACGACTGGATGTGGATGTCGGCGCCACCCTGGTGGTCGGCGAGTCCAGCGTGAAGGTCACGCAAGTGCTCGACTACCAGCCCGGCCAGGGGGTGGGCGGCTTCGCGCAGCTGGCGGCGGGCCTGATGGTCAATATTGCCGATATTCCTGCCTTCGACGTGATCCGGCCCGGCAGTCGCATCACCTATCGCCATCTTTATGCCGGTGACCAAGGTGTCGTGGACGACTGGCGGGCATGGCTGAAGCCACGCCTGAGTAAAAGTGTGCGCATGCGCGGGCTGGAAGATGCCGGCGAACAGATCACGGCCGCCATCGATCGCGCCCAGCGCTTCCTGACCCTGGCTTCGCTGGTCACCGTGATCCTGGCTGCCGTGGCCACCGCGATGGCGGCGCGGCGCTATGCCCTGCGCCACCTGGACACCATTGCGCTGATGAAAAGCCTCGGTGCCACCCAGGGTTTCATCATGGTCAGCACGCTGGCCCAGCTCGGCCTGGTGATTGTGTTCACGGCGGCCATTGGCACTGCCCTGGGCTACGGTGCCCAGCAGGTCCTCGTGGCCATCGGCGCGAACGTGCTGCGGGTCGAGTTGCCGCCCGCGTCCTGGTTTGCCGGCGCCCTGGGACTGCTGACCGCTGCCACTATCACGGTGGGCTTCGCGCTGCCGCACCTGCTGCAACTCAAAAACACGCCGCCCATGCGCGTGTTGCGGCACGACCTGCCGCCACCACGGCTGGGTACCGGGTTGAGCTACGGTATCGCCATTGCAGCACTGCTGTTCATGATCGGTGCGATCGTTCGCGACCTGCTGATGCTGGGACTGATTGCCGGCGGGCTGATCGTGGTGGCCGTCGTCGCCGTGGCCGGCGGCTGGCTGCTGGTGATGGCCTTCACGCGCTTTCGCGGCGCGGCCGGGGTGGCCTGGCGTTACGGGTTGGCGAACATATCCCGGCGCGGCAGCGAGAGCGTCGTCCAGATCGTGGCTTTTGCCCTGAGCCTGATGGTGCTGCTGTTGCTGACCCTGGTGCGCAGCGACCTGCTCACCGAGTGGCAGCGCACGGTGCCTGAAGATGCACCGAACTACTTCCTGATCAATATCGAACCGGAAGAGTGGCCGGGCATTCGCGAGTTCTTCGTCCGCGAGACGGGCGCCGCACCGGACTTTCTGCCTTTTCTCCGCGGCCGCGTGACCCGTGTGAAGGGTCAGACCATCGACAACTACGAGTTTCCGAATCCCCGGGGTAAGAACTTCGCGCAACGGGAAGGCAACCTGACCTGGCGCGGCGAGTTGCCGGACACTAACGAAGTGCGGGACGGGCAGTGGTGGAGTGCCGCCAACCCGGGTGAGATCGAAGCCTCGGTGGAGGTGGGCATCGCCCGCGATCTCGGTATCGGTGTGGGTGACACCATTGGCTTCAATGTGGGTGGCGAAGATGTCGATGCACGAGTCACCAGCCTGCGCTTCGTCGAGTGGGACTCCATGCGCCCGAATTTCTTCGTGATGCTGTCACCGGGCCTGGCCGAGGAACTGCCGCAAACCTACATCGCGAGCGTGTTCATCCCCCCGGAGCAGCGTCGCATGCTGAGCGGCTTTATTCGCGAGTTTCCCAGCGTGACCCTGCTGGACCTGGAAGTCATCCTGCGGCAGGTCCGCATGATCATCGACCGGGCGTCGCTGGCAGTGCAGTACGTGTTTCTGTTCACCTTGCTGGCAGGCATTACGGTGCTGCTGGCTGCCATCCAGGTGACGAAAGACGAACGCCGTTTCGAGAGTGCGATTCTGCACACCCTGGGCGCCGGCCGTCGCAAGATCATGCAGGGCCTCGCCGTGGAATTCACCGCGCTGGGCACGATGGCGGGCCTGCTGGCCGCCTTCGGGGCTACGGCCGTGGGCTGGGTGGTCGCCGAACAGGCTTTCGAACTGGACTACGGACTCAACCCATGGGTGTGGCTGGCCGGCTGCGTTGCCGGTGCTGCGGTGGTGGGTTTCTGCGGCACGCTGGCCACTCGCAGCGCGGTGAACGAGCCGCCGGTGGCGGTGCTGCGCGAAGGCTGAGTCGCTGCTACACCACGCGGTTGCGCGTCTCCCCACTCTGGAACGCCGCTACATTTGCCGCCAGTTCGTCGATGGCCCGCTGGCGTGCCTCGCGCGCGGCCCATGCCATGTGCGGTGTGACAATCAGGTTTGGCAGCTGGGCTTGCAGCAACGGGTGATCTGCCGGGGGCGGTTCGGTATCGAGTACGTCGATGCCTGCGCCGCCCAGATGCCCGTCTTTGAGCGCCGCAAGCAGGGCCGTCGGCTCTACCAGCGCGCCCCGTGCGGTGTTGATCAGGATGGCATCCGGGCGCATCCGCGCCAGCGCTGCCTGGTTGATCAAATCCAGGGTCTCGCGCGTCAGCGGGCAGTGCAGGCTCAGGTAGTCGGCGCGCGCCAGCAGCGCGCCGAAGCCGATTCGGGGCACGCCGGCGCGGCTCACGTTGTACAGATGTGACTCGTCATCGAGCCGATAAGGCTGGCGGGCCGCGAGCACCTGCAGGCCGAATGCCCTGGCGGTTTCAGCAACGGCCCGCCCCAGCGTGCCCAGGCCCACTATCCCCATGGTCTTGCCGGCCAGCTCCCGCACCGGTGGCGCCATCAGGCAGAACTGCGCGCCGCCGGACCAGTCGCCGCGGGACACTCGAGCCCGGTAGTCGGCCAGGCGCTGGTTAAGGGTCAGCAGCAGTGCAAATACGTGCTGGACGACAGATGGGGTGCAGTAGTCGCAAATATTGGTGACCGCGATCCCACGCGCCTTTGCCGCTTCGAGATCCACATTGTCGGTGCCGGTGGCTGCCAGGCAGATCAGTCGCAACTGCCCGGCGGCCAGGAGCGTGTCCCGGTCTAACAGCACCTTGTTGACGAACACGATCCCCGCGTTGGCGATCCTGGCGGCGCGCTGATCGCTCGGCGTAGCGCCGAAAAACTCGCAGTCGGGTAACAAACGCGTGAGCGGACTGCGGTCGGTATCTGTGGCGCCCAGGCTGTCGAAGTCGAGAAAAACTGCCCGCATCGCGGGCCTCACCCGGTGTCCTGGATACCGCGTGCGATGCCGTTCACGCTGGCAACCAGCGCGGAGAAAATTTCTTCGTCCTGCCGGTTGCTGGCGCGCCAGCGGCGCAGCAGATCCACCTGCAGCAGATTCATCGGGTCGACGTAGGGGTTGCGCAGCCGAATTGATCGGCGCAACGCTGTCTGCCCTTCCAGCAGCACCTGTTGCTCCTTGATTCGTAACAGCGTTTCGACACTGAGGTCAAATTCCACGCGCATGCCCGGGAAGAAACGCTCGTGCAGCTCACCGGACAGTTGTGAATAGCGGCTGGCGATATTCAGGTCAGCCTTGCCAAGCACCATTTCGAGATCGGACAGCAGCGATGCGAAGAACGGCCACTGGCGGCGCATCTCACGAATCGTGTCGATCCCGGCCCGGTCGATGGCCGCCGCGAGGCCCGTACCCGCGCCATACCAGCCCGGCAGCAGGTTACGACACTGGCTCCACGAGAAATCCCAGGGCACCGTGCGCAGGCTCTGCAAGCCATTCTGCATTGGGTCGCCGCCCGCCAGATGTTGCATCTTCTGGATCGCATCTACCGGTGTGGCCGCCAGGAAGTAGGTGTAGAAGTCCTCATTGCCGTACACCAGGGCCTGGTAGCGCGCCCGACTGGCCTCGGCGATCATGTCCACGACTTCGCCCCAGCGCTGCAGCTGCTCTGGTGCGAGCTCGTCGGGCAGTGCCGTTGCCACCGCCACTGCGCTCACGGCCTGCTCCAGCGTGCGCACAGCGATGCCGCGTAAACCGTACTTGGAATTCACCATGCCGCCCCGCTCGGTGGCCCGCAGGCGCCCGCGCACCGCGCCTGGCGGCGCGCCCACTACGGCGGCGTGGGTCTTGCCGCCGCCGCGACTGATGGTGCCGCCGCGCTCGTGGCAAAGCGTTGGTTCCACGCCGCCTTCGTCGAGCACCCGAACGAGGTCTGCCTGTGCCTTGTACAGGGACCAGCGCGCGCGGATCATGCCGCTGTCCATAGTGCTGTCGGAATAACTGACCACTACGGTCTGGCGATTCTCGCGACACTGCAGGTGTTCCCGGTAGACAGGATTGTTCAGCAGCTCGGCCATGGTGGTGCCGCAGTGGCTGAGGTCTTCCACGGTTTCGAAATGCGGCGCAATATCCAGGGGCACCGTGCCGTTGCGCTTGCGAAGTTCCGCCCAGCGCGCGAGCAGAATGACGGACAGCACGTCGTCAACACCATGGGCCATGCTCACCACATACGGCCCGATAGCGCGCTTGCCAAAGCGCCGGCGGCAGAAGGCAATGGCCTGGAATACTGCCAGGTCGCGCCGGGTTTCATTGTCGAGGTCCGCGCAGGGTGACTCGTTTCGTTCCAGCGCTTCGGCGATACGCCGCGACCGGTCTTCATCAGACCGCTCCAGCCAGTCTTCTTCCCGCAGGCAGCGTCCGACCACTCGACGGTTCACCAGCGCGTTCTGGCGGATGTCCAGGGTCATGAAATGAAAACCGAAGGTTTCCACGCGGCGGATCAGGCGTCGCACAAAAAACAGGCCCGCATGATGGCCCTTGTTCTGTTGCAGGCTGTTACCAATCAGGAGCAGGTCTTTCTGGAATTCTTCCGGCGACTCGTAAGGAAACGCATCGTCGTCGAAGGTCGCCTGCAGCCGGGCCATGATCAGGCGCAGGAAAATCCGGTAGGGCATGTCCCGGTGGCGCAGCGGTATGCTGCCGGCGGCGTTCGGGAAGTGCTCGCCGTACTCGGCAGAGCGCTCGATCAAATCCCTGGCAATGGTCGTTCGGCTGTCGGACTGGCTGAGTTTTTCCGCCAGCGTCTGGCATTCGCCATGGTAGAGGTTCAGAACCAGGGCTCGCTGGCGTGACAGGGTCTCGCGGATCGTGCGGGCGGTGGTTTCCGGCCGGCTGTCGATGTCACTCCCGATCCACGACGTGAGACGGAACAGCGTGGGTAGTTCCGCTTCCGTAGTGTCTGCATCGCAGACTTCTACCAACGCTTCCCGCAGCGATTCGTAGAAGACGGGTACGGCCCGATAAATGACCTCGGTGACGAAGAACAGCACATGTTCGAGTTCATCAAAGGAATCGCGCTCGCCCTCAGGTTGTTCCTCCGTTTGCCAGATTGACGTGATCTGGTCACGAATACTTTCGTAATGGGCGGCAGATTCCCGCGGGGTCAAAATCGGATTCTGAATTTCGATCAGGTGGCGCACGATTTCCTGCTGCTTGCGGAGGATCGTGCGCCGGGTCGGTTCCGACGGATGGGCTGTAAAAACCGGCTCCACCTGCATGTCGCGCAGCAGGCCAAGCATCGCATCGAGGTCGAAGCCCGCGTCCCGCAAACGCATTAACGTCGCTTCGAGGCTGCCCGGCTGCTGTTGGTCGGAATCTTTCAGGTAAGCGCGCCGCCGGCGAATGCGGTGGACTTGTTCCGCCGTATTGACCAGCTGAAAGTAAGTGGAGAAAGCACGGACGAAATCGCGGGCGAGATCCGTGGGCAAAGACTGCAGCAATATGTCGAGCCGCTGGCCCGCTTCACGATCAGCTTCGCGGCGGTCGATGGCCAGCCGCCGGGCACGCTCCACCGTGTCGAACAGGGCCTCCCCGCCCTGCTCTTTCAGCAACTCACCCATCATTTCGCCAAGGTCGTGCACGTCCTTGCGCAGGCCGGCATCCTTCGCGCTGAACTGAATGTCGCTGCGCTTTTCTGCAGGGCGCGCGGTGGGGTGCAGGCCGGTGGCTTCGTTGACTTGGCTGGGGGACATAATTGGCGGGATGGCGCGGCCGCAAAGGCCCATGGAGTCTAGCAGAAGCCGCGCTGTGGCGAGCCTCGCGCAAGGTTGATTTGGCCGCGTCCCCGCCCCCCGCTATGCTCTGCTGCACCGAGGCCATCGCGCTTGCGCGCAGGACTTCTATTGCCGCCCTTACCTGACTGGCATGCCATCAGCGTCATCCTGCTCACCGGCGTGGCGCTCTATCTGTTCACGAAAGACCGGATCCCCCTGGAGACTACCGGGCTGACGGTCGTGCTGCTGCTGGTCGTTGGCTTCTTCCTGTTTCCTTACAAGAACATCCGTCCGGCAGACTTCTTCCTCAGCTTCGGCAACGAGGCGCTGGTGACCATCACCGCGTTGCTGATAGTCGGCCGCGCCCTGGAAACCACGGGTGCGCTGCAGCCGCTGGCGAGCATCATGGCGCGCTTCTGGATGGAGGCCCCGAAGACCGCTTTGCTCGTGACACTGGTGCTCGGCGCGACGCTCAGTGCGTTTCTGAACAACACGCCCATCGTGGTGATGCTGCTGCCCGTGCTGGTGGCCTGCAGCCTGCGCGCGCGCCGGCCGCCGTCCGGCGTGCTGATGCCCATGGGCCTGGCCACGCTGATCGGCGGCATGGCGACGACCATTGGCACGTCGACAAACCTGCTGGTGGTAGGCATCGCCGCTGACCTGGGCCAGCGGCGTTTCGACATGTTCGACTTCACGCTGCCGGTGGTTATCGCCGGTGGCTTCGGCCTGCTGTTCCTGTGGCTGGTGGCGCCGCGCCTGTTGCCCGAGCGCCAGGCGCTCCTGTCGGATACGTCACCGCGGCTGTTCAACGCGGCGCTGTATGTGAATGAAGACAGCTATGCCGCGGGAAAAACCCTGACCGAGGTGCTGGCCAAGACCGAAAACAGGATGCGCGTTGACCGCATCCAGCGCACCGAGAGCCTGTTCGTGGCCAAGCTGCCGTCGGTCAAGCTGCAGCCGGGCGACCGGCTCTACGTGCGCGACACTTCCGAGCGCCTGAAAGAGTTCGAGCGCCTCCTCGGCGCGACCCTGTACAACGCTGGCGAAGGCGATCAGCCTGTCAGTGAAGACGTGCCGCTGAACAGCGAGGGCCAGCAGCTCGCCGAGGTGGTCGTCACCCGTGGTTCGCCGCTGCACCACCGGACGCTGGACTCGTCGCATTTCTCGACACGCTACCGCTTGCTGCCGATGGCGATACACCGGGCCCGCATGGACGACGACCTTTCGGCCAACCTGGGCGCGGTGCGACTGCGCGCCGGCGACGTGTTGCTGGTACAGGGCGCCAGGGAGGCGGTGCAGGAACTGCGTGAGAGCGGTTCTATGCTGGTTCTCGATGCCACGATGGACCTCCCACATACCGCCCGTGCGCCGCTGGCGCTCGGCATTATGGCTTTGGTGGTGCTGCTCGCCGCTACCGGCCTGATGCCCATCTCGGTGGCCGCGCTGTGCGGCATGGGCGCGATGCTGACCACCGGCTGCCTGACATGGAAGGACGTGGGCGAGGCCATCAATATCCCGGTGGTCATGATCATCGTCGCGAGCCTGTGCCTGGGTTTCGCGATGATGGAAACCGGCGGTGCCGACTGGATTGCCAAACTGTTTGTCGTCGCCACCGGCGGGTTGCCAGTCACGATGATCCTGAGCGGTCTGATTCTGCTGATGACGATACTGACCAACGTAGTGTCGAACAACGCCGCGGCGGTGATCGGCACACCCGTTGCCATTAGCATCGCGGCGGAACTCCAGGCCCCGGTGGAGCCGTTCATCCTCGCGGTGATCTTCGGCGCGAACATGAGTTTCGCCACGCCCATTGGCTATCAGACCAACCTGCTGATCATGAGCGCCGGTGGCTACAGGTTCGCCGATTTCATGCGGGTCGGTGTGCCGCTGACCGTGGTCATGTGGCTGGCTTTCTCTATTATTCTGCCAATCTTCTACGACCTGGGCTGACGGCCGGGCCTTGCCCTTGACGCCCCCCGCGGCGCGCAGCGATACTTCGCCGCAATGACGACCGTGAACCTGAATCGCGACTGGTGGTGGAGCTGCTCCGGGGAGAGGGCTGCCGGGTAGCGCGTCAGTATTGCCGGCTACAGGCCCATCCCCGGAACTCCGGCGATGGGTTTTTTAATGCCCGGAAGAAATACTTGAACAACAAAGCAGCACACGGAAACACGAGTCATGCAACCGCCTTTTGATATCAGCGCCGACCTGGATACCCCGGTATCCACGTTTCTGAAGCTCGCGCCACTGGCGCCACGCTATCTGCTCGAGAGCGTTGAGCACGGCACGCAGCTGTCGCGCTATTCCTTCCTGGGTTTCGGCGCAGCCACGGAATTTCGCCTGGACGCACAGGGGGTGCGCGCAGCGGGGCGCCAGCTGCCGCGCCCCGCCGGCGGGCGGGAATTGCTGGCAATGCTGCGCGAGACCCTGGCCGCATCGCCAAGACTCGCACCGACAGTTCCCGGCCTGCCCTTCGACGGCGGTCTGGTGGGTGTCGCTGCCTATGACCTGGTGCGGCAGTTTGAGCGTCTGCCGGCACCCCCGGCCGGTAACGCTTGCCCGGACTCGCCGGAGGCTGCCTATCTCGCCGCGGAATCGCTGCTGGTTTTCGATCACCTGACCCGGCGTATCGCGCTGTTGCACGTGGGCAGTGATGCCGAGCGTCAGCAACTGCGCCGCGAGGTCATCCGCCTGCTGCGCGGGCCGCTGCCACCGGCACCGGCGCAGCGCAGCTGCGCGCCGGCCGGGCAAAGCCTGAGCCGTGACGAGTTCGAGGCTGCCGTGGCGCGCAGCAAGGACTACATTACGAGTGGTGATATCTACCAGATTGTGCTGTCCGTGCGCTTTTCCGGAGAGCACCGGCTGTCGCCCTTCGAGGTCTACCGCGCACTGCGCTTGCTGAACCCGTCGCCTTATATGTACTTCATGGATACCGGCGACCTGCAGATCGTGGGCTCCTCGCCCGAGGCCCTGGTAAAACTCTATGGCGGGAATGCGTCGCTGCGGCCCATTGCCGGCACGCGGCCGCGCGGTGCAGACGATGTGGAAGATGCCGCCCATGAGGCTTCGCTGCTCACCGATGTCAAAGAAAACGCCGAACACGTGATGCTCGTGGACCTTGCGCGCAACGATCTTGGCCGCGTCGCCGCGGCGGGCTCGGTGCAAGTGGACCCCTATCGCGCCATAGAACGCTACAGCCACGTGATGCACATCGTGAGCGGCGTGAAAGGCCGCCTGGCAGAGGGCCACGACGCCTTCGACCTGTTCGCTGCCGCGTTCCCCGCCGGCACGCTGGTGGGTGCGCCGAAGGTGCGCGCGATGCAACTGATCGATACCTTGGAGCCCGTGCGACGCGGCGTGTACGGCGGCACGGTGGGCTACTTCGGCCACAGCGGCGACATGGATCAGGCCATTGCGATACGCACGCTGGTGTTCGGTAATGGCATGTACAGCTACCAGGCCGGTGCCGGCATCGTGGCCGACAGCGTGCCGCAGACAGAGTATGAAGAAGTGCTGGCCAAGAGCGCGATATTGCGCCGCGCGCTGGTCATCGCGGAGGAAGGCCTGTGAGCGTGAGGCTGCTGCTGATCGACAACTACGATTCTTTCACCTACAACCTGGTGCAGGCATTTCTTGTGCTTGGCGCCGAGGTGCTGGTCTACCGCAACGACGAAATCACGGTGCCGGAGGCCAGGGCAATGGACATCACGCACCTGTGCATCTCGCCAGGGCCGGGCCGTCCGGACGACGCGGGCGTGTCCCTCGAGATGATTGCCGCGTTTGGCGAGCGCATGCCTGTACTTGGCGTGTGCCTTGGCCACCAGAGCCTGGTCCAGGCCTGCGGCGGGCGCATTGTAGCGGCCCGGCGACTGATGCACGGTAAGACCTCCATGGTGCAGCATGACGAACGCACGATTTTCCAGGGCCTGACTAATCCGCTGGAAGCAGGGCGTTATCATTCGCTGGCAGCCGAAGCCGACTCCCTGCCCGACGTACTGCAAGTCACCGCGCGCACCGAAGGCGGCGAGATCATGGGGGTGCGGCATCGCGAACTGCCAATGGAAGGCGTGCAGTTCCATCCGGAAAGTGTGCTGACGCCGGAGGGCGACCGCCTGCTGCAAAACTTCCTGGCACTGCGAGCGGACTGAAGGAGCAGCTTATGGCCACCGATCCCAGCGCATTCCTCGAACGCCTGTTGAGCGGCGAACACCTGGCCGAGGCCGACGCGGCAGAGCTGATGCACGTGCTGACGGACGAATCGTTGCCGCCGGCGCAGGCCGGCGCGCTGCTGGCGGCCCTGCGCAGCAAGGGCGAGACGGCTGAGGAGGTGCGCGGCTTCGCCCAGGAGATGCGCCGACTGGCGCACAAGGTTCACCTGCCCGCGGGCCTTGGGGCCGCCGACAGCGCCGGCACCGGCGGCGACCTGTCCGGCAGTTTTAATCTTTCCACGGGCACCGCACTGCTCGCCGCCGCCTGCGGTGTGCCGATGATCAAGCACGGCAACCGGTCGGTATCATCCAAGTCGGGCAGCGCAGACGTGCTGCAGGCCCTGGGCGTGCCGCTGGCGCCGGATGCCAATACCGCGCTGGGCTGCCTGAAAGAGTGCGGTTTCGCGTTCCTGTTCGCACCGTTTTTCCACCCGGCCATGAAGGCGGTGGCGCCGGTGCGTGCGGCCATGGGGGTGCGTACCGTGTTCAACTTTCTCGGGCCCTTGGCCAATCCGGCCGCACCCCCGTACTACCTGCTCGGCGCATTCGATATGCCCCACTCGCGGTTGCTGGCAGATGCCCTGTCCGGTTTGCCCCTGGAGCGCGCGTTTGTCGTGCACGGGGAGCCGGGCTGGGATGAGGCCACGCCCTGCGGCCCCTTTGCGCTGTTCGATATC
>Ga0265306_10000478_pt1 | contig 19026 bp, 13 predicted proteins | sample Helome_3_FD_192493 | JGI IMG/M metagenome (GOLD analysis project Ga0265306, IMG submission 192493) | Marine sediment microbial communities from subtidal zone of North Sea - Hel_20160420 (Illumina Assembly) | ecosystem: Environmental > Aquatic > Marine > Subtidal zone > Sediment ... | reverse complement strand
TGGGCTGGCAACAGTCGCCCATCAGATTCAACTTCTAATTATACCCATTGCAATGGCATTATTCTTTATTATTATTCTAATCCCCTTGAAGGAAAATTATCTCAAGGATAAATATGGTAATGAATACATATGCTATGCCGCCAATACAAAAATGCTTATTCCCTTTATTTTTTAAAGCATGAAGAGGTGATTAAAGAGTTGTGACCATTATTGTTTAGATTACCAAAACGGATTAAAGCCCGAGGAATGACATCAAAATTCCACATTTTATCTGTCAGTTCTCCATACAAGATATTGTGTATGTTCCATGCCAAGATAAACTGAAGATTCCTGGCATAAGTCTTTCATCGCCATTGGTCATATCTCCAACGTATTCACACATTTGAAATCCCCAAAAACCTGTGATATTGCTTTTGTATCTGGAAAATCGCTAACGTGCATGTTATCTCAATATATCTGTTTTGAGGTGTGTTAACGATTTCATTGATTAGTAATAATTACAGTGACATTCAAAGATATTTCGGCTAATTGGAGAAATTATAGATTTACAGGCAGGGTGTCTTGATTCTAAAATGTTTTAAAAAAAGCCGTCGAATGGCAGATTTTCCACATAATATATAATGTTCTGTTAATGTTCTCAAATAAGTTAAATGGATGCTTAGAATGAAAATTACAGTTTGCCAATTGGATCCTAGAGAAGGTCAAATAGATACATATCTTTCTTCCCTCAAAGAACATATTACATCAGAAAACAGCGAGTTTGTCCTTTTGCCTGAAATGAGTTTTTCTGAATGGCTTGCCGCTGACAAAAACCCCAATCCTGACCGATGGGCACAAGCCATCGAGCGCCATAATAAATATATTAGCAACCTAAATGACTTAGGAGCTGCAGCAATTGTGGGAACACGACCCATTATAAATAGCATTGGTAGTCGTCGAAATGAAGCTTATATCTGGACTAAAGATTTAAATTGCCCATCTCCTATTCGTGAAAAATATTATTTACCAGACGAAGATGGATATTGGGAACATTCATGGTACGACCGGGGATTGAAATCGTTTGATACTGCATATTTTGGATCTGTAAGAATTGGTGTTCAAATTTGTACCGAAATGTGGTTTTTTGAATGGGCTCGTCACTATGCGACTTCCAGGGTAGATTTGTTATGCATACCTCGTGCTACCCCACACAGTTCAGTCGATAAATGGTTAGCAGGTGGTCAAACAGCTGCGGTTTGTTCAGGTGCTTACTCTATTTCATCTAATTTATGGTATCCGCCTGATTATAAAATCAGCTGCGGAGGTCTTGGCTGGATTATTGATCCTGAAGGGAATATTCTTAAAACTACTAATCCGGACTCTCCTTTTGCCTCTTTTGAAATTGATCTGGAATTTTCAAGAATAAGCAAGTCAACTTACCCGCGGTACGTGCCTGAATAAACACTTTGCATCCGTATCAAACAACAGAGCGTCAGGCTTTGTAAAAACGTAATTGCTAATCAGAGGCCGTTGGCAGGTGAACAGCCTTTGTGTAATAAAATCTATATACAACATAACAAATCGCTGCAGTCGGACGCCCTTCGCTGCGCTCTGGGCGCCGCTGAGCTTTGGCGTTACATCAATATATCTAAAATTTTCGTAATCTGAGGAGACAGGCTATGCTTAACCAAGTTTTGCTTTACTCAGGTTCAACGTTTATTTCATTTTGGGGAGTTGCCCATCTCTTTCCAACGAGGTCTGTTGTTTCAGGATTTGGGGGGATATCCGTTGATAATAAACGAATTATTACCATGGAATGGATTGTTGAGGGTATAGCTCTTATTTTTATTGGATCAATTAATGCGATTGTGACCGCCATTGATCATACAAGTTTAATCTCTTTGGTAGTTTACCTTAGCTCAGTCGTTGTTCTGCTTGTTTTAGCCTTGGTTTCATTTCTCACGGGATTTAAGATCAGTTTTCTTCCATTCAGACTATGCCCTTTTATTTTCATTACATCAGCTGTCCTGATACTTCTTGGATCTATTTTTTAGCCATGTAGGGAAATCAGTTGCGATTTTATAAAATCTGCAAAATATAGTTAATCTAATTACTCTGGAGGATTGTTAGTATTAATTGTGGATACATCCAATGAATCAAAGGTTTTTGAGACCCTAAAAATGTTGTGATGTTAGCATATCTGCAATTTAAGCAAAATGCAGATTATCTCAATATATCTGCACCTTGGATGTTTTCCATATAGTTAATAGGCAGAGCTTGAAGCTTTTGCAGATTACAAAATAAGGTTCTTCTCCAATTTAGTTGAAGAAAGCTTGATAGATTTTCAATGTAAAGTAGCGTAAATCACGGAAGCCATAGGCTTTGCGTTTAATGACTTTGATCTTATTGTTAATCCCTTCGATTTGGCCAGTGTGGATGGGATAATCACAGTGATTGACAATACCGTAACGGTGGCGCTCAATCATGTTGGCAAAAGCAGTTAGCGCCGGCTGCTGGATCGAGCGGGCCAACTGGCACCAGTTGTCGATGGCCTTGCTGGCCCAGGTGCGGTGCCGATACCGCCAAATATGTTTGAGCTTGTCTTTCAAGATCATTACAGTGTTCAGAGTCTCATTGAGCTCTAACAGTTCCTTTAGCTGATCGCGCTGGCTTTGGTGGTGCAAGTTGCTGCGGTTTCTTAGCAGCAGATATCTTGCCCCTTTGAATACGGCTTTATTTTCCATGGACGCTTTTTTGTACTCGGTATTTCGGACTTTATCGATGACCCGGCTAAAAGCGGCAACCACGTGGAACAGATCAAATACGATCTTGGCCTGCGGGAGTTTTTTTTAACCGCCTTGATAAATGGGTCCCACATGTCCATGGCAACAGCCTCGATGCTTTGTCGCTGTTTAGGACTCATTTGGTCAAAAAAGCCGATCAAGGTCTGCGCCTTGCGATCTTTACCAACAAACAGCACGCGGCCGCTCAGATAATCAATGACCACTGTCAGATACTGATGGCCGCGACGCACCGCGATTTCATCGACAGCCAGTATGCGCAGCCGGTTTAAATCCGGATGCCCGTAGCGTTGTTCCAAAAACTTTTTGTCAATGGCCTTAACCGTTTTCCAGTCCAGGTTCAGATGATCGGCCACTTCGGTAACCGTCATCACCTGGCAGAGCTGATAAACGTAATATGCCAGTCGTCGGGTGACCCGGATATAGGGGTCAAACAGCTCCAGTTCCTCGATGCTGATCCGCTGGCATACCGAGCAAAACAGCTTGCGGTAGTGGCAATGGAGCCAGACCTCAGCGGTTGCCAGATTCAGGTCACGGATTCTGCGCTGGGTCCAACTGTGGGCGCTGTCAGCTTTATGCCCGCATTGGTGGCACACCGGTTTAAAGCCCTTGTGCGGCAGTATCTCAATTGAGGCCTTGGTGGCATCACCATCAACGCTTTGATTGATAATTTTTATTCGACGAAAGGGAAAATAAGATGCTATGGTAAGCTCGGACATCGCAGGCCTCCTTTGGTTTTAGGTTGTTCGTGGTGGAAGAACCTTATAACCGTGGAGTTACCGGATGTCCATTCTATTTAAATCAAAGCCTCTTTCCCTTTCTTTTTCTCAACTAATTTGGAGATGATCCCAAAATAAAAAGATAACCATGAATAAATTGACAGAATTGATCAAACGCCATCAAGTGGTTGCTTTCTTTGTTTTGGTGTTTGCAATTTCGTGGGGATTATGGATTCCCTCTTTACCGCTTATCTACAGCGGCAAGATGCAGTTTTTGGCACCGCTTTTGATCTATGGGGCCTTTGCGCCTGGCTTGGTCGGTATTATTATTACCAGAATTATCGATACAGGCCAAAGACAAGGCGCTCGCAAGTCTCAATGGATTGCCTTCATGGTGGCATGGGTAGTAGCAGCTGGGATCTTTGTCTTGCACTTGGTGCTAAGATCAAAATCTAATGCGCCTCTTCCAATTATGGTGGGTTTTAGTGCTTTGTTTGCACTGGCCCCTGCCTTTGTAATATCTTCTGTTTTTTCCAGGGCACAGGGAGTCAGAAACTACCTGGCTTCGCTGATAAAACCGCCAGGCGGCATCAGATGGTATCTGATTGCAATTTTATTGCTTCCTGTCGTTCGGATACTTCAAGTCGCTGTCGCGCACACGATTGGTCAGGAGATCGCGTGGCGGCCAATTCAGGCGACAGGGGAACTACAAATCGCAGGTATGGTTGCCTTCGTCTTTGTGTATCAATTCACCTACTCCAATTGCCTCGGTGAGGAGGTTGGGTGGAGAGGATTCGCTCTCCCGAGGCTGCAGACCCGATACAGTCCGCTCGTCGCGAGTATAATCATGGGGTTTTTCTGGGCACTGTGGCATGTCCCCTACTGGCGAGCTGAAATCGGTTCTTTCACCTCGATGTATTGGCTATTCGTCAGCGGGAGTACCTTTGCATTAAGTTTTATCTTAACCTGGTTATACAATCGCACCGGCGGAAGCATCTTGGCGGTGGGACTGATGCACGTGTCATCGAATCTATCCGTAAAACTTTTTGTGCGGTTTACATGGATTTGGCTTCTTTTGATGATGTTGGTTGCGCTTATCGTTATCGTTGTTGACAAGATGTGGCAAAAACTACCTTCCGATAATGATGGTGGCTTGGACAGTGTTCCGCGGAAATAAAACTGATTTTGTGGTTCTAAAATCTTGCGATATCTCCAACAAAGTGCAACTATCAGAAGGCCAAAATTATTGCGATAGCCGTTTGGTATCACAACTCAGACGGGTGAATCCGAGCCGATGGATTTGCCCTTTTTATTTTTTCAAAGCCTTATTTTTCGGGCCTCCAGTTTGACACCAGATTTAAAAATGCGATACGGTTCATATATCCGTTTCATAGCTGTAAAATTGCGATATTTGGGTTTTTCTCAATATATTCAAACCTCCTGGATATAAGAATTGACAAAAAATATCCGATAAATTATTGTTGAAATCAAAGAACACCCTCCCGCTATTTTGGTAAAAGAAAAGGACTTTAGAATGACACTCAGAAAATTCACAGTCCTTATTTCATCCCTGCTTTTTCTTTACTCACCTTTCGCCCTGTCCGCTGAAAATCGCGGCATAAAAGTAAGTACTGGACGTCTTGCTCTAGTTATCGGCAACGGCGCTTATCAAACAGCACCGCTTAAAAATCCCTTAAACGATGCTGAGGATATGGCTGCGACCCTGAGGAAATTGGGCTTTAAGGTTGTTCTCAAGAAAAATGCAGATCAGAGAACAATGGAAGATACCATCCGATATTTTGGCAAGCAATTAAGAGGGGGTGGTATCGGTTTATTCTATTTTGCCGGGCATGGTATGCAGGTCGACGGTCGCAACTATCTGATTCCGATTAACGCTAAAATTGATTCAGAATCTGATGTAAAATATGAAGCAGTTGATGCAGGCCGTGTGCTGGGAAAAATGGAAGATGCTGAAAATCAAATAAACATTGTTATACTTGATGCTTGCCGCAATAATCCATTTTCGAGAAATTTTCGATCTCGTCAAAGAGGCCTGGCAAGAATGGATGCCCCCAAAGGCTCTCTTATTGCATATGCTACCGCCCCTGGAGAAGTTGCTGCCGATGGCCCAGAAAGAAATGGAATTTTCACTAAATATTTAATGAAACATATGATTGAACCGAATTTGCCTATTGAGCTGGTTTTAAAGCAGGCCAGAATTGATGTCGCCCGCGCAACAGGAGAGCGGCAAATTCCCTGGGAGGCGTCATCACTGATGGGTAATTTTTATTTCAATTCGGACAAGAGCACCCCTAAAACCGAAAAAGCGGATAAATCGAAGATTACTCCGGAAAGCGTATCTGAAACTCAAGTGGCAGCGGTTTCTGATGATGCCAAGCGTAATATTGAACCATGGACTGGAATTTGGGATTTAAAATATTATTTCGGAGCTGGCCATAAATTCGTGTTAAAACAAAATGGTAAGAGAGTAAAATCAACAGAAGACAGCTGCTGTGAATTTTCAGGCACAATTGAAGGAGGCATCTTAAAAGGATGGATTGTATTTGATGCGCGCCCGGGGAAAAAAAGGTGCAGTATAAAAATGAGTTCAGACAACAAATCGTTTAATGGTTCGTTTAAAGCTCCTGGTTGGGCTCCAGGAGAGTCTTACTTGTATGGCAGAAAGAGAAAATAAATAGAGTTGCTATTTATCTGCTAAGAATTGACTAACTAAAATTTGTAATATCTCCAACTAATCTTTACTTTTGAATCTCCAAAAAACATGTGATATTGCTTTGATATCTGTAAAATTGCAAAATAGTGGCTACATCTACTAATCACAGGTTTGGGGAGATTTGTGATAGTTTATGAAATCAGGTTTTCCATTTAGTTGATATTCTGAATATCCATATTTTCCTTGACATTGGATTCCGCATCGGAATACTAAAATGCTAATTCTACGCGCTCCTGAAATTCAATCTCACTTCTGAGTATCACTGTTAATTGCTTTGTTTACTCCAAATCATTCTTTCTTCGTATTGTCGCGCATCCTAAGTCTATCAACTAAATCTGAGTTGAAAGCCTGTGACACGAATTCCAAGACTTGATATTCGTTTAAAGGGTTGACATACCGAAACTTTACCCAAAGCAATGTGTCATTTCATCAATGTCTTCCACAAATTACAAGGGGGATAAAATGAAAAACCGTTTACCTTTGTCTTTATTGGTGATTATTTTTGTATTTTCTGTATCGAGTCAAGAACTTGCTATACCTCAGACAAGTACCTTAAAGTCGCAGGGGTCTTCCATAACAAAGCAACCGTTGCGCCCTATGGGCAATGCTAAACTGATTATAAATCAAAAAAATTTGAGAGACAAAGTAGGTGCAACATTAGGCCCCTCAAGAAATATTCATCTACGCAATACCGTCCCATCCATTCGCGCTTGGCCCGCTGATAAATTCAGGGAGCAAGAGAGAAAATGGCTCAAAAAGCCTCAGCCCTTTCACACGATGCCCGTAAATTTTATTCCGAACGTATTTGGCAAACACAATGATGTTAAATTTTTGACTCAAGGTTTAAATGGCGCTCTTTTATTTAAGAGAAAGGGCCTAGTGTACTCTCAGATGGAGCGCCAAGAAAAAGAAATCGCTTTCGGCAACTTAAAACTTTGGTTTGAAGGTGCTAATCCGCAAGTGGAAATTACTGGAGAGATGCCGATAGAAGGAAAGGCCAACTTCATTATCGGTAACGACGAGTCCTGGTGGCGAACGAATGTCCCCATTTTCGATGCTGTAGTCTACCGCGAATTATACGAGGGAATTGATCTACATTTTTTGAGTGATGCTGGAGTGGAAGTCAAAAGCGAATATCACGTGAAGCCCGGAGCTGACCCGGGGCTAATCAGTTTAGTGTATCCCGAAGTAGACTCTATTGATTTGGATCGCAAGGGCTCTTTAGTCATAAAATCAAAGGGAGGACTGATTCGTGAATCTGCGCCTCTTTGCTACCAGGAATCCGGAGATCGACGAATTCCAGTATCATGCAATTATTTGATTACAAATAGATACAAAGTTGCATTTAGCATCGGAGATTACAATGTAGGAAAAAAGCTTATCATCGATCCTAAGATTATGTACAGTACTTATTTTGGAAGTGATCGCCGCGAAACTGGAGAAGCTATCAAAGCTGATAAATTTGGCAATGTCTATGTTACAGGGTATGGCAGCAATGGCTTTCCCACCACAGTTGGCGCATATCAAATGGGAGATCCATGGCATAATTCAGGCATGTATGTAACAAAATTTAATTCTAACGGAAAAAAGTTGCTCTATTCTACCTTGATAACAGCGCTCACTAGCGCTTCTGATGCCTATGACATGGCCGTTGATGATTATGGTTACGTTTATCTCACGGGTTATGCAAACGCATTAGACATCAAAAAAGGCGATTTCCCTGTTAAAAATGCCTGGGATCCAAGCTTTGACGGTAATTTTGATGCTTTTGTGTTAAAACTAAGCCAGGCCGGAGATAATCTGGTCTTTAGTACGTATCTCGGGAGTCAAGGGCAAGACTTCGCCTATGCCATTGACCTGGATTCCAAAGGCAATGTTTATGTCGCCGGAGGGACAACATCGAAACAATTTCCTGTTACAACAGGAGCCTATCAAGAAGCGTTGAAAGGAGAATGTGATGCTTTTTTATCTAAGTTCGACGCCAATGGCAAATTGACTTTCAGCACCCTGTTAGGCGGATCTGGCGGAGAAAAAGGATTTGCTTTAGCGGTTGATAACGCTGAAAACGCTTATATTACCGGCTGGACCAAGTCGCAGGATTTTCCCATCACATCAGCTGCCATTGGTAAAAAATTAAATGGTTCCATGGATATTTTTCTGACAAAACTCAAGACGAGCCCCAAAGAATCGCCGACATTTAGTACTTACATCGGTGGCAGCAGTTCGCAATATCCCAATGCCATTGATATAGATCAACAGGGAAACACCTATATAACTGGAGAAACATCTTCGAATGACTTCCCCACAAAGAAGGCCATATCCACAAAATTCGGTGGAGGGATTTGTCCTAAGGGATGGACGGGATCGTGTCCTTTAACTGCTGATGCTTTTATTACGGCTTTGAATACAAACGCAAGTAACTACATTTATAGCACTTACTTAGGAGGTAAAAAATATGATGTTGGCCATGACATTACTGTTGCGCCAAATGGTACCGTTTATATTACCGGTTGGACGGCGTCCGGAGCATTTCCGGTCAAAGATGCTATTTATAGCAAGCATGCCGGAGAAACGGATGCGTTTGTCGCCGTATTGGAAAAAAGTGGCACATTAAAAAACAGTACTTTTTTGGGTGGAAGCGATTTTGATTATGGCAATGGAATAGCTCTTGACGGTTGGGGCAGTGCTTACATAGTTGGAAGCACGCGTTCAGCAAATTTTCCTGTTAAAGACGCCTATGGATCATCTTATCATCACGTGCCGGGGCCTCCTGATGTTTATCATAAAGTAGATATCTTTATAACAAAAATTGAATACGACAAAGTAATGGTAAAATTACCACCCAAAGGCTCTTTTTGGTGGCTTTGGACCACCGACTGGTGGGATGATTTAAAAGCTAAATTAAAGCAGAAATAGACTTTCATACGGACTCCACTGGGGTCCTGAGATAACCATAACATATCTGAAATTTTGTAAAAATTTGCATATTCTCATACATGTAGTTTTGATGAAGCAGTGTTCTGGCAAAATAATTCGAGTTTTTAGAGAATTTAAATTTTTCCGATTACATCTACGTATCTGAAGTTTGGGAATTTTGCATGTATTTTTAAAATATCTGGATTCTAATTTTTGTTGATGAGCTGTTTTCTTAGTGACACTTTCAAGCACATAATGTAATGTCTATCGAAAAACATCCATCCTCATGACTGGAGGATTAATGATTATCAATTCATAGCCTCAGCTTAAACTTAAAGAGCCGGGGCTTTTTTTATTATGATCTTTTGAATAACCCGTCCGCTTGCGGCGAGGAGCTTCATTGGAATAGAATTTTTCAGAGATATTAGGAGGTTCCGATGCAATCAAACAGTTCTTTTAAATTGAGATATTTGGTATCCATTTCGGTTATTTTACCAATGATCCTTTTGTTCGGTTGTGTAAGCAAGAAAAACATCAAAATTCCTCTATCCGACCCCTTGCCTCATCCCAAGCTGGCTCAGATGCAGTCTCTGTCAATTGAAGAAAAAGACGGTGTCATCTATTTTGGAGAAAGTAAAAAATACAAGAAAAGAGGAATAACCGTCGTATCGCTAAAGGGAGAACCTTACGAGATGGGGTATGCGCATGGTGTTCTGCTCAAAGAGGAAATGACACTTTGGATTAGAGAGCTTATTTATTGGGCGAAGACCCAATCTTTCGGGACCTCATTGATGGAAAATATAGTCATTGATCGCGCAAGAGAGGTAGAACAATATATACCCGAGAATTATATAACGGAATTAAAAGGCTTAGCAGCAGGTTCCGGTATCGGCTATGAATACATACTGACAATAAACACCCTTGGGGATACAGCGAGAGGATTTTCCTGTACATCTGTTGCAGTGAAAAGGCAAGATGGTAAACTAATTCGAAGCCGTAGCCTTGAGTATTCTCTTGATCAGCTTCTTAAGTCCTCACTACTGTTTATTAACCAGCCTTCTCAAGGCTATGCATTTGCATCTGTAACCTTTCCGGGGACCATTAGTATTAGGACGGCGATGAATGAAAAAGGACTTAATCTTGGCTCACATGGCATTTGGCAAGCTTCCTCCGGTTGGAAAGGTATGCCTAATGCAATACTATATCGTAAAATAATTGAAAATGCTAATTCAGTTGAAAAGGTGGGCGAAATCCTAAAAAAAGCTCCTCGATCAAGACCAATAATGATATTAGTAACTGACGCCCAAAAAGCAAGAATCTATGAATATGACTCAGAAAAAATCGGGTATAAGGACATGGATGAGGATCGTCTGATTTTAACAAATTTTACCCAAGTTTTGAACATCGGCGCTTCTTACTCATGCAACCGTTACAATTCGGCAAAAGAATTTTTAGACAACAATAAAGATGAAATAGACGTAAAGAGACTTGTTGAATTAAATCGAAACGACTACATATCTAAGGTAGATGCTCAAAACCTTTATAGTATTCATTTGGCAATTTTTGTGCCGGAAACTCTGGATTTCTGGATAGCTGTTGATCCACCCCCGGCAAGCAGAGGACGCTGGGTTGGTTTTAATCTGAAAAAGGAAATTGATGGCAGCGGTCATGAACCGAATCCGTTAATTATACCTGCAATGTCTTTAAAATACTCCTCCAGGTAAAAATCACATATACTCCAATGTATCTGGAGAAAATTAAAACTCTCAAAAGTGCAGATAATGTAAACATATCAAAGGGCAAACACCTTTTGAACTATCTGCAAAAATCACATGAATAAACGTTCTACAAAACCGTTGATATCTCCAACAAAACGGCAAATATCAATTCTGTAGATTCCTGTGATATTCAATTTTAATCACAACTCAAACGGGTGAATCCAATCCTGTGGATTTGCCCTTTTTATTTTTTAAAAGCCCCATTTTTCAGAACCATGATTTGACAACAGACGCCCAAATCCGATAGGTTTCATATATCCAGATCGTATCTGCAAAATTGCGATATTTGGGTTTCTCTCAATTAATCAAAGATTGACATGAGATTGAATTAAAGACAAAAAATCATATCTAAAGCATCTTAGAAAAAAGCAAGATACATAAGCAAATACTTATTAAGAAGATACTGAGTGTTATAATCCTTCCATTTGTTAAGCGACATTGGCCTGCAATGTGTTATTCCAATCAGCAGAAATACATTCTTCATAAGTGGATATATTTATGAAAAGGACAGGCTTAATTCTTGGTTTTTTAATAATTCTGCTGGGATTGTTGATATTTAAATCAGGTACTGTGTACGGTAGGCCAACTCCACCTGAAACAGGATATTTCATTGCTATCTTAGGCGCCGTTACGGTTGTTTGGCATTGGCCGTCAGATAAAATTGAGGAAATTAAAGAAAAGATAAAAAAAGTGCTCCGATATCGATAGACCAATAATGATATCACAAATTGTCCATTTTGATGATATTCTCAATCAGTAGTGTCCAATTAAGATTCGAATAAATTCAATTGGATATGGCGACTAGTAATTTTGTTTTTGTAATCAGTTTCTGTGAGTGCCTGTAAAATGGGCATTTTTTCAAAAAGAGTAATACTGAAAATCTGTAAAATTGTGTAGAGACTCAGATCTAATTTGAGCTGTTTTTTTATGATGGCTACCAGAACATACATGGATATTGCAATCCAGATTTGAGTCTTCACCGCGTTTTCCGATGTGCCATAAAAAGCCTTTATTCGAAGATGCTGTTTGATCCACTTAAAAAATAATTCGACTTGCCATCGGCATCGATACAGCTCTGCGATTGTTAATGCCGGTAACCTCATTTGATTGGTCAGCAGATTTAGTCGAATGTCTTTATCTTCATCGACGAATACGACGCGACGAAGTTTATCAGAATAATTCTTTCGGGCATAAAACGCAGCTGGTAAAACGATTTGGTCGCATTTTAAGCCGCAGGATTTATCCACAGGCATCGAATACAGTCGTTGCAAACTGGCACTGGCTTTCGCACGTACAACAAAAAACGAAGAACACTGATGTAAGATATAAAGTCGTTGAAAGTCAAAGTAACCGCGATCCATAATGTAAATCGCACCGGCTTCCGGGATCAGTTCATCGAGGATGTTTACTTCATGAACTTTGCCCTTGGTTATGGCTATGAAAGAAGGGATGTTTCCCTTCAGGTCTAACAGCGCATGCAACTTAATGGCGCCTGTAGTCTTACGGTAACGCGCCCAGGGGAAAAGCGACAGACACAAGTCAATGATCGTAGCATCCAAGGCGTAAACAGTTTCTTGAAGCTGAAGACCAAAATCATCGTTGGCATATAGCTTTCTAGCCTGATGAATAAGGATTTGAGCAAAATCACAATAGATGCGCCAGTCTCTGTTTTCATTGGCATAAGCTATCGTAGAGCGAGAGACTTTACCCCTAATGCCTATATGGTAAAGTTTTTCTCGCATAGCTCGCAAGCAGCATTCAATATCGCGAAGAGATTCGCGATAAGTCAGCTGAGCAAAAGCCATGCACATAAACTGATCAAAGCATGTAAAAGAGCGAACGCGGTAATTACCGCCATATCGATTGACACATTGACGAAATTTGTGTTTGGGCAAAAAGTCCATAATCTGTGAGAAGATTGATTTGCCTTGATTCATGTAAGTTATCCTTCCGCTTGAAATAATTTCGCACTGAAGGATTATCAGCCAGGCAAACCAAATTCAAATCGATTACACTCGTTTTCGTCAATATATATAAAATAAATAGATAGTTATAAAGTTTCTTTAATTTTTAATGGGACAGCAGTGATTCTCAATATATCCGTACTTGGCTGATATTTGGTTTATGATGTGATATCCCGAATTTTCCAACAAACAAATTTCAGCTTATTTAACCCAATCTACAAAATCCCCAATTGTATATTCCGTAATCACACCTAACAAATTTTCAGTCTTTCCAGATTTCACCATCAGGCACGTATGTCACACTTTTAGGCAAGCTGAAATTCGTTGTATTAGCTGAAGCAATATGCAACCAGATTTAAGCTGGATATTTACACAGTTTTGGATTTACATTTCTTGACCGTTTCAATATGCTGTGTGGTATCCAGTTGCCAAATTTATCACCCTTGAGAGGTGCTTATGAAGAAAGATGAAAAGGGGATTTCGCGACGATCTTTCCTGAAAGCCGCCCCTGCGATCGGAGTTTCAGCAGTTTCAGCAACATTACATCAGGATGCAAACGCCTCACCGCTCAGAGTGCCCAGTGCCGAGTACGGCCGAGAGAAAGCGGTACCGGTCTTATGCCAGATGTGTGCCCAGTTCTGCCCGGCAAACGCCTTTGTCAAAGACGGCAAGGTGATTCGGATGGAAGCCAGCCCAGTTCACGAATACAAGGGAATCTGCGGCCGTTCCCGTGCCGTGGTCGGGGCGCTGTACAGCGATGACCGTATCACCACACCCCTGATACGGACCGGAGAGCGCGGAGATGGGAAATACCGCCAAGCGACTTGGAAAGAAGCCCTTGATCTCATCGGAGAAAAACTCAAGCAGCTTCGTGAGGATGAGGAGCCGGAAAAGGTGGTCTTTTTTACGCGGTTTTCCTCTGCCATGGCTTGGGATGAGAAATTTTTCGAACTGTACGGTACGCCCAACAGTGTTCGCTATGGGGATACCTGCTTTGATGTCGTTTTGAAGAGTTACAAGATGATCATGGGTTTCGGCGGTCCGGGCACACACTCCAGCGATTATGAAAACGCGGATTACGGTCTTGTCGTGGGCAGGAACATGGGAGGTGCCCTCGTTGCCCAAGGCTGGGGAGCCCAGTTCGGCAAGGGGCTGCGCCGCGGCCTGCCCATGACCGTGGTGGATCCGCGGCAACCCAATGAACTGGGACAATCCTATGCCGAGTGGCTGCCCATCCGTCCGGGAACCGACCTTTCCTTTCTGCTGGGGGTTCTGCACTTTGTTTTCAAGAAGGATTACATTGATAGAGAATATCTTCCAAAAACCAACTTGGATGCACTGATCGACCCGCAAACACTGCTTGCGGTTGAAATGGACCGAACGGCAAAGCCCAATGACTACCTAGTCTTTGACAAGGCGACCCAATCGTTCGTTATGTCTCGAAACGCAACCGAACCCGCCTACGAGGGCCGCTATGAGTATAACGGCACCACGGTCCAGCCGGCCATGGAGCTGATGAAGAAGAACCTTTTGGACCTTGATCCGCAAAAATTGTCCGAAATCTGTACCATCCCAGTATCCAAGATGGAGGGCGTCGCCGACAAGTTGCACGGGGCCGCACCAAAGGCCTTCGTGGAAATCGGTTATCGATTCACCCGGCACACCACGGATTTGCGTGCCCAGATCTGTGTGCATATGCTCAACATTCTGTTTGGCCTCTACGGAAAGGAAGGCGGCGTGTTACAAAACCGAGCGGTGAAACTGGGCGGTCTGCCGGTCACGTTTCCAAAGCCGGACATGAGCAAGAGCATCCTGAAGTGGAAGATGGATAACGAACCGCAACGGTGGCTCGCCGGCACAAAGGATGGCAGAAGCGGCATCATGCAGGCGATCCTGGACGGCAGACCCTACAAACCCAAAATGCTCTTTCTCTGGGGCCAGGATATTGTGGGCGGGACGGCCGGAGGCAAGGATATCACGGATGCATTCAAGAGCGTCGAGTCGATAATTGCAGTGTCTCCTTATTGGTCAGACAGCGTGATTTACGCGGACATCATCGTTCCCGGGTGCACCTTTCTTGAACAGGATCAGCCCTTATTAAGCAAATTTAAGGGTATCATTCCGACCATTGGCATCAACCGCAAGGCGGTGGATCCAGTCATGGGCAGCAAGGACGGATACTGGATCCTGTGTCAGATTGCCAAGCGTGTGCTCAGCGAGGATGAGTACAACACCTATTTTCTGCAACTTGAAAAGGAGGGATTACGGCCCACCTGGGAAAGTCAATTTGCAGGCATTCCAAAGAGTCCAAAGTCCGGCTTGACGCTGGCTGAACGTGATGCCATGCCCCGGACGTTGGACGATCTGCTGGACCATGGAAGTTGGGGGGCGCAGCGCATTCCCATCGATAGAATTCCACCACAGACTGCAACAGGCAAGTTTGAGGTGTATAGCTTCGCGTTGGCCGAAAAGTACAACTATCTCAAGCAAAACCACCCGGACTACCCTGACAGGATGTTTGCATCTCCACTGCCTGTAAACCTTGAACCACGCTGGTTGCTGCAGAAGGCCAGCCTTGGCGAGGACGAATTCGTTCCGGCAACGGGTTTCACGCCTCTCTCCTCTTTTGCCTCCGTACAAGCGAGGGATAATCCGATTCTGGTGGCCCTGCATCATCGGATGCGGTATGCCACCGTCTTCATCAACGAAGCGCGGGCCCGCCGCCTCGGGCTGGAGGAAGACGACCTGGTTGAGATCTGGATGGCGGAGCACCCGGATGAAAAGCAGAAGGCCGTGCTGTCCGTGAGCAGGGTCGTCCACCCGGACGTGCTCTTCAGCTACCACGGTTTAGGAAAGGGCGCGGTACGAACAACCGAAAAACTTCGCTATGCCCGAAAAAACGGCATCAATCTCAATCATTTCGGCAGGCTCCGGTTCTCCCCCGGCGTTTGCGGGCATACCCCCCAAGACATCATTTTAAAAATAAGAAAGATAGGAAGGAGCGGTGATGCGCTATCTCAATATGTACGACAGTATTAGTTGTCTCAATTGTCTGGCCTGCATGAGCGCCTGCTCCATGGAAAACAGGATGCGCATGGAACGAGATGAAGGCATATCTATCGAGCGAGGCGTCAACGAATACCTCCCCAGGTCCTATTACCTGCGCCCCTGGCGCCGAGAGGTGGGAGAGTTTCCCAATGCACGCCTGTTGGTTGCCTTTGAGCATTGCAGGCACTGCGAAATCGCTCAGTGCCTGATCCACTGCCCCGCCGAAGCCATCGAACGACGATCAACTGGGCAGGTGGTCATCAACGCCTCGGCATGTATCGGCTGCCGCACCTGCCGGGATGTCTGTCCCTTCAATATACCCTTTTACGACAAGCAGACGGGCAAGGCCAAAAAGTGCATCGGCTGCTACGATCGGGTGGAGGCAGGAATGAAGCCTGCCTGTGTCACTGCCTGCCCGAGCAAGGCGCTCATTTCCGGACATGAGGACGAAGTCATCGCCGAGGGTGAGCGCAGAGTCGCCCGATACGCCGAACGGCTCGGCCACGACTACATTCTCTACGGTAAGGACAAGATCAATCGCGTTGTGGGCCGATTGGGCTGGGTGAGTATCGCGGCCAGGGAGGACGCCAAACATTACGACCTTTTTGCCAACCCGGCCAAGGCGACCATGATCGCCCGTGATGTTTTCAAGATTGGCGGTGCCGTCGGAACTGCCGGCGTTGTCGCTGGAGCAGCTCTTCACGGACTGTATCTTTTCTCCAAGCGTAAAGACCATGTGAAAGCCGCTGAAAAGAAAACCGAGGAGGTGTCCGATGAGTAATGACCAGGAAACCGTTATCGCCTTCACCCGATTACAGCGTTCGTTCCACAATCATCTGCTCCACTTTATGGTTGTTTTCATTATCACCGGATTGCCCCTTCTTTCTACAAGTTTCAGCTTCCTGGGGTCTTTTTTCGCCATACCTTACGATTTTATTGGGAGCGTGTATACGGACCTGTCCACCTCGGGCCTGACGGACAGCGAGCGGCTGGCTGTGGGCCTGCAAGTGGCCCGCGTCATCCACCGTATCACGGCACTGTTTTTCATCATCATGGCCATCCCCTTTGTTATCGTTCATTTGATCAATATCCGAAGCTGGGCAATCTGGCCGGAAGACAGCTGGAGCCCGACAGCTTTTTTCGACGGAATCAAAGGCTTGTGGGTCAACTATGTTACCCTCGGGCACGCCCGGTTCGGCAAATTCAACGTCGGCCAAAAGCTTTTTGCCTGGACCATGATAGCGGCCATCACCGCCATCACCGTCAGCGGCTTCGTGCTGATGTTCAGGGACCACTTCTCGCAAGGAACCCAGGAATTCAGCCGTTTCGTGCATGCAGCCAGTTTTGTAGTCATTGGCGTATTCCTGATCGTTCATTTGTATCTGTCCTTGCTGCCCATGAACCGTCAGGCATTGAATGCCATGTTTGGGGAAGGGGAATTGCCTATTGACTACGTAAAAAGCCATCACCCGATTTGGTACGAAAAGTTAACCGGAAGAAGGGCTGAGCAGACATCAGCAGAAAAGGTGGAACCATCGGTCGCCGAGGAGTAACTCACTACTTCTTGAGATTTATTCAGCAACCCTGAAAAGGACTTCTTCAATCGGTCCCTCAACCTCTAATATCTGCGTTGGGGTTTTAGCCGATGGTGAAATGAATATTTTACATTTCTTGACAAAATGTGAAAAACAGCTGAATGATGGTTTTCGGCTATGCTCCCACAATTTGGGCTATGCAAAATATTAGTTGATTTCATAACGATACATGGAACGAAAAGAAATTATAGATTAGTTTTACCAATGTAAAGTTTTCCCCTCATAAATCTTTCCCATTTTATTACGAAATCCATCAAATTCATAAATTAGCGATGCAGGCACGAAACCCCCACTTTTAGGCAAGCCAAAATTTGTTACATTAGCTGATGCTTTATGCAGTCTGACTCCTCGTGCACGAAGGTTGTACTGTCTGTCTCTGCTTTGACCAAAATTTGAATTCTTCGTTGATTTCTGAGTGTGATTCATGTATCCGTATTGTGTATCTGAAATGATTTCGTGAGAATTGATAGTCGTTAGTTTCTCAATGAATGCGTAATTGGGTGATATTTGGTTTTCCGAAATGATATCACAACTCATGCCGTATTCCGACCAGTCACAACATATCAGGTCTCATTGCACACGGCATTGATTTCAGAATTTGGCAAGGAAAGCGTATTTCTTGTTTACAGAGAATGTCCGTTCTTGGTGGAATCGTTATTGAATCAGTGGTCATTAAATCTTTTTCAGTTATCACATCTTCCTACCTCTCTCAGATGGTTATATTTACATTCATACAGGATATATGATAGCTTTTTTAATCGCTTGATAATAATGTATCTTTGCACAGTTCTTAGTAGCGTTCAGAATATAGGAAGTGTGTGATGAAAATTCTAATCTCGTAAAAATATTTTTAGAATAACATTTCCTGACCATGTGGTTTAAACAAATAATTCAAAGGTTTCGAATTCTATCGAATATTTTAGAATAATAACAGGAAGGCAAATAGATATCGAATGATCACAGATTTCTAATGTACGGATGATGATATGACGGAAGAAACAAAAAAGCATGTTATCCATCGCGGCAATTCGGTTATCTCTATCGAAAAAGTTGAAAAACATCCCCAGCCGGTGGTTATCAAGAAGCGTGCCAAGCACCACGTATCCCGGCAAAGCATTCTATCCCTGCAAAAAGAATACGAAATGACCCGCACCCTCGGTGCCGTGGATGGTGTCCGCAAGGTTCTGGAGAAACAGTCGATCGAGAATCAACCGGCTTTGATTCTGGAATATATCGATGGAGAGACGCTGCAAAAACGCATCGTTGGAGATACACTCAGCCTGCATGCAAAATTAGAAATTGCGGTTGATTTGATCCGTATCCTCGACAGCGTCCATCAACAAAATGTGATCCATCTGGATCTCAACAGCGAAAATATTCTCATCGGAAACGAGCGGCAGTCAGTCCATTTAATTGATTTTAGCGCCGCTTCGAGCATTGGCCGGAGCGGCCATGAAAAAGTCGGGCCCGACCAGAGACTGGGAATCCTGCC
>Ga0265306_10000477_pt1 | contig 19028 bp, 16 predicted proteins | sample Helome_3_FD_192493 | JGI IMG/M metagenome (GOLD analysis project Ga0265306, IMG submission 192493) | Marine sediment microbial communities from subtidal zone of North Sea - Hel_20160420 (Illumina Assembly) | ecosystem: Environmental > Aquatic > Marine > Subtidal zone > Sediment ... | reverse complement strand
GTCAATGCCGTAATCGCCCGCCACCACTCGCCGGCGCGCACGAGACTACCGTCGATGCGCCCCTGCGCCAGCCAGTCCTGGCTGAACGCCGAATTCCAGGATAACCAGGCGAATGCCATCATCGTGAAGACGTAGGCAATGATCCCCGGGGTCGCGTTCCGGTAGGGAAAGGGCTGCGTCTTTATCGGCCGGCGAGGCGGGTTCTCCTCGTCGTAGAGCTGCAGCTCCGAGATGGCCAGTGCAGAATACTCGGCTGGAACGATCAAAGCGCAGCCCGAAAAGTCATCAATAACCTGGTGCGGAATCTGGGCGGATGCAAGCACGAGCGCACGATCGGCACAGGCACGCCGATTGCGGCTCTCAAACACTACTCGCATGTCGTCATTCATAGATTCGGGTAAGCTTAACAGCCGTTTTGGCGCCGAGACAGGAACCCCAATGAAACGTTTTCTTGCTGCATGGCTTGTATCCTTTTTCTGCGCCGGACTAGCGAGCGGCGAGGTTATCGATGCCGCACCTGGCGGGTTCTCACTTGTGCACGAAGTGACGATCGTAGCGCCGCGGCAAGATGCATGGCGAGCGGCTGTCTATGAAATCGGGCAATGGTGGAGCAGTGATCACACGATTTCCGGCGATGCCAGCAAGATGAGTATCGACCCGGTCCCGCAGGGTTGTTTTTGCGAAGCCATCGGCGAGCATGCCGGCGTCGTGCACCTGACAGTGACGTTCGTAAACCCCACCGTGTTGTTGCGCCTGACCGGTGGGCTCGGCCCGCTGGGGCTGCTCGGCGTAGACGGCAACATGATGTGGGAGTTCTTCGACGCCGAAGACGGAACGACCGTACGTTTCGCGTATATCGTCGGTGGCTATCGCCCGGGCGGAATGGAAGAAATGGCTGGACCGGTCGACTTCGTGATTGGCGAGGCGCTGCAGAGACTAAAAACCTATGTTGAAACCGGCGACGCGGATGCTGCCGGCATTCGCTGAGATAGCGCCGGGCGTCCGCCGCGTCGTTGCGCCCAACCCGTCGATGATGACGGGGCCGGGTACGAACACTTACCTGGTTGGCGAGAACGAAGTCGCTGTCATCGACCCGGGCCCGGCGATCGCTGAGCATGTCGAAAACATCATTGAAAAATCAAGTAGTTGTATCCGATGGATTCTCGCAACACATACGCATCCGGATCACTCGCCAGCGGTTGAGTCGCTCGCCGAGGCAAGCAATGCCGAGGTGCTCGGCATTCCGGCACCCACTGGCCAGTACCAGGACAAGACGTTCTCGCCAACGAGAATCTTGCGCGATGGCGACGTTCTCGAGACAGCGGAGTTTCGTCTTGAGGCTGTGCACACGCCAGGACACGCTTCCAATCACCTTTGTTATCGGCACGCGTCGCTCAACTGGCTATTCACGGGCGATCATGTCATTGATGGTTCGACCGTCGTCATCGATCCGCCCGACGGCAACATGAAGCACTACATAGAGTCGCTGCAGCGTTGCAAGGAACTGCAATGCGCTGCGCTCGCGCCGGGCCATGGCGAGGTGATTGGGGACCCCACGCGTGCGATCGACTGGATCATCGAGCATCGCCTTGAGCGCGAGGCGAAAGTACTCGCAGCAGTAAATGCAAACGCGGGCCTGACGACGCATGAACTCGTTCCCCACATTTACCAGGATGTGGATCCAAAGCTGTACGGCTGGGCGGAACGCTCATTGCTCGCGCACGTCCTCAAACTCGAAGCTGACGGCGTTGCTTCCTCAATGGACGGCAGGTGGTACGCCAAGTAGCAATCATCGTTGCAGTGGCGGTGCTAATCGTAGCGTCGCTGGCAACAAGACACGAAACGCCAGCCCCTATCATTGAATCTGTCGAAGCACCTGCTGATACCAGGTTGCTGGATGAGGTTGAGGCGCTGTTGTCAAAACGTTCTACCGTCTTCGAAGTCTGTGACGACACAATAGAAGACGCGGCTATTGCGGAAAAGATGGCAGAGCTGGACCGGCTCGAGCAGCAAGTCGTGCCGGTGCTCGAAGCATCGGCAAGCGCCGAACACCTGTTGGTCGCAGCGCTGATGATCTGGAGCGACGAGCCGGACCGTGCGCTGCAATTGCTCGGTGAAGCGGCGTACCGAGATCCACGAGACCCGTTGATCGTGTCGCAGCTCCTGGCAGTGTGTGTCGAATTCGGCGGGCAATGCAGTCGGCCGCGAGGCGAGATAGAACGGATGTTGATCACTGCGGATCGTGCCAACGGCCTGGCTTGGGTGCAGGTCGCCAGAAGCCGGCTGGAGAGAGCCGATGAGTCGGGAGCACTCGAAGCCATGCGGGAAGCCGCTGCCGCGGCAACAAACGATGCCTATTTCCCCGAGTACGTGATGATGTTTGACAGGGGATTCTCAGCCTCCACGGATTTGCCCGCCTATGATCGTCTGGAAGCGGCATTCGGTTTCGCGGCGGCATTGCCGGCGAGCACCTACTTTATCATCCAGGATTGCCGGCGACTTGGAGAGAAATCACCGGAATGGCAGGACGCGTGCCTCAGGCTTGGCGAGCGCCAGGAGCACGACAGTCGTACGTTGTTGAGCAAAGCGTTGGGCCTGGGCCTGCAGTTACAGATGTACGAACTGGCAGGCAACACGCGGAGCCAGCAAGAAACAGAGCGGCGCCAACAGGAGTTTCGCGACAGCTTTCAGGGCTTGGTCCAGAAAGCAGGACAAGCCGATAGACTGCGTGACGCCAGTCTTGCTCAACAGTACCTGGATACATTCGCTGCATCCGGCGAGTTCGCAGCGATGGAATATCTGGCCATGGAAGTCGAGGCTCGGCTGCCGGGGCTCGACAGCGCGCAACCGTCGGCCTGTTCCGGCCCTTGATATGAGCGCCAACTTCGCATAGCGTACGCGGGCCAGAAATTGAGGATCATCAAATGACGTTCGTTGTCACCGAATCGTGTATCAAGTGCAAACTGACCGATTGTGTTGAGGTTTGCCCGGTTGACTGCTTTCATGAGGGACCGAACTTCCTCGTGATTGACCCTGAAGAGTGCATCGACTGCACGCTCTGCGAGCCCGAGTGCCCGGTTGAGGCGATCTACTCCGAGGATGAGCTACCGGAAGGTCAGGAGAAATTCATCGAGATCAATGCCGAGCTGTCAGAGCAGTGGCCTGTCATCACCGAGATGAAAGACCCGCCCGAGGATGCGGACGAGTGGCGAGAAGTTAAGGACAAGCTCCAGTACCTGGAGAAATAAACCCGATCAGCACCTCGGCGAGTTCTTCGCCTTTGTCCTCCTGCAGGAAATGGCCTGCATCTTCAATGATGACGTGGTCTTGACCGGCGGCGCCCGGCACGAGCTTTTTAAATATCCGTTCGCCACCTCCCAGGATGGGGTCCTTGTCACTGAATGTCGTCAGGAACGGCTTCGTCCAGTTCATCAGTACCGCCCACGCCCGCCGATTGGCGTCACTGGCTGGATCATCCGGTACTGCGGGAACCAGGTTGGGAAATGCACGCGCGCCAGCCTTGAAGTCCTCATCCGGGAACGGCGCGTCATAGGCGGCGACAATGTCATCACCAAGGTTTGAGATAGCGGCCCGCTGGAACAATTGACCAATATTGAAGCTGGGATTGGAGCGCGCAAACTCGCGCCATTCCATGAACGCCTTCGACATTTCCTGATCGCCGGTGGGCAGGGCGCCGTTGCCGATCGCAATACGCGCAAAGCGACTTTCGTTCTCGGTTGCGACCCGGAGACCAATTAGTGACCCCCAATCCTGGCCGAACAGTGTGATGTCACGCAGGTCGAGTAGCTCAATAAACTGTGTCATCCAATCGACGTGCCCTGCGTAGCTATAGTCGCTTTGCCGGGTCGGTTTGTCCGACTTGCCAAAGCCGATGATGTCCGGCGCGATGACGCGATGTCCTGCAGTGACAAGCGGCGGAATCATCTTGCGATACAGGTAGGACCAGCTCGGTTCGCCGTGCAACAGCAGCACAGGGGCAGCATCAGCAGGTCCTTCGTCGACGTAGTGCATGCGCAGGCCGTCGACCTGGACGTAGTGGGGCTCAAAGTCGTAGCCGGGCAGGTCGACAAAGCGATCGTCGGGTGTGCGTAGCGCCTTCATGGCCGTATCATACCGGCATGACAAGCTTGCGCGCCAAATTCGTACGCCGAACGACCCGGGCGTTCTTTAAAACCATAGATGCAGAAAAAGCCGATGTGCATGCTATGCGCAAGACATGGCATTCGGCGGCCAAGGTCCTATGGACACCCAGGAAAGTTAGAGTCGAGGAAGCAAAGATCCATGGACTGACTGCCGAATGGCTGACGCCGAAGGGTGCTCCAGAGGACAAGCTTCTTCTCTACCTGCACGGTGGCGCGTACGTCATGGGCAACTGCGCGACGCATCGGCAGCTCGTCAGCTACCTTGCCAAATACTCGGGCATCAAAGCATTGCTGCCCGAGTATCGGCTGGCGCCGGAGCACCCATTTCCAGCGGCTATCGACGATGCCGTTGGTCTGTATCGTTCCTTGCTGGCCGACGGCTACACGGCGGGAAATATCGTCATAGCGGGCGACTCAGCTGGTGGTGGCCTGACGATGGCAACCCTGCTATCGCTACGCGACGCGCGCGATCCACTGCCGGCTGCGGCGTGCCTCCTGTCCCCCTGGCTTGATCTCACAGCGACCGGTGAGTCCATGACAACGCGCGCGAAGAAAGACCCATGGTTTCAGCCCGAGGATATGCCAATTGTTGCGGCTTACTACTGCCGCGAGGACCAGCTCAGGAACCCGCTGGTCTCGCCCGTGTTTGCCGATTTGTCCGGACTACCACCGCTTTACATCCAGGTAGGAGAAGACGAAATCCTGCTCAGCGATTCAACGCGTGCGGCCGACAAAGTGAAAGCTGCCGGAGGTGAGGTTGAGATCGAAATCTGGCCTGGCATGTGGCACGTGTTCCAGGCGTTCCTGGTCCAGGTGCCAGAAAGCAAGAAAGCGGCGAAGAAGATCGGCAAGTTTGTTCAGAGATTCCTGAAAGAGAAGCGTCAGTCAGAAGCCTGATTGCTTTTGCGAGTCGTCGTACATCTTTGTGAGGAATGAGCGGATTGCGGGTTCAGCTTCATCACGCGTCATGAGTTTTTGCTTTTCGAGCACGATTGCCATGTCCTTGATCGTTCGTTTGCCATCGATCAGCGACATCATGAATGAGTAGATCTGGGTCGTCATCGCCTGGCTGCGGAAAGATTGCAACAGCGGCACCGGTTCCTTAGCGGTCACGATCCAGTCGGGCAGAGCGCGATGCCGGGGCGGCGCGTCGACTTCACGTTCCTTGTACGCCGAGAATGAAAATACTCTTTCCTGGCGCCCGTGCCGGCTTGCCGGCGAACACATGTAGGGGATTGTCGCGTCGCTGACGTAGGGGTCGCTGAAACCATTCTCGGCAACGATCGCCTTGGTCTCTTCGGGACTGTAGCGGCGTGCACGCTCAGGGCTGGCGAAGGCTAGTGAGCCGAAGTTGACCCAGCGGCCGTTCGGCTTGAGCAAATTGTTGACGCGAGCCGCGAGAACCGGCAGATCCTCAGTGATGATATCGATCAACCAGGGCGTTACGACGGTGTCGAATGAAGCTTGTGCAAAAGGTGCTCGCAGTGCATCGCCCAGCACCAGGTGAAAGCCATCACGGGCGACATCCGGCGCTGACAGCGTTCGCAGCACGGCGTCATCCTCGAGTGACTTCGGCGCGATCGGAAACTCATACATTTTGAGCGATTCACCACGCGTGACCGCCTGGGCCACCAGGAGCAACAGAGGGTTGAAGTCCATCGCAACCGTGGTCGCGCAGTCCATTTGCATATGCAGGTCATAAGCAAGTCGACACGCGCCGGCGCCGAGGACGAGCACGTTGCCGAGTTCCGCGCTTTCGTGCAGCACAGCACGCAGCTGCTTCATAGATGCCTTGTTCTCTTCATCGCCCCAGGACCAGTCACGATGGACGTTGGCGTAGTACGTATTCAGCGCCTGGTCGGCAGGAAGTCGGGTGCGCAACGCGAGATAACTTTCGTAGTTGCCGTGCAGCGATTGCACATCCACAGGTTGCAGCAGTTTGTGCAGCGAGCGCCGGTGTGAATCAGTAGCTTTCTTGTAACGTTCGATACGCCGCCTGGTCAGTGGGCGCAGGTCTTTGTCACCGAGCTCGACTTCGAGTTGAGCCGATTCCTGGCTGAGCTTCTGCAGAGCGAATTGCAGGCGGCCACGCCACTCGCCGAGGGTCGCCTGCGGCTCGGCGAACATCCACGGAATGCCATCCAGGGAGGGAAAGTCGATCTTGCAGGCGCTGCAACTGTACACGCCGTCCTTTTCGGACAGCGGCGTTTTGTCACAACGTGGACAGGCAAGCAGCGTTTCAAGCATGGCGCGAGTATACCCGCAAAAAAAAAAGACCGGCCAAGAGGCCGGTCTCATTTCCGCGCATAGCGGGGGTAGTGCTACACGGGATTGCCGATCGTGCCATTACATATCGGTGTAAAGGCCGTCAAACTGTCCTGTAACGTCGTGTTACCCAGTCCGTGATTAGGGAATACATTAGCGAATTGTCCCTGCTCACCGTGCAGTGCCATGTAGTTAAGCAACACGGTGTTCACGAGCGAATTGACGTTATTGGCTGCCGGGGTCGCTGCGCGTTGCACCGAGCCGCCTGCATCCATGTAGCCGATTTGCTGGTGTATGGCTTGTTCCTGCGGCGTCGCGCCGATAATGGTCGGCCTTCGTCCCGGGTTGTAGACCAGGAAGAACGCACCCGCCGTCGACGAATTGTCACTCGACCACTCGCCCTTGCCGCGACCCTCCGCCGAGTTATCGATCGTGCCGTTCGAAGACAGCGAGCCGTCACTAAAGACATACATCATCAGCGGAACGCCCTGGCGAGCGGCGTACTCAAGACAGGCGCCCATGCAACGTCCGGCGCGTTCGTCCTTGACCTCGCCCTCTGCGCGGGCGCCACCGTGATAGTCATAACCGCCCATCTCGATCGTGCCCGCACCTGCATAGCCGTTTACGACCAGCTTCATGATGGCAGCCGTCTTGCGGAATTCCTGACCATCCCTGCTGTTTTCGTTGAATTCAGCGGCCGTGAAGATGCCTGTAGGACCAACGATCTCCGGATCGAGACCCGGATCGATCGGCACACCGCCGAAGCGATCAGCAATATCAGCCGACTTCAGGTAGCCGCAACGGACCAGCTCCTTGATGACGGCGTCCTGCGTGATCTGTGTGTTGACCTGATCCATCTTGTTATCCGAGATGCGATAGATCGATTCCATGACGGCCGTTGCATCGTCTTTCGACAATATGCCGACAAGATCACCGGTATCGACGAGATTGACCACGTCACCAGGCCTGTCGACCTTGGTCGGTGTCAGGCTCGCGTCCATCAGCGCCTGCGGCAACGTCGAGTTACCACCGGAGGCTGTGTTTTCGGTGCCTGTCAGCGTCAGAATCGAGCCGTCAGCACCGAGACCGCCAGCACCTGCACGCGCAATGCCGTTCATCGGATTGTGCGGATTGTTGCCCGTGTCATTGTCCGAACGTGCCGGAATGACAGCGCCATTGATAAACTGCTCATTGCCCGCTGTCAGGCTGTTCATGATGCCGCGACGGAACGGGCTATCCAGGTGGAAGCCAAGACCGAGGTCGAAGTTCTCGTACGGCAGGGCCAACGTCGGATCGACGAGACCCGGGACCATGTCACCCGGCAGCCCCATCTTCCGGTAGCCCGCCGATGACAGGAAGTCCATTTGTCCGCCTTCCTGGCCGACGAGGACGTTCGAGCCGGCAATATTTGCACCACCAGCGAGATCGAAGCAGATGAACGGGATCTTGCCCGCGCCATTGGTTGCGATCTGGCAAGGACTCAGGAGCAGTGGGCTCAGATCACCCGACAAGGCGGCAGCCGCCTCGCGAGGGTTTGAGAACATGCTCAGAATGCCAGCGCCCGTCGTGTAGGCGGCGCCGGTCATGAAACCCTGCGCTACAAACTGACGTCGCGTGACAGGACGCGGATGGTCTGCGTGATACTGCGGCTCATCCCAGTGCCGTGCATTACGTTTCTTAGCCATAACTCTATTCCTTATCCTTGTCCTGTCTTTTATTGAACGAGCGTCGTTGCGTTGCCGAGCATGGCCGCGCAAACACCCTTTGAAATTGCCCGGGTCGTGCTGCCACCGGCGATCAATCGATCAACCAGGTTGCTCGGTCGGCTGCCAGAGGCCGCGACCGATGCCAGCTCGGAGTAAACGTCGGCGTAAGCCGGCTGACTCGCGAGGCTGGTGCCCATGATCCTGTTGATTATTGGATCAACGAACAGTCCGCGATTGCCCGCAGAGAACGCTGTCGCTGGAGCGGCATCAAAGTTGAACCCGGGGAACATTGCCGGAGTCGTCGGATCCGGATTGCCATCGGTGTTGACCAGGGCATCGCAGTACGCGATAGCCAGCTGTGCAACGGCAACCTGGTGCGACGACAGGAACGTGTTGATGTCCTCAACAGCCGGCAGAGACTGCCTGAGTTCCTGGTAGGTCAAATCCACATTCTGGAAATCCACCCAGTTGACTTCAGTCGCCGCCGAGAACGTTGCATTGATCTCGTCGAACGTCTTCATGCCGATCTGCGATGCCGGGAGCAGGTCACTCTCTGTGATCACCAGTGTTGGATCCGCAGGACGGTTGTAGCTGCTGCCGGCGAGCCGATCAAACGTCAGAAAGAACTCATCGCTATCCGGGCCTTTTTCGAGCGGCAGTACCGCGCCCAGCACTGACAATGGCTGGCCGAGTTCCTGGAACAACGACGCGCTCAAGGTCTGGACCATCGTTGAGTAGCTCTGTCCGACCGGTGCTTCGAGTCCATTCATAGCCACGCGCAGGCCCTCAAGCGGTATACCTTCCGGCGTAGAGCCGTCGAGTGTTACAAAATGAGGCGTGTCGAACAGGTACGCATACGTGTCGTACTGAGCGACCTCAAACAATATGTATGAGGACTGCGGTGCGGCGGAAATGATGTCCGAGATGTCGAACAGCAGGAAGAATTTCTCACCTACGCCAACATCAAAGTTCTGCGTGATCTGTTCCTGCGTCAACGCACGACGGTGAACAGCAGCAAGACGCACAGTACCTTGCCAGGGGCCATCACCCGATACTTCGTTGCCGATGACAAATGCGAACGTATCCTGCCAGTCGATCAGCGTGCCGCCCGGCACGGGGTCGACCTGCGAGACCAGGTTGCCGTTAACGTAGATCTTGCGGCCCTCGATCGGGTCGTAGGTTGCGACAACATGCTGCAGAGTCGCCTGTAGAACTTCGTCGGCATCCGGTGTGGACAGCGCCGGATCGCCGTTCAGGCTCGTCTCGGTGCTGCGCAGCAGGAAGTCATAATTATACAAAGTCTGCTGTAACGTGAAGTTACGGGCCTGATCGCCGGCCGAATAGCTGACAATACGTGCCATTTCCTGCGTGACATTAGCCGGTACCACCCAGGCCTCGATCGTGAACTCGCCCGATTGCTGGATGACGTCGTGCATCTTCTTGCTGGCTGTCGTTGTGCCGCGAGCAATACCACCGTTCGTGGTGATGCCCCAGCCGCCGTACCAGGCCACTTCCGGAGACAGGTTCAGGTCGACCGCCGGGTCGACACCACTGCTGTCAAAAGCAACAAGGCCGTTACCCGTCTTGAATTCCCACAGTGCAATCTGGGCGTCTTCAAAGCGGTTGCCACCCGATGCAATCGTACCGTCCGTCAACTTCAGTGCCTTACTGAAGACAAGGTTCGGGTCGACCGTCGTCGGCGTAATGCCATTCGAGAATGCCGTGATGGCATCTTCCATGACCTGCGCATCGTTCGAGCAAGAGTTGCTCCAGCAATTATGGAACTCCGTACGCAGGCGGATCACGAGGCGCGAATTGGCCGGCGTGTCGAGATTGATTTTCGGCTTCGCCGCGTCATAAGCGGTAACAATGTCCGGATCGGCGAAGTACGGCTGTTGCGCGTTCGCGGACTCGGAGCTGTGACAGTTGGCGCAATAAACTTCGAGTACCGGATTGTGAACGAGCGTTTCGAACGAGCTCGGATCCGCCGGGAAGTTCTTGCTGACGCCCGGGTCTTGCGACGGCGGAGGAGTCAGCGTGATCTGGCGACCACCGCCTCCGGTGTCACCAACCCAGTTCTCGATCCAGGTCGTCATGATCGTGCCACAAACGCCCGGGTCAGCAACCCAGCAGTTGTGGCCCTGGCCGACCTTCTCGACGACGCGTGACAGCGAAGGCGTCTGCGTGTCGGTGACCGTCAGTGCGGCATCGTAAGCCATGTTGACGTCGTCATTGCGAACAAACATCGGCAACTGGCCGACCGATTCGTTGTGGCATGAGCCGCAACGGTCCGTAGTTTTGGCGTTCGCCCAGAATTCCTGTTGGAAACTGAGAACGTCCGCATCGCGCGCGACTGGACCCGTATAGGGTGTGTTGTTGGTTGGGCCACCTGGAGGTGCCGCAGTATTTGTGGTTTGTGCACCACCGCCACAGGCAGCGATAACAAGACTGGCGGCAACCGCAAGGAGCGCATTTCTCAGCGTCGGCCGATCAAATCGCTCAATCGGCGACACCTGCATAGCAATGTCAATATTCATTGTTCAGTCTCCCTACTGGCCCATGCAGTGAACGGCGGTCTGGGCAAAGACGTCTTTCATCCGGTAGCCCAGCGTGGTCATGAAGTCGGTCGTCAGCTGGTCAACCATGCCGCGATCCCCAATGTCTTCCGGATCGCGCAGGCAAACCGCGCGGAAAACCTTGCGCACCTGGCAGGAAGCAAACGCTTCACTGTTGGCGAGCTCCTCGCCCAGTGACTTCGCGCCATTGCCGGATCCCGACAGTGACGGGCTGAAGCCCATGTAGGCGTTCTGGCCGTTACGCCAGTAGTTATCCCATTCGTCATCCGGTGTGCGGAAGCCCTGCGGGAAATTCAGGTCGTTGTTGAAATACTTGGGCTGCACCGTGCCACCAGGTCCGGGGCCGGCAGCTGTGTACTCGAGGCGGCCTGACACATCGTTGTAGTTGTAGTAGGCAAACGCCTGCGCCATCGGGTCCATGCCCGTGTGGCAGCCAACGCAGTTGTTCAGAAACAGGCGGCTGTCTCCACCCGGGCTGCGTGATACGTCCTGACGAATACGGTCAGGTGACAGCTTCGGGTCGTGCATCTGTTCCATGTCATTACACATGTGGTTCATCAACGTGAAGCGGAACATTGCGCGATTTGTACCGGCGATGAAGAACGCTTCGGCTGCTGCGCGCGACGTAATAACGCCGGCCGTTGCCGATGCGGGAATGCCAGTGATAGATGACTGCGTTACATTGGTCAGTTCGTCGCGCAGGTTGATGTTGTCCGCCTCGAGCTGTGCGAAGTGATCGTTGTTGGCGGCAGATGGTGCGGATGCGACAACACCATTGTTGCCGACATACGTCAGATTGGCGGACAGCAATGTATTAAATGGCACATCGTCGCGGATCATGCCGATGACCGTCGCGATGTAGTCATTTAAAGGTACAAACACTGACTGATCGCGATTCGTCCATGGCGCGGCGAAATTCTTCAACGTCACGTTGTAGAAGTTCGCGTCGTCCATTGCGATGAAGGCCGCGGAATTCGCGGTACCTGGCAATGCAGGGTTAATCGCATCCTCCATCTGCTGCAATACCGCGTCAGTCGGCGGTACTCCTGCAAGACGGTCGTGCATGCGTTTCGCCTGCTCCCTATAGCCTGCTTGTGCCGGCGCCATCAGCGTCGTTGCCAGTGCTGCAACGAGCGCCATGCGCCAAAGCGGCGTAGTCCATCCCTGGTCTTTGGCTTGTCTCATTTTTATCCACGTCCTGTATTTCATAACACTCTGCCCACGAATTTAATCAATCCACCCAACGTGACTTAAGCTTTCGAAGTTTCAGGAGGTTGACCAAACACGCCGACAGACGTTTTCAACAACCTGATGCTGCCCGACTCTCTAAAAAATGTCCGTGAATGCATTCACAGTCCTGCATTCGTGAATCGGGTGGCGCCACAAAAACATTCGATCTGTAATCACTAAAGCAATTGCTGTGCCAGTCTGGCGAAAACTTCGAAAAAGAAGCCATAAATGCTTTAAAAACAAATAGTTGTGGGCTTGGTGTAAGGGTTAACCGAAACAGCACTATGTCAAGTCATTGTCTCCACTTTCGCACGGGGATTATGACCAGTGGAGGTAAGCTACTGATTGCATGGGACTCGGTAACTGTCGTCGAAGGGAGACATGGTCAGAAAGTGACGTGGATCCGAGCAACAAAGTACGAACGACGTAGTGTTCGCGTGGCTTCGAGCTGTTGCCGCAACACACATTCGCAATCACGCAAGAAAATATGTGTGGAACTGTTTCCGGTTCTGTCTCGTGTAGTTTAAGGCAAGCACCAATTTCGGAGTTAAAAAGGACATTTAACTTTGCGTACTGTCGCCCTTTTTCGACATTACATTGACTTCTGCACCTCACCTATACTGAGGTGCGGATTGTGATCGCGTTAACGGTATAGAAGAGCTTACGCGTCCACACTAACCCATTCCTCGCGGTTCGCCAGGAAGACCGAGGTATACAGAATTATGAACAGGCAAACTCGACATGGATTTCGATTCGCTGCGCTGATTTCAGTCGCGGCGGCTATTGCTGCGTGTAGCCAGGGAGACGGGGTTAGCATCGGTACCGGGCAGGACTCGGATCCGGTCGTTATCGATTTCCCGATCGCCTACATTCGGGCACCTATTCCTGTAGATGACAATGGTGATTTCGAACAGGAAGACTTGCGTGAACAGATCACGTTCGATTTCGGCGCAGACGTTTTCTATCGCGATCGCGCTTCGCCGAGTGCCGAAGCGATCAATATTACCGGCGAACTGACCCAGGGCTTGGCTGCGATTCGCGACGTAGAGATCGCCTACGACGGTAGCGCGATCGTTTTCGCTATGCGCCATCCGTTTGATCCGAATGCCGATGAAGAAGACCTGCCGACCTGGAATATCTGGAAATACACGTTCGATGGCAGTGTCCTGGAGCGCGTTATCAAGTCAGACCTGACCGCAGAAATCGGCCACGACATCATGCCGAAGTACCTGCCGGACGGGCGTCTTATATTCGCCTCGACTCGACAAACGCGTTCGCAGGCCGTTCTCCTTGATGAAGGCAAGGCGGGCTTTCCGGCGATGGATGAAGACCAAAACGAGTTCACATTCAATATTCACATCATGAACGATGATGGTAGTGGCGTTGAGCAGTTGTCGTTCAATCAGAGTCATGACCTGGATCCAGCGCCAATGCTCAACGGCCAGATCGTGTTCTCGCGCTGGGATCACGCTGGCAACCATGATGAGGTGAACCTGTACCGGATGAACCCGGACGGTTCGGCGCTCGAGTTGTTGTACGGTGCACAGAGCCACGCAACGGGTACTAATGGCGAGATCGTGCAGTTTATGCAGCCGCGTGTGCTGGAAGACGGTCGTACCATGGCGCTCATTCGCCCGTTCACGGACACCGAAGGTGGCGGCGAACTTGTCGCGATCGACACACAGCAGTACCTCGAAAATACCCAGCCAACTGCGCCGAACATTGGCATTCTCAATGGACCGGCGCAGGAAGATGCCACGATCAACCAGGTATCTACCGAACCCGGTGTGCCGTCACCGGGCGGGCGCTATGCATCGGTCTACCCGATTCTCGACGGCAGCGGCCGCCTTATTGTGAGCTGGAGTCAGTGTCGCCTGCTTGAGCAGCTGATGGATGATGGCGACCCGCTGACGGATGACACACTCATCACTCCCTGTACACAGGATCGCCTGGCGATGTTGTTCGTGCAGCCTGATCCTGACAACCCTGTAACACCCGACGTGGGCACGTATGTCGTAGCCCCGCCGCTCTATGGCATATGGATGTACGATCCGAGCGACGATACACAGCTGCCGATCGTGCCCGGTGAGGAAGGCTTCATTTTCACCGAAGTTGTGGCCGCGGATCCGAAAGTTGCGCCGCCGGCCATTCCTGACGGCATGAATACATTCCAACTGGATCCGACGATCGCCGATGCGGGCGAGGCTGTGTTGAACATTCGCAATGTGTATGACTTCGACGGCGGTGCCGTGGTCGACATCCCGACAATGGCTGACCCGTTGCAGACGGCAGCTGCGGCCCGACCGGCACGCTTCCTGCGTATTGAGAAAGCTGTGTCTATCCCGGACGATGATCTTGTCGATCTCGACAACACGGCGTTCGGCGTAACGACCCAGTTTGGCATGAAGGAGGTCATCTCCTACTCGATGATCGAGCCGGATGGTTCAGTTATGGTCAAGGTGCCGGCAAACGTCGCATTGCAGATCAGCGTTACGGACGAGTATGGCAAACGCATAACAGAGCGCCACCAGAACTGGATTTCCCTGCGTCCGGGCCAGGAACTCAAGTGCCAGGGTTGCCACCTCGGCAACACCGGACTCTCGCACGGTCGCTACGACGCGTTTGAATCGGCGTATGCAGGCGCCCAGGCAGGCTGGCTCGAATTCCCGAATACGGACCCGCAGTGGTTTATCGGCACTCCGGGCGAGACGATGGCCGAGGTGCGTGCGCGCGTGACTTGCACGAACGCCGGCGGCGTTTGCGATGCGACGACGTCGATTGAGCCGTCGATGAATGCGATTTACCGTGACGTCTGGACCGCGGATCCGACGGTCCGTGCGAACAACCTCGATATCGACATGCTGTACACGGATTTGATGACACAATCTCCGACATCGCTGGCTTGCCAGCTGGATTGGCAGGCGCAGTGTCGCAGCGTTATCAACTACGAATCGGTCTTGCACCCGCTGTGGAGCCTGCCGCGGCCACAGTTTGACGCCGCGGGCGTCCCGATACTCGACGGCAACGGCGTGCAGATCGACAGGCAGTGCACGCTGTGCCATACGCAGATCGATCCGGCTGATGGCGCGACGGTAATCGTCCCGGCTGGTCAACTCGAACTAACTGACGGGCTCTCGCCCGACGAACCGGATCACTTCCATGCCTATCGCGAACTGTTAGTTACTGATAATCTTCAGGAAGTGGTCAACGGCGCATTGGTCGATGCGCAGCAGCAAATTGGTGTCGATATCGACGGGAACCCGATATTCGACGTTATCCCGACTCCGTCTCCGGCGAGCGTCGCCGGCGCGCGGGCGTCAGGAAATTTCTTCGGACGGTTTGAAGATCCGAACAACTTAGAGCACTACGGTGTTCTGTCTAGCGCGGAGAGACGCTTAATTGCGGAATGGTTAGATGTCGGAGCCCAGTACTACAATAATCCTTTCGACGTCCCGCAGTAATCTGTCCGCCTGGTGCGCGTGTCTTGTAGCCCTAACGCTGCTGGCATTCGCACCCGGACACGCAGAGGCCGCCGACGAAGTCCTTCGCAAAGTGGCGGTTGCTGATCCGTATCTCGAAATGCATACGGGGCCAGGTCGCGGCTACCCGATATTCAATGTTGTTGATCGGGGTGACCAGGTCGAGATCCTCATGCAGCGCACTGACTGGTACCAGGTGCGTACAGACCGGGGAATCGAAGGCTGGGTCGACCAGGCGCAGATGGAGCTGACCCTCAATCCGGATGGTTCCGAGGTCGAATTCGCCCGGGCCACTATTGAGGACTTCACCAATGCCAGGTGGGAGACCGGCATTCTGGCCGGTGACTTCGGCGGTGCGAACATCGTTTCGCTCTATGGTGGCTACTCGCTCAACCCGCATGTCTCGATAGAGGTATGGGGTTCACAGATTTTAGGAAATTTTTCGAATGGCTGGATGGGCAGTGTTAACGTCGTCCATGAAACCTGGCCGGAGTGGCGATTTTCGCCATTTTTCACATTGGGCGCCGGTGTCATTCATACGTCGCCCAAGTCGACGATCATCCAGGGTGATGATCGCACCGACCAGGTAGGACACGTGGGCGCAGGTCTGAGGATCTACGCCTCACGACGTTTTTTGTTCCGAGCTGAATACAAGAGTTACGTGGTCTTCACGAGCCGTGACGAGAATGAGGAAGTAGAAGAATGGAAAGTCGGTTTCGCGTTCTTTTTCTGATCACTTGCGTGATCACGCTCTCGGGCTGTGCAGCCACGAAGAATCTGTTCGGCATCGGTGACGATGAGGCACCGCCGCCATCGTCGGCGCCGCCCGGGGAGGTAGTCGATCCACAGGTCGAACGTCGCGAGATCAAGGAGCCGGCGATCGATCGCGAAGACTTCGAGATCGGCGTATTCGCCGGCATCATGAACATCGAGGACTTTGGCAGTGATGCATCGTACGGCGTACGGATTGCCTATCACGTCACCGAAGGCTTCTTCGTCGAGGCGACAGCCGGACAATCCGAGGCCAGCCTGACGAGCTTCGAGATTTTGTCGGGTGGTGCGTTGCTGTTTGAAGACCGCACCTTGACCTATTACAACCTCAACCTCGGCTACAACGTCCTGCCGGGAGAGGTCTTTATTGGCGAAGGGCGCGCCTACAATACGAATTTCTACCTGATCGCAGGACTCGGTTCCACGAACTTCGCTGACGACGATCGCTTTACGGTCAATTTTGGTGCGGGCTTTCGTTTCCTGCTGACCGACTCCGTTGCGATACACGTGGACTTTCGGGACCACCTTTTCGATAGCGACATCCTGGGTAGCGAGAAGACAACGCACAATCTCGAGGGCACCATCGGCGTCACGATGTTCTTCTGAGGCAGAGGTCACGGTTCGACGCGCAAGCGGACGATACAGTAGGGGTATGAGTATGAACATCAAGACAATTAGCCGCCTTGTGCTGGCGCTTGCGGTGCTTGCCGGCACAGCAGGTTGCAGCAGTATTGAGCCCTGGGTGAAACCCTACGAACGCGATCGACTTGCCGATCCAATCATGGCACTCGATATGGATCCGGTTTCCAGCGCCTACCTGCAACATGTCTACGAGGCCCGCGAAGGCGCCCGTGGCGGTGAGGGCGCTGCCGGTGGCGGTTGCGGCTGCAACTAGGGACTCCTGAGCAACCATGAATTTGCGGCGTGGCATATTTGTTTCGGTCCTGGGCCTGCTGGTAAGCAGCAATGCCCTGGCCGGCGTGCTGCCCGAAGATCGCAGCGATATCCTCTATCACCTGTATGACGGTGGTGGCGTGCAGATTGACGGTCCATCTGTCCTGATGCGCAAGCAAATTGGCAAGAGCACGTCATTCGTCGGCAATTACTACGTCGATATGATCAGCTCGGCTTCGATCGACGTTATTACAACGGCCAGCCCGTACTCAGAGGAACGCACGCAGTGGTCGCTCGGCATGGACTACCTGCGCGGCAATACGACGATGTCCGTCGGATACACAAGCAGTGTCGAATCGGATTTCGACGCCAAGACCTATAGCTTCACGGTTAGCCAGGACATGTTTGGCGATATGACGACGCTGACCCTGAGCTACGCGCTGGGTGATGATCTTGTCGGTCGCTCGGATGATCCGAGCTTTGAGCGCGAAGTAGACCGCCAGCATTACGGCGTCGGCCTGACGCAAATCCTGACGCGCAATCTGATCGCAACGCTGAATTTCGAGACGATTACCGACGAGGGTTTTCTGAACAATCCGTATCGATCTGTACGTTATGCGGATGCGAATGTTGCGCGCGGCTTCAGTTACGAACCCGAGCTATACCCGAATACACGAACGAGTAACGCGGTTGGCTTGCGCATGAGGTACTTTCTGCCTTACCGGGCAGCGCTGGAGGGGGAGTATCGGTACTTCACCGATACCTGGGACATCGAGGCGCACACGGCCTCGATTAGCTACACGCATCCGATAGGGCCCTTCATCATAAATGCGAAGTACCGCTACACCGATCAGACCGGTGCACACTTTTATTCCGACCTGTTTCCTCGTCCCGAGGCGACGAATTTCCGTGGCCGCGACAAGGAGCTCAGCCCGCTAACGAGCCAAACGTTCGGCATAGGCGCCAGCTTCGAGTTCATCGGTGAGCCGGAAGGCTGGCGCTTTCTCAAGCGTGGCACTGTCAATTTTTCCTACAATTTTCTGTCGATCGACTACGACGACTTCTCCGACATCAGCGCTGGCCAGCCACTCGGCATGGAGCCGCTGTACCAGCTCGAAGCGGACATCATCCAGATATTCTTCTCGTTCTGGTACTAAGTCGCAGCGACCCGCTCGGGGCCTTTTCTGATGGTACGATGACGGCCCATGACTATCCTGATCATCATTTTGGTGCTGGTTGGCGGCGCCCTGGTCGTTTTGTACAACCGGCTCGTTCGCAGTCGTAATCGTGTTGATACGGCCTGGAGCGACGTCGATGTGCAGCTGCAACGTCGCCACGACCTGATTCCACGGCTCGTCTCGTCCGTTGATGCCTACGCCAAGTACGAGCGTGCAACGTTGGAGGCGGTCGCTGAGCTACGCACGGAGGCGATGCGCGTCACTGACCTGGATGCCCGGGGCAAGGCGGAAGAAGAGCTCAGTACAGGCGTACAACGATTGATTGCGCTGGCCGAGAGCTATCCCGATCTAAAGGCGAACGAAAACTTCCTCAATCTGCAGAACGAACTCGTGGAAACCGAGAACTATTTGCAGTTTGCTCGCCGTTATTACAACGGTTCAGTGCGCGACTACAACACGATGACCGAAACAGTGCCAAGCAATGTCGTGGCAGGTATTTTCAATTTCGATGCGCGCAGTTTCTTTCAGAAGTCGTCGGACGATGCGGCCAGCGTGCCGCTTGTCAATCTTGGGTCTGCTGAATGAGAAAGCTGCTCGCTTGCATCCTCCTGCTGTCATTTGCCGCGCATGCGGACGAACGCATTCTCGAGTTTCACAGCGACATCCTGATCATGAAGGATGGCTGGATCGATGTAACCGAGACAATTCGCGTGCGTGCAGAGGGTAACCGTATTCGCCGCGGCATCTATCGTGACTTCCCGACCGA
>Ga0265306_10000476_pt1 | contig 19043 bp, 15 predicted proteins | sample Helome_3_FD_192493 | JGI IMG/M metagenome (GOLD analysis project Ga0265306, IMG submission 192493) | Marine sediment microbial communities from subtidal zone of North Sea - Hel_20160420 (Illumina Assembly) | ecosystem: Environmental > Aquatic > Marine > Subtidal zone > Sediment ... | reverse complement strand
ATGAGTACCACTTTTGTGGGGCGAACCCGGGGAACTGAAACATCTAAGTACCCGGAGGAATAGAAATCAACCGATATTCCCTTAGTAGCGGCGAGCGAACGGGGAACAGCCGAGCAGCTTTCGAGTAGTGGAATGGTCTGGAAAGTCCAGCGATACAGGGTGATAGCCCCGTACACGAAACGAGATTGCTGTCATATTAAGTAGGGCGAAGCACGTGAAACTTTGTCTGAACATGGGGGGACCACCCTCTAAGGCTAAATACTCTCTACCGACCGATAGTGAACTAGTACCGTGAGGGAAAGGCGAAAAGAACCCCGTTTAGGGGAGTGAAATAGAACCTGAAACCGTATGCGTACAAGCAGTCGGAGCCCGTAAGGGTGACGGCGTACCTTTTGTATAATGGGTCAGCGACTTACTTCTCAGTAGCAAGCTTAACCGTATAGGGGAGGCGTAGGGAAACCGAGTCTTAATAGGGCGTTTAGTTGCTGGGAGTAGACCCGAACCCGGGCGATCTAGCCATGGCCAGGTTGAAGGTGGGGTAACACCCACTGGAGGACCGAACCCACTTATGTTGAAAAATGAGGGGATGAGCTGTGGTTAGGAGTGAAAGGCTAATCAAGCCCGGAGATAGCTGGTTCTCCTCGAAAGCTATTTAGGTAGCGCCTCGTGTATCACCCTGGGGGGTAGAGCACTGTTTCGGCTAGGGGGTCATCCCGACTTACCAAACCGATGCAAACTCCGAATACCCAGGAGTGCAATCACGGGAGACACACGGCGGGTGCTAACGTCCGTCGTGGAAAGGGAAACAACCCAGACCGCCAGCTAAGGTCCCAAAATCATATCTCAGTGGGAAACGATGTGGGAAGGCACAGACAGCCAGGAGGTTGGCTTAGAAGCAGCCATCCTTTAAAGAAAGCGTAATAGCTCACTGGTCGAGTCGGCCTGCGCGGAAGATTTAACGGGGCTTAAGTTGTGTACCGAAGCTGCGGATGCCGCAAGGCATGGTAGAGGAGCGTTCTGTAAGCCGTCGAAGGTGTGCTGTAAGGCATGCTGGAGGTATCAGAAGTGCGAATGCTGACATGAGTAACGATAAGAGGGGTGAGAGGCCCCTCCGCCGAAAGCCCAAGGTTTCCTGCGCAACGCTAATCGGCGCAGGGTTAGTCGGCCCCTAAGGCGAGGCAGAAATGCGTAGTCGATGGGAATCAGGTTAACATTCCTGAACTTTCTATAAGTGCGATGGAGGGACGGAGAAGGCTAGACCTTCCTGGCGATGGTTGTCCAGGTTCAAGCGCGTAGGGAGTGTTCTTAGGTAAATCCGGGAACACAATCCTGAAACGTGATGAGGAGGCTCTACGGAGCCGAAGTGGTTGATGCCCTGCTTCCAGGAAAAGCTCCTAAGCTTCAGCTTATAGAGAACCGTACCCCAAACCGACACAGGTGGGCAGGGTGAGTATCCCAAGGCGCTTGAGAGAACTCGGGTGAAGGAACTAGGCAAAATAGTACCGTAACTTCGGGAGAAGGTACGCCCCTGGCGGTTTACGCTGCTGGGGGCCGAAGTAACCAGGTGGCTGCAACTGTTTATTAAAAACATAGCACTCTGCAAACACGAAAGTGGAAGTATAGGGTGTGACGCCTGCCCGGTGCCGGAAGGTTAATTGATGGGGTTAGCTTCGGCGAAGCCCTTGATCGAAGCCCCGGTAAACGGCGGCCGTAACTATAACGGTCCTAAGGTAGCGAAATTCCTTGTCGGGTAAGTTCCGACCTGCACGAATGGCGTAATGATGGCCACACTGTCTCCACCCGAGACTCAGTGAAATTGAAATCGCAGTTAAGATGCTGCGTTCCCGCGGCTAGACGGAAAGACCCCGTGAACCTTTACTACAGCTTTACACTGGACTTTGAACCTATCTGTGTAGGATAGGTGGGAGGCTTTGAAGCCGAATCGCCAGATTTGGTGGAGCCAACCTTGAAATACCACCCTGGTATGTTTGAAGTTCTAACCCAGGCGCTACAACGTCGGGGACAGTGTATGGTGGGTAGTTTGACTGGGGCGGTCTCCTCCCAAAGAGTAACGGAGGAGCACGAAGGTACCCTAAGTACGGTCGGACATCGTACGGTTAGTGCAAAGGCATAAGGGTGCTTGACTGCGAGACAGACATGTCGAGCAGGTACGAAAGTAGGTCTTAGTGATCCGGTGGTTCTGTGTGGAAGGGCCATCGCTCAACGGATAAAAGGTACTCCGGGGATAACAGGCTGATACCGCCCAAGAGTTCATATCGACGGCGGTGTTTGGCACCTCGATGTCGGCTCATCACATCCTGGGGCTGAAGTCGGTCCCAAGGGTATGGCTGTTCGCCATTTAAAGTGGTACGCGAGCTGGGTTTAGAACGTCGTGAGACAGTTCGGTCCCTATCTGCCGTGGGCGTTTGAGAATTGAGGGAAGCTGCTCCTAGTACGAGAGGACCGGAGTGGACGAACCTCTGGTGTTCCGGTTATCACGCCAGTGGTATTGCCGGGTAGCTACGTTCGGACAGGATAACCGCTGAAAGCATCTAAGCGGGAAGCCCCTCCCAAGATAAATTCTCACTAGACTCTTGAAGTCTCTGAAGGGCCGTTGAAGACTACAACGTTGATAGGCTGGATGTGGAAGTACAGTAATGTGTGAAGCTAACCAGTACTAATTGCCCGTGCGGCTTGACCATATAACACCCAAAATCTTTGGGCAGAGTGAAACTGACACCCAAGCGCCTGATCGATCAAACCGAACCCGAAAATATTGGGGTCAGAGTCAAATTACTCATTTGATGAGCGACCTGAAAAGATAGCGCAGGGTAATTTGACTCTGACCCCAAATTTTCAACCAGTTTGCCTGGCGGCATTAGAGCATTGGAACCACCTGATCCCATCCCGAACTCAGAAGTGAAACGGTGCATCGCCGATGGTAGTGTGGGGTCTCCCCATGCGAGAGTAGGTCACTGCCAGGCTTTAATTGCAGCCCCAGTCGCGAGAGCGGCTGGGGTTTTCCTTTACCCGGCACGAACGGGCCGAGCTCTGAGAGGCCCTGGTTGCCAGGCTTTAATTGCAGCCCCAGTCGCGAGAGCGGCTGGGGTTTTTCCTTTTGGTTCCCCGCAAAGACGTTTTTGATTTCTCGATCGTTTTTCCGGATCTTCGCTTTTCATTCACAGTCCCACACTGGAGCGGGCGCTTGTGGTTGAATAACGCATGATTTGCGTCCCTGCTTCATGAGTGAAGTCTGTCTTGAATCGTCTACTCAAGTATTCTTTTGGTTCTGTGTTATTCGGTGCCGCTGCTGTGGGTGGTCTGGGTTGGCTGAATCTATACACTTACCACCGGTTTACCGAAGAGAGCCCGGTGGCGACCCTGGCATTCGAGTACCTGGACGAGCTTTCATACCGTGTGACGATTTCCCCTGTCGGCCAGCCTGAGGTTGAACTTAAACTCGACGGCGATGAGTGGCAGTTGGATGCGCGCATGATCAAGTGGACAGACTGGCTGACGTTCCTTGGCGAGTCACCACTTTATCGGCTCGATCGTTTGTCGGGGCGATATATCTCGATTGAGGATGCGCGCAGCAAAGGTCAGACGATGCATGCGCTGAGCAAAACACCGGGCATCGATGTCTGGGCCTTTGCCCGCCGGGCCGGTGACTGGTTGCCTGGTGTCGATGCCGCGTACGGCTCCAGTGTTTACCTACCAATGGCCGATGGCCTGTCATATGTGGTATCCATCTCGCGCACCGGATTGCTGGCCCGAAAGCTGGAACAAGGGGGTGATCAATGAGTGCAGCAATAAGATATGAACTTGTTTCGATGGACGTGCGTTCTCACGAATTCGTCCTGCGCATGCGGGTGGCCGAGCCGGCCACTGAGGGACAGCGTCTGCAGCTTCCGGCCTGGATTCCCGGTAGCTACATGATCCGTGATTTCGCGCGTAGCATTACCGAGATCGGCGCTCGTGACGAGCGTGGTCCAGTGTCGATGCACAAGCTGGACAAGCAGACCTGGGAACTCGGGCGCTGCGAGGGTGAGTTGGTCGTCTACTATCGAGTCTATGCTTTCGATCTCTCTGTGCGAAGCGCTTACCTGGATCACACACGCGCTTATTTCAATGGAACCAGCGTGTTTCTGTATCTTCCCGAGAGGCAGGATGCAACATGGGAGTTTCTGTTGGCGGCCCCACGGGAGGGGGGCGGTCAGGACTGGGCCGTGGCCACCAGTCTGCAGGCCACCGATGTCGATGAACGCGGTTTCGGTCTGTATGCCGGGGAGGGTTATGATCGCCTGACCGACTGCCCGGTCGAAATCGGGCGCTTTGAGCGCGCTGAATTTCAGGTTTCCAATCTATCTCACGAGTTCGTGATCAGTGATGGCGGGCGCTTTGATATGCGGCGCGTGTGTACTGATGTTGCTGAAATCTGTCGTGAACATGTAGGCATGTTCGGGGAATTGCCGGCCTCCCGGTATGTTTTCCTGACCCTTGCCACGGCTGATGGTTATGGCGGTCTGGAACATGCGGACAGTACCAGTCTGATGTGCAAACGATCGGATCTGCCGGCGCATGGGCTGGGCAAGGCGGACAAGGGGTATCGGCAGTATCTGGGTCTGTGCAGCCATGAATATTTCCATCTGTGGAATGTGAAACGTATCCGTCCCGCACGGTTGGCCGAGGCCGATCTCGGTCGTGAGGCGTATACGGAACTGCTTTGGGCATTCGAGGGGATCACCTCATATTACGATGAACTGGCGCTTGTCCGCAGCGGCGTGCTGTCGGCTGAAGACTATCTCGACCTGGTTGCCGCCACGGTCACACGTGTTCTGCGCACGCCCGGCAGGGCGCGGCAATCGATCGCTGAATCGAGCTTCGATGCCTGGACCAAGTTCTACAAGCAGGATGAAAACGCACCCAATGCGATTGTCAGCTATTACACCAAAGGGGCACTGGTCGCATTCGGTCTCGATGTGGAGATTCGCGTGCAGAGCGGGGATACCTTATCCCTGGACGACCTGATGCGGCGACTCTGGTCGCGCTACGGCAAGAAGGGCGAAGGCATACCTGAACGTGCGATCGAGCTGGAGCTTGCCGAACTGTTGGGCGTGACGTTGGAACCGTTCTTTTGCGACTACGTCTACGGGACCGAGGATCTGCCGCTGGAGACATGGTTTGACCGGTTGGGTATCGGCTTTCGCGCGCGTGCGGCTGAAAACAACGAAGATACGGGGGGGTATCGGGCAGACCCGCCGGCAGAGGAATCCGGGCCGGGTCTGGGAGCCCGTTTTGAACAGCAGCCGGCCGGGCTGCGCCTGACCCATGTCATCGCGGGCACTGCGGCACAGGAGGCGGGTTTGGCTCCGGGTGATCTTCTGGCGGCTATTGACGGCGAGCGCGCCACGGCTTCCAACATTGGCGAGTTGCTCAGGCGGATGCACGGCGACGAAGCCGAGGTGCACTTTTTTCGACGCGACCGGTTGATGTCAGTGATGCTGCCGAATCGTCCTGCGGCCGCCGACACCAGCGATCTCTGGTTGCGTCCGGAGGATGCCCTGGCCCCTGGGGTGCTGGCGCGCCGCGTGGCCTGGCTGCAGTCGAATCGCACCCGTGTCGGATGAGTGGTTGTGACACGGGTACGTGATCACCTGCTGCAGCAACTGGCGGACGGCCGCTTTCATTCCGGCGAACAGTTGGCACATGCACTGGGCGTGAGTCGCAGTGCGGTGTGGAAACAGATTCAAAGGCTGGAAGCCGATCTCGGGCTTGCCATCAGTGCCGTTCGTGGGCGCGGTTATCGGCTCCCGGCGCCGCTCGAGCTACTGGATTCAGATCGGATTCGTGCCGAGCTGAGTGATACGGCAAAAGATGCTCTTGGGGCGATGTCTGTGCTCTCTCTGACCGCTTCGACCAACGGTTGCGCATCGGCGGATCTGCCACTGGAAAGCGGCTGCGCGCGGGTCTGGCTGGCGGAACACCAGACCGAAGGACGCGGCAGGCGCGGGCGCCGATGGGTCTCTGCTTTCGGTGAGAATCTGTATATTTCCATGGCCTGGCGTTTCGACATGCCAATGACCCAGCTGGGCGGTCTCAGCCTGGTGGCCGGGGTGGTGGTTGCCGAAGTGCTCGGGCATCTGGGGCTCGAGGGACATGCGCTGAAATGGCCAAATGATGTGCTGGTGGGCAGGCACAAACTCTCCGGAATCCTGGTTGAGGTCTCCGGTGAGGCAGACGGGCCTGCGACTGCAGTGATCGGCGTCGGTGTGAACTTTCGTGTCCCCGAGGCGCAGGGAGCGCAGATCGATCAGCCCTGGACCGATCTGTCGCGGGCAAGCCCGGTGGTGATGTCGCGTAACCGGATGGCCGGGATTCTGATCGATCGACTCATCCATGCCTGCGGGCTTTTCTCCACCGAACGCCTGAGTCCTTTTCTCGAGCGCTGGGAACGGTTTGACGGCCTGATCGGGCAGCCGGTGCGTATCATGCTCGGCAAGCGATCAATCGACGGTATTTATCGTGGCATTACACCCTCCGGGGGCATGGTCCTGGAAGAAGCCTCGGGTCGTAACGAGTACCATGCTGGCGAGGTGAGTCTGCGCAAGGACGGTGAACGATGACCGCACTGCTGATGGACCTTGGAAACACGCGCTGGAAGATGGCGCATGCCGAGGGTGCTGAGATAGCTCAGTTGGTGAACGGGGCATACGATGATCAAGCGGGCCTGCGTGCAGCCGCCATGCGTGCAGCAAATGGTGAGGTCGACGGCGTCTGGATCGCCAGCGTCGTCGATTCGGACACGACGCGTATTGTGATATCGACCCTGCAGGAATGCCTCGGTGTTGCGTCCCGACAGGTGCGGACTACCGACCCAATGCCTGATCTCGTGTCCGGATATCGCAAGCCCGAACAGCTCGGAATCGATCGGGTGCTGGCAATGGTTGCAGCGCGAGCGCAGTCGGCACAGCCGCTATGCGTGATTGATGCGGGTACCGCCGTAACGATCGACTTTGTCGATCCGGGCGGCCAGCACCGGGGCGGTTTTATCCTACCCGGCAGGCGCATGTTCAGGGAATGCTTGCTGGCGAATACTTCGATTCCACGCGATCAGGAAGTGGATGAAAAGGCTGTCCTTGGGCGCGATACGGCCACCGCTGTCGCACTTGCAGCCCGCTATGCAGTCATCGGAATCGTCGAACGCTTCGTCGCGGGGCCGCATGCCCTTTTTCCGGGGCTTGAGGTGCGCAGCTTTGTCGGAGGCGGCGATGCCGATCGCTTAATGGACCTGCTGCCCCGGCCATGCACTAAACTAGACGACCTGGTTCTGCGAGGGCTTGCCGTGATAGCGGCGGGCGGAGAGTCTTAGTGCGCTGGTTCATTGTTTTTCTGATCGTCGCCAACGTTATTCTTTTCTTCTGGGTTCAGCAGCAGTCCAGACCTCTGCCGGGGGCGGCCTCGCTCCCGCCGCCGGATGTCGGCCGACTGCGTCTGCTGAGTGAGTTGGAAAAAGAACCGGCCAGTGTCGATGTCGATGAACCTGAACCGGCTCGTGTCGAAGAAATGGCAGTGGAACCACCCCTTGCTGCTGTGCTCGAAGATCAGTCAAAACCGGTCGATGTCGAGGAGGCGCTGCAGTCGTCTTCGGATGTCGGCGGCTATCAGGCGCCCAGCGAAATATCGTTGCCGGAGAGCGAACCGACAACCGATGTTCAGCCGGTTGATGTCCTTTCGTTTATCACCGAAGTGAATCAACCGCTTGGCGCAGAATCTGAAGAAATGGTCCTTGAGACCCCGACCGGGATTGATGAGCCGGTTGAGCAGGCCTTGAAGAAATCGGTCGAGACGCCGGTGCAGGAGCCCGAATTGTCGGTACCTGAACTGGCGGTGGAGGCTGCAGTCGTCGAACCGGCCGCGGTCGATTCGGTACAGACAGTCTGTGCCAGGGTCGGGCCTTTCGAAGCGGCCGATGCAGACAAGCTGACCTCCGGGCTACCGGCAACTGTGACGCTGCTGTCAGACGTTACCGAACAGTATGCCAGCGTAGACAGGTACTATGTCCTTATCCCGCAGCTGCCATCGCGTGCCGCGGGTTATCAGAAACTGAAAGAGCTGGCGGACGCCGGGATAACCGATACCTGGCTGTTCCCTTCCGGCGAATACCGCAATGCGATTTCGCTCGGGTTTTTCAGCCGGGAGGCGGGTGCGAAACGCCATGCTGCCAATGTGGCTGGAAAGGGTTTCAACACCGAAGTGAAAGAGAAGACCTCGGTACGGGAACGTCGCTGGCTTTTGCTGATGAGCAATGACGGGCGTGATCTCGGTCCAAGTCTGTCGCTTCCCGCCGGGGTTGCCGCCGAGCAGCAGGCGTGCCCCTGAGCCGGCGGTTCGTGACGTGCTATGTGCGGTGCCGGTCGTTTTTGCTAGAATCAGCGCCCCACCGCATCTGCGGTCAGTTTTCAGGCTGGCGTAGCTCAGCAGGTAGAGCAGCTGATTTGTAATCAGCCGGTCGGGGGTTCGATTCCTCTCGCCAGCTCCATTTTCTTCCCGGATCACGGGATCATCGGCCTAACCCTGCTTTTTTCGTGGGGTTGAGTGCTTGCCGGTCCTTATCATTCGCGGATAGCAGCATGCCTGCAGCCTATTTGAATTAGTCAGGAGTAGTGAGATGAGTGTCGAGATTCCAGAGCGCGACGGTGACGGTTATCTGTTGAGCATGTCCGACTGGACCCCGGAGATCGGGCGGGCCATGGCCGAGGCCGACGAAGTCGAGCTGGACGACGTCAAGTGGGAACAGATAATGAAGGCGCGCGAATACTACGAAGACGAGAACGTCGTTCCGCCGATTCGCAAATTCGCCAAGTACATCGGCCAGGACCAGAAGGTCATATTCAAGATGTGGAAGACCGGTCCTATGAAGCCGATTACCAAATACGGTGGTCTGCCGAAGCCGACCGGCTGCGTCTGACCTGTTCCACCTGAAATTATCCTTGCTACTCAAGCGGTGGCGGGGACAGAAAAGCCGCGATTCCCAGAGGGTTCGCGGCTTTTTTGCGCCTTGATGTCCAGCCGATCCAAGGTTCAAGAATCGTTCCTTTCCTGCCGATAGCTCTTTCACCTTGGGTAAGCTAAACGCGGTCGGCGCGTGCATGAAGGATTCGTCTTTAAATGGGGCTTGATAAGAAGTACTGGATTTCCGGCATATTGGGCAGCTTGATCGTCGCCGCTATGGCTGCATCCACCGGAGAGTCCATTCCAGCCTGGATCTGGCCCTTGCTGGAAGCAGGGGTCTGGTTGCTGGTCATCAGGCTCTCGGTCGGAAGCGTGCCTTGCGCGAGAGATCCCGGTGAAAAAGTAGTCACTGACCCTGAAGTTGAGCAAGCCGTCACAGGGTTGATGGCCTGTGTAGAGATGCAGCTCTCCGCAAGGGTGGATCTGATGAACGCCGAACTTACATCTATCCAGCGGCTTGTCAGCGATGCCGCTGCCAGCCTGCGGGATGCGTTCGACGGGATTGGTGGTCGTTCTGCACAACAGGGTCAGCTGGTCGCGGAATTGACGTCGAAGTTGCGGGAACCCCCAGCCGGTGAACCCGGCTTGGCGCGGGTTGCCGAAAAGACAGATGAGGTACTGGGTCGTTTCGTCGACTATGTCGTGGATACGAGTTCCAACAGTGTGGCGATCGTCGAACGTATCGACGAAATGGTCAACCATATGAACCATGCCGACGAGCTTCTGGGCGACGTCAAAGTCATCGCTGATCAGACGAATCTGCTGGCATTGAATGCCGCGATCGAGGCGGCCCGTGCCGGTGATGCGGGACGTGGGTTTGCGGTTGTCGCGGATGAGGTCAGAAAGCTCTCGAAACGCTCGGATCGTTTCAACGATGAAATCCGCCTGGTCATCAGCGAGTCGATCAAGGCTATCCACAGCGCCCGCCAGGCGATGGCCAGGCTGGCATCCCAGGACGTGACTGCGGCGATGCAGGCCAAGGCCCGAGTGAGTTCCGTGCTGGCGAAGCTGACGGCGGCAAATCTGTCCTTGGGAGACCAGCTCGAGTCGGTGTCTGTCTTCAATGGTGAAATTATCGGCTTGGCGGGAGAGGGCGCGGATGCCTTGCCGTTCGAAGACATCGATTACCAGCTGGCTACCTGCGCAGAGCGCCACATCAACCCCATCCACGCGCTGGTCAAGAGTCTGCGCAATGGAGTGACGGAACTGAGCCTCGCTGAACAGATCGCCCCACATGAGTTTGTCCGCGCATTGAACCATCTGCAGTCAGAGCTCAATCGCCTGCCCGCCCCGGGGGCGGCCGTTGGGTCGAAAAGTGATTATTCGGAAAAGGAACGCCGAAAGCGGAAATAGAACAGGATCATTGCGAAAGGGTGCAGAGGCCACGCCTGCAAGCGGGAGCAGGGTGCCGACGGCCAAGGTTACAGGTGAGACATGTCGATAACGAGTTCAGAATCCAGTGACGGCAAGGTCGTGACCATCAGCGTCGATGGTCGTTTCGATTTCGCCGTGCATCAGCAGTTCATGCTGGCCTTTAAGGACCATCCCCGTGGCGAGAAGGAATTCGTGGTGGACCTCGAGAATGCGGAGTATATGGACAGTTCCGCATTAGGCATGCTGCTGCAGTTGCGTGACCATGGCGCGCAGTCGGGCGAGGTTAAACTGGTCAACGGCGGTAAGGTAATACGTGAGATATTGCACATCGCCAATTTCGACAAGCTGTTCCAGGTTGCATGAGCGCGGCTGTTGCTATGCCCAGGCATGTTCCGCCTACCGCCTCTCAGCGGAGATCGGGACATTTGACCCCCTGGATGCGCGGCTGCTGTAATCTGCCGCTCGACCACCAGACCAACGAGTAAGCGCGTGACCAAACTGCAACCCGTCATCCTCTCCGGTGGTTCCGGTACCCGATTGTGGCCACTTTCGCGTCGCGCCTTTCCGAAGCAGTTCCTCGCACTGGTGGACGAAGACTCGCTGCTGCAGTCGACCGCGGCGCGTATGGACGGTCTTGGCCATGCGGCAGATCTGCTTTCACCACTGATCGTCTGCAACGAGGCACACCGTTTTCTGGTCGCCGAGCAGCTGCGCGCGAGCGGCCACGCTGCAGGGAACATCATTCTTGAGCCGGTGGGTCGCAACACGGCGCCCGCATTGACCCTGGCGGCACTGGATGCCGAAGAAGAAGATCCCGTTTTGATCGTCATGCCGGCGGACCACGTGGTGAAAGACGCTGAGGCCTTTGCGCGCGCGGTGTCCGCCGGCCTGGTGCACGCGAGTGCCGGGAAAGTCGTCACCTTTGGCATCGTTCCCGATTCACCCCAGACTGGGTTTGGTTATATTCGTGCCGGTTCGGTCGTGGATGGTCAGTGCTACAAACTCGATGCCTTCGTCGAGAAACCGGACCGCGAGACGGCGGAGACCTATCTCGCGGGAGGCGATTATTTCTGGAACAGCGGAATGTTTCTCTTGCGCGCCCGGCGCTGGCTGGAACTGATTGAACGGTTTCGTCCCGATATTGCCAAGGCCGTGAGGCGCGCGCATGCCGGTGGGCATAGGGATCTGGATTTTTTCCGGGTGGATGAGAGTGCATTTGCCGCCTCGCCTGCAGATTCCATCGACTACTCCGTGATGGAACCTTTGTCGGAAGAGGGGGGTGAATGCCTGGTCGTACCATTGGATGCCGGTTGGTCGGATATTGGTGCCTGGGATGCGCTTTGGGCCGTATCGGAGCGGGACGAGTCCGGCAATGCCTGCCATGGTGACGTGATGGCCTTCGATGCACATAACAATATTCTGCATGCGCAGCACAGGATCCTGGCCGCTATCGGGGTTGATGATCTGGTGATGGTCGAGACCTCGGATGCCGTTCTGGTGGCGCACAAGGATCATGCGCAGGACGTCAAGCGGGTCACCGAGCATCTGGATGCGCAGGGTCGTGGCGAGAGCGAGTTTCATCGCTGCGTGCACCGGCCCTGGGGTACCTTCGAGGGTATGGATCAGGGTGACCGCTTTCAGGTCAAGCGCCTTAGCGTCAAACCCGGTGCCACCCTGTCCCTGCAGATGCACCATCATCGTGCAGAGCATTGGATCGTGGTTAGCGGCACGGCACGGGTCACTTGTGACGATAAAAAGTTTCTGCTGTCCGAGAACCAGTCAACCTATATCCCGATCGGCATGCGCCATCGCCTCGAAAACCCGGGCTCCATCCCGCTCGAGATTATCGAGGTGCAGTCTGGTTCTTATCTGGGTGAAGACGATATCGTGCGTTTCGACGACATCTATAACCGCGCGGGCAAGACCGACTGAGCGGCAACCCCTCTCACCGTCCCGGATGAGTCCCGGGCTGGTTCTCGCTGGCGCGGATTTCGGCTATCCTTGCCGGCCTTTTTCGATGGGTTCGCAAGCGGAGCAATGCCATGGGTTTCAAGTGCGGTATCGTGGGGTTGCCGAATGTGGGCAAATCCACCCTGTTCAATTCCCTGACCAAGGCCACCATTGCGGCCGAGAATTATCCTTTTTGCACCATCGATCCGAATGTCGGCGTCGTACCGCTGCCTGATAAGCGCCTGGAGATACTGGCGGACATCGTCAAGCCACAGAACGTGGTCCCCACGACCATGCAGTTTGTGGATATTGCGGGGCTGGTGGCGGGTGCCTCCAAGGGCGAGGGTCTGGGCAACAAGTTTCTCGCCAATATCCGCGAGACCGATGCAATTGCCCAGGTGGTGCGCTGTTTCGAGAACGATGACATCGTACATGTCGCGGGCAAGGTCGATCCGCTGTCCGATATCGAGGTCATCAATACCGAGCTTGCCCTGGCAGACCTGGAGTCGGTGGAAAAGGCCTTGCAGAAGGCTGAGAAACTGGTCAAGACCGGGGACAAAAAGGTGCTTGCCAGGCGGGATGTGCTCGAGCGGGTTCGCGATCAGCTCGACCAGGCTTTGCCTGTGCGTTCGATGACGCTCAGCGATGACGAGTTACTCGAACTGCATGATCTGCACCTGCTGACCATCAAGCGCACGCTTTACATCGCCAATGTCAACGACGACGGCTTCGAGAACAACCCCTACCTGGACGCGGTGCGCTCCCATGCAGAGTCGGAAGGGGCCGAGGTCGTGCCCGTGTGCGCGGCGATGGAGGCGGAGCTTGCCGAGCTCGACGACGAGGACAAGGCCGAATTCCTGGCCGAGATGGGACTGGAGGAGCCCGGGCTGGACCGGGTGGTGCGCGCCGGTTACCACCTGTTGCATCTGCAGACCTACTTCACCGCCGGGGTGAAAGAGGTTCGGGCCTGGACAGTGGCTGTCGGTGCGACCGCACCTCAGGCCGCCGCCGTTATCCATACCGATTTCGAGCGTGGTTTCATCCGTGCCGAGGTCATTGCCTATGATGAATTCGTTGCCTGCAAAGGCGAACACGGAGCCCGGGAAGCCGGCAAACTGCGGCTTGAGGGCAAGGATTACATCGTGCAGGACGGCGATGTCATCCATTTCCGATTCAATGTCTGAGCCCCCCGTGCGCGTTGACAATTTACGGGGCCAGCCGCTATAGTCCCGCGCCTTATTCGGCAAGGTAGCTCAGCTGGTTAGAGCACCGCACTCATAATGCGGGGGTCGGCAGTTCAAGTCTGCCCCTTGCTACCATTTTACTGAAGACCGGGGCCGTTTTGGCCCCGATTTTTTTTGTACTGGGCCCGGTGGTCATCGCAGGCTGTGACAGGAGTCTCAGGATTGAGCGGTCGGGCCATAGGATGGCCAGTCCGACGGTGCTTTACCCCAATGGTCGATGAAACTTTTTGCCGATCGCCTGGGTCCCATCTTGTAGGGGCAAGATGCCCCGCAACGAACATTTGTTCGTTGAGACTCCCCTTGGTGATTGGCTGATGCCCTGAAAACGGGCATCAGCCTTCTTTTTTGCCCGCCATTGGTGCGTTGTTTCGCTTGAGCGCCCGATTATGGTGCATTTCTGCTTTTTTGCCCCAGTCGCTGTGCGCCGATTCTGTATATAATCAATCACTTATGCGGTGGCATGTTTGGTGCATGCGTTAGCGGAGTCAATTTCGCTCGTGTACCGAAAGACCAACAGGATGAGGCAAGAGATGAAGAAAGCTACCGCGACCAGTCCGTCAGTTTTGATAGCGTCTTTACTGATGCTGATGCTACCCGGGTTCGCCCAGGCCGAAGAGGCAGCCGCCAACGGCGCCAATACGGCCTGGATTCTGACCTCCACAGCATTGGTCCTGTTTATGACCCTGCCAGGTCTGGCCCTGTTCTACGGTGGTCTGGTACGCAGCAAGAATGTGCTGTCGGTCCTGATGCAGTGTTTTTCGATCGCGGGCGTCGTCTCGATCCTTTGGCTGGTCGCCGGGTACAGCCTGGCGTTCGGCGAGGGCAATGCCTGGATCGGTGATTTCAGCAAGGTCATGATGGGCGGTGTGGGGCGCGACACCCTGTCGGGTGATATCCCGGAATCGCTTTTCATGCTGTTTCAGATGACCTTTGCGATCATAACGCCGGCGCTGGTCATCGGTGCATTTGTCGAACGCATGAAGTTTTCCGCCATGCTGTTGTTCAGTGCACTGTGGCTGATGCTGGTCTATGTGCCGGTGACCCACTGGGTATGGGGCGGTGGCTGGCTGGGCCAGATGGGTCTGTACGATTTCGCCGGTGGTACCGTGGTTCATATCACGGCCGGTGTTGCGGCCCTGGTGTGTGCGTTGGTGCTGGGGCCACGGCGTGGTTTCCCGGAAGTGGCGATGCCGCCGCACAACATGACCATGTCGGTGATGGGTGCGGGCATGTTGTGGGTCGGCTGGTTCGGCTTCAATGGTGGCAGCGCGCTTGCCGCCAACGGTGATGCGGCGATGGCCATGTTGGTCACCCATATCTCCGCCGCCGCGGGCGCAATGCTGTGGATGACCATGGAATGGATCAAGTTCGGCAAGCCGAGTGCGCTGGGTGCGGTGACCGGCATGGTGGCGGGCCTGGGGACTATCACGCCGGCCTCCGGTTTCGTCGGTCCCGGCGGCGCCCTGGTGATAGGTGTTCTGGCCGGCTTCGTCTGCTTCAATGCCACCATACATGAAGCGTGTGCTGAAGGTCGACGATTCGCTCGACGTGTTCCCTGTGCATGGTGTGGGCGGCATGCTGGGGACCTTGATGGCCGGCGTGTTCTCGGCCACCGGCCTGGGTGTGTTCAGCGGTTACGGCTTCGCCGATGGCATCAGCAGCATGGGTGGGCAGCTCTACGTCCAGCTGATCGGTGTCGTGGCCACCGTCGTCTTTACTGCGGTGGTCACCTTTATCATTCTAAAGCTGGTTGGTGCCCTGCTGGGGCTTCGCGTGGATGAGGATCAGGAGACCGAAGGCCTCGATATCGTGCTACATGACGAGCGTGGCTACGATATCAGCTGAGGTGCTTTGCGTATTGGCAAGAAAGGGGCGTTTATCCGCCCCTTTCTTGTTCTTGTAAAAATGAAAAAGCAGCTGCGAGGGCTGCTTTTCCGGATTGGTCGGAGTGAGAGGATTCGAACCTCCGACCCCCGCCTCCCGAAGGCGGTGCTCTACCAAGCTGAGCTACACTCCGCAGTGAATCGTGTATCAGAAAGAACGACTGACCGAGAAATCTGCAACTGCCGCGAGGGCTTTGCGGAAAGCTGATTCAGGGAGCACTTCGAGGGCCGCTTTGGCCTGTGCCGCCTCGTCTGCCGCGAGCCGCGCAGTGTAAGCGATCGCATCGGTCGATTCAATCGCCCGGATCACATCATCGATGCGGTCGCAGCCACCTTTTTCGATGACTGCACGCAGCATGTCGCGGGTCGCAGGTTCACTCAGTTCGATCGCCCTTATCAGGGGCAGCGTCGGTTTTCCCTCAGCCAGATCGTCGCCCAGATTCTTGCCGATATCCTGCCCGGATGAGCCGTAATCCAGCGCATCGTCGATCATCTGGAAGGCCATGCCGAGATGCAGTCCATAGGCCGCCAGGGCCGCCTCGGTCTCGGGGTCGCTGTCGCTGACGATGGCGCCGAGGCGGGCGCCGGCCTCGAACAGGGTTGCCGTCTTACGCAGGATGACCTCACGGTAGCGGCGCTCATCGGTATCCGGGTCGTTGCAATTCAGGAGTTGCAGCACCTCGCCTTCAGCGATGCGATTGGTTGCGTGCGACAGAACCTCCATGACCGGCATGGCATCGACCGCGACCATCATTTCGAAGGAACGGGAATACAGAAAATCCCCAACCAGCACGCTGGCGGCATTACCCCATACGGCATTTGCAGTGTCGCGGTTGCGGCGCTGATCGGAGTCATCCACCACGTCGTCGTGCAGCAGCGTGGCGGTATGGATGAATTCGACGATCGCGGCGAGGTCGACGTGAGTGGTGCCTTCGTAGCCCATGGCACGGGCGGCCAGCAGCACGATCATCGGGCGCAGGCGTTTACCGCCGCTGTTGACGATGTAGTGCCCGACCTGGTTGATCAGAACCACGTCGGATCTGAGTCTGTCGAGTATCAGGGCGTCGGTCGCCTTGAGGTCATCCTCGATCAGCTCGCGTATGCTGGAAAACTCCATAAGGGCGGGATTTCTGGGCAAAAACTGCCGCGCATCCTATGGAAGCGCCTTTCGCCCTGTCAAGCTGCGCGACGATCCTGGTGGTTCGTGGCGCCGTGTGCTGGCGGCAGTTGACGGCAAGTGTCCGGATCTATAGAATTTCGCCTCTTTCCGCCGGCACCCGTTGTCGGTGAGCCGTTTCAGATCCAGGGAGATTCGCGGTCATGTACGCCGTTATCCAGACCGGGGGCAAGCAATATCGGGTTGCCCAGGGTTCGACCCTAAAAGTAGAGAAAATCGAAGTCGAGGAAGGCGCCAGCGTGGAACTGGACAAGGTTCTGATGGTTGCCGATGGTGATGACGTGAAGGTCGGCGCACCCTACCTGGACGGTGGCAGGGTCACTGCGACGGTGAAGTCGCACGGACGTGGCAAGAAGGTCATGATCGTGAAGTTCCGCCGGCGCAAGCACCACATGAAGCGCCAGGGCCATCGCCAAGCCTTCACCGAGATCGAAGTTACCGGCATCAGCGCCGGTTGAGGGAGAGTCCAGCATGGCACACAAAAAAGCAGGCGGCAGTTCCAAGAACGGTCGCGATTCGGAATCCAAACGCCTTGGTGTCAAGGTCTTCGGTGGCCAGTCGATCAGCGCGGGCGGCATCATCATTCGCCAGCGCGGTACGCGCGTTCACCCGGGCGTGAACGTCGGTGTCGGCAGAGATCACACCTTGTTTGCGAAATCAGACGGTGTGGTTCGTTTCGAGACCAAGGGCTCGAACAGCCGTAAGTTCGTGAGCGTCGATCCGGCCTGATCCGTCAGCGAACCAAACCGCAATGTCAGAAAGGCCTCGTCGCTCGACGGGGCTTTTTTCGTTGCGGCACGGGAAATGCCGGCGTTGCGGGTTGGGGGTGAATAACGATGAAGTTTGTCGATGAGGCGGTGATCAAGGCCGAGGCGGGTGACGGCGGTAACGGCTGCGTCAGTTTTCGTCGTGAGAAATATATTCCCAAAGGCGGCCCCGATGGCGGTGACGGCGGCGATGGTGGTCATGTCTACCTGGTCGCCGACAGTGGACTCAACACCCTGGTGGATTTCCGCCACAAACGGCACCACCGGGCCGAGCGCGGACAAAATGGCATGGGGCGGCAGATGACCGGGCACAAGGGCGAGAGTCTGTGGATCCGTGTCCCTGTCGGCACCCGTGTGCATGATGCCGACACCGAAGAGTTCATCGGCGAGGTGATGGCGCATGGCGAGGAGCTGCTGGTGGCCCGCGGCGGTCACCATGGGCTGGGCAACATCCATTTCAAGAGCAGCACCAACCGCGCCCCACGCCAGTCGACCCAAGGTACGCCGGGTGAACGGCGCAGCCTGCATCTGGAACTGGTACTGCTGGCCGATGTCGGACTGCTCGGCCAGCCTAACGCGGGCAAGTCGAGCCTGATCACGGCGGTTTCCAGCGCCCGCCCAAAGGTAGCGGATTATCCTTTTACCACCCTGTACCCGAACCTGGGCGTCGTACGTGCCGGTTCGGATCGCAGTTTCGTGATTGCAGACATCCCCGGATTGATCGAGGGCGCGGCTGAGGGTGCCGGGCTCGGAATACAGTTCCTGAAGCACCTCTCGCGCACCCGCTTGCTGCTGCATCTGGTCGATATGGCACCGATGGACGAGTCTTCCCCCGCCGAGTCTGTACGCTGTATCCTCGCCGAGGTCGAAAAGTATGGCCATGATCTGGAAGAGCGCGAGCGCTGGCTGGTATTGACGAAACGGGATCTGCTCGATGACGACGAGTTTGCGGCCCGCCGCAGGGCCCTGCTCGACGAGCTCGACTGGAAGGGGCCGGTGTTCGCGATCTCCTCGGTGGCGCGCCAGGGCCTTGATGAACTGATACAGGCTTTGGCCGGCCACCTGGAGCAGCTGAGGAAGTCGGAGACCGAAGACGCCACCGCGGCCGCGGCTGAAGATGCACCCTACGACCCATTGAAGTCATGACCAACCGTCAATCTCTCAAATCGACCCGCCGTTGGGTGGTGAAGATCGGCAGTGCCTTGATCACCGCCGACGGCAAGGGGCTGGATCGCGAGAGCCTGCGACACTGGGTCGATCAGATGGCCGACCTGATCGCCGATGGCAGTGAGGTGGTCGTCGTGTCTTCCGGGGCGGTTGCAGAGGGCATGAATCGCATGGGCTGGACGCAGCGCCCGGTGGGCCTGCATGGGTTGCAGGCCGCCGCGGCAATTGGTCAGATGGGATTGGTGCAGGCATGGGAAAGCTGCTTTCAGCGCCGCGGCCTGCATACGGCGCAGGTACTGTTGACTCACGATGACCTGTCCAACCGCAAACGTTATCTGAACGCACGCAGCACCCTGCGCGCCCTGGTCGGCTTCGGTGTAGTGCCGGTAATCAACGAGAACGACGCCGTCGCCAACGACGAACTTCGGTTCGGCGACAATGACACCCTGGCCGCACTGGTGGCCAATCT